>Ga0209533_1000235_pt1 | contig 53574 bp, 51 predicted proteins | sample COG_04_FD_184748 | JGI IMG/M metagenome (GOLD analysis project Ga0209533, IMG submission 184748) | Pelagic Microbial community sample from North Sea - COGITO 998_met_04 (SPAdes) (version 2) | ecosystem: Environmental > Aquatic > Marine > Neritic zone/Coastal water | place: Helgoland, sampling...
GCACACAATGCAATTCATAAAATTTTACAGCCTTCAAAATTACCAATTTTGAGTGAGGAAGGAGAGGATGTAACTTACCAAGAGCGAAAGCAATGGACTTCTTTTTGGATGATAGATCCTTTAGATGGTACAAAAGAATTTATAAAAAGAAATGATGAGTTTACGGTAAATATAGCCTTAATACAAAACGGAAAACCCGTTATTGGAGTTGTTTTCGTTCCGGTAACAAACCAATTGTATTTTGCTCACCAAAGTATAGGTGCTTTTAAAACGGATGGTCTTACTACTCAGAAACTGCCTTTTATTGGTGCTACTAGTTTAAATGATTTAAGGGTTCTTTCTTCTCATTCTTATTTTAACCATCAAACAAAGCTCTTTTTACAAAAACTCTCGAGGCCAAAATTAGTTTCTATGGGGTCTTCATTAAAGTTTTTAGAAATAATTGACAATAGGGCAGATGTTTATCCCAGATTCGCTCCCTCAATGGAGTGGGATTCTGCTGCATCTCACGCAATTTGTAACGTTGTAGGTGTCGAGGTTTTAAATATTGAATCACAACAACCGTTAGAATATAACAAAGAGAGCCTTTACAACCCTTTTTTTATTGTTGCAACTCCCTTCTTGCTTGATAAAATTAGTGTAAAGTATCTGCAGAAAGATTTTTTTTAGACCTTACTAATTTACTATTTTTGAAAAAAATATAAAAAATGAATATACCAGAGGAGTTAAAATACACAAAAGACCACGAGTGGGTTCGTGTTGAGGGCGAAAATGTAGTTATTGGAGTTACAGATTTTGCTCAAAAAGAATTAGGTGATATTGTTTATGTTGATGTAGATACTGAAGGAGATTCACTTGAGGAGGAAGAGGTTTTCGGTTCAGTAGAAGCTGTTAAAACAGTTTCTGATTTGTTTATGCCTGTTTCTGGAGAGGTAATTGCATTTAATGAAGATTTAGAGGATGCTCCTGAATTGGTTAATTCTGATCCGTATGGAGCGGGTTGGATGATAAAGGTATTGGTATCAGATAAATCTCAACTTGACGGTTTGCTATCTGCAACAGATTATAAAGAACTACTAGGTGTTTAAAAAGTCTTTTTGGTTTTCTTTTATTCCAACGGTTGTTTGGTGTTTTGTTATTTTATTGGGTAGCTTTATTTCTACTTCTGGAATTCCTTCTATTGCCGTTTCAGATAAATTAATTCATTTTCTTTTCTACGCTGTTTTTGCTGTACTTTTATACATGCCTATTCGAATTAGTACTAAAAGAGCTAACTCATTCGTTTTAACTTGTGTAATTGTTTTTTTAACAGGCTTTTTTTTAGGCTCTATTATAGAACTGGTACAACATTTAGTTATCGACGGAAGATTTGGTGAGTATTTAGATCTTCTGGCCAACACATTAGGTATAGTGACTGCTTTGTTGATTTGTGAAATTTTAAAAAGAAAATCAGTTTTGTAATACCTTTGAAATGATTAGTTTTGAACTTTAAAATATAAATATATGGAAACAAAAAAGAATCCAAAAGCGAATTTAGAAACCAAAAGAAGCTTGTTTGTACAAATTGGTTTGGTTTTCGCAATTTCGATATCTTTATTGGCTTTTGAGTGGAAAAGTTATGATAATTCAACCTCAGATTTAGGCTCTATGGAGCTGTCATTGGAAGATGAAGAGATTATTCCTGTTACTCAAAGAGAAATTAAACCACCACCACCACCACCACCGCCGCCAGAAGTTATTCAAATTGTAGAAGATGATGTGGAAATTGAGGTTGAACTTGAAATTGAAGAGACCGATACTGATGAAGACGAAATTATAGAAATTGAGGAGGAAGAGGAAGAAGATGAGATCTTTAACTTTGCTGTAGTAGAAGATAAACCTATTTTTCCTGGTTGTGAAGATGTATCAAAAGAAGAACGATACATGTGTTTTCAAAAAGGAATTATGAATCATATTCGTAAAAACTTTAAATACCCTGCCATACCAAAAGAAATGGGTATTTCTGAAAAGATTTTTGTTCAATTTGTAATTGACAAAGCCGGAAAGATTACAAAAGCAACGGTGGTTAGAGGGGAAGATAAGCATCTGAAAGGAGAAGCGCTTCGATTGGTTAATTCCATTCCTAAATTACAAGCTGCAAAACAAAGAGGTAAAGCAGTTCCTTGTAGTTTTACTGTCCCAATAAACTTTAAATTACAATAAAAAAAAGCGACTCATAGGAGTCGCTTTTTTTATTTAGATTTCAAATACATTTGCCATTTCCAAGAGTCACGCATTGCCTCTTCCAAGGAGTGTTTAGATTTCCATTTTAATATTTCCTCACTTAAATTAGTATCTGCGTATATTTTTTCTATGTCTCCAATTCGTCTTTCCCCGTAGGTGTAATTTAATTTTATACCCGTAGCATTTTCAAATGCATTTATAACGTCTAATACTGAATTACCTTTACCTGTACCTATATTTAGTGTATGTGATGTCGCACTGACCTCCATAACCTCTATCGATTTCACATGAGCTTCGGCCAAGTCCATTACATGAATATAATCTCTAATACAAGTGCCGTCATGTGTATTGTAATTATTGCCATAAATTGTTAATGAAGAGCGAATTCCTGCAGCCGTTTGCATTATGTATGGAGCTAAATTATTTGGAATCCCCAATGGTAATTCCCCAATAAGCCCTGATGAATGTGCTCCAATTGGATTAAAATACCTCAATATAACTGCATTTTCTATTTTTTTAGCCTTTAAACAATCGTTAATTATTCTTTCACTCATTTGTTTTGTTGAACCATAAGGAGATTCTGCAGTTTTAATAGGGTGATCTTCGCTTATTGGAAGTTTATCTGCTGTTCCATAGACTGTACAACTCGATGAGAATACAAGTTTACGAACCTTATATTTACTCACTAATTCAATTATATTTAAAAGAGATTTAATGTTGTTATTGTAATAAAATAGTGGCTCAACAACAGATTCATTAACAGCTTTTAAAGCTGCAAAGTGGATAACGCCATGTATAGTTTCGTTTTTGAATACAGCTTCCAAATCACTTAAATTTGTACAATCAATCGCATGATTTTTTATTTTTTGACCACTTAGCTTTTCAAGTTGGGTTAAAATCCAAGGCTGAGAATTACAGAGATTGTCAACAATTATAGGTTTGTATCCTGCGTTAATTAATGTTAGTACAGTATGTGAACCAATGTATCCTAATCCCCCTGTAACTAAAATAGTCTTTTTCAAATTCTTTTAATATTTAAATTGTTAAATTTGAGTACAATTTGAAAAATATGGTATTTTTGCCAAATATATACTCATAACAAAAGTATTATATTTAATGATTCATTTTAAAAGTTTCTAAGGTTTTAATTTAAATTGGCTTAATGAAAAGAATAGTATTATTATTTTTTATCGTCGCACTCGTTTCTTCATGCGTTTCAATTAAAGAAAGAGTTTATGTTCAAGATGATAAATCCTCTGTTAACACAAATTATCCGATTCTTAATAAAGAGTATAAGATTTCAACTCAGGATATACTTTACGTTAAAGTAAGAAGCTTGGACAATACATCTTTTGAAAGTTCATCAACCATTCGATTAGGTAATCCTGATTTGCTTTTTTATTTAAATGGCTATTCGGTCAACAAAAATGGTTCACTAGTACTTCCAATAATTGGTAACGTTTTTGTGTTAGGTAAAACACTTGATGAAATCAAGAATTCTATACAAGAAAAAGTGGCTCTTTATTACAAGGATGCCGTGGTTGAAGTGCAAACTGCTGGGGTAAAGATTAGTGTTTTAGGAGAGGTCAATCGTCCGGGAAAATTTACATTTTATCAAAATCAAGTTACCATATTTGATGCCTTAGCTTCCTCTGGAGATCTTACCTCGTTAGCCAATAGGAAAAATGTTAAGCTGATCCGCCACCACAACAATTCAGTTGAAACGCATCAATTTGATTTAACTAATGTAGAGTTGTTTACTTCTGAGTTTTACATTTTACAACCAAATGATGTTATTTACATTGAGCCCTTGCGTGCAAAATCATGGGGCTTAGGAGAAACGGGTTGGCAGACTATTCAAATTTTCTTGTCTACACTTTCATCTACCTTCTTAATAATTAATTTCTTTAACAATTAATTAGTATGCTTAATAACGAACCTAATGATTATAATTCCAATGAAGAGGATGCAATTGATATAAAATTGTTGTTTAATAAGATTGCTTTTCATTGGCGACTATTCTCCCTTACTATCCCGCTTGCACTTGTTGTTGCTTATTTTATGAATCGCTATTCAGATCCTGTTTACAGAATGAATACGACCGTACTTATTTCCGTAGAAGAGCCTAGTTTTAATGGCCTAGATGGCTTAATGGCTAGCTATGGGATGAGTAATTCTAAAAATGCGCACTACAATGAGCTAGAATTGATGAAGTCAAAAGGTTTGACAGAAACGGTAGTTGAAGAGCTAGGTTTTGAATTGAGTTACTTTGCTGAAGGTGTGATTCGTTTGTCAGAAATATATAATGATTCACCTTTTTACGTTGAGTATGATAATTCTCACAACCAATTAATTAATGGTTTTTTTAACATTACTTTAGATCAAAGTAATAGTTTTAAAATTACGAACGACATTACTTTAGCAGACAAAACTTACAATTATTCTGAAAAAAAATATACCTCCTCTGTACTTCAATCAAACTTGGATTCCTCCTTCAAATATGGTGAATGGATTGAAAGTGAAAATTATAGGTTTAGAGTTTTTAAAAAGTCAGACAATCAACTTACCCATAAATCTCTAACATCTTCATTTAAGTTTATTTTTAACTCATACGATGAGTTGATAAATAAATACAACAAAGCGGTTAGTTATAATCCAATTAAAGAGTCTTCAGTTTTGGAATTGTCTATTGAAGGTCCTCACAAAGGCAAGTTAATTGATTTTTTAAATACTTTAACCTCGAATTATATCTCCAATGGCCTGTCATACAAAAACTCAATAGCTGACAATACAATAGGTTTTATTGAAACACAATTGGCTCTTATAGGTGATACTTTAGAAACTTCAGAAAGAGAATTAGAAGATTTTAGGTCTGAAATTGGGATAATGGATATAGGGATTGAATCGAGTCAATCATCAGAAAGATTTGTAGCGTTAGATGATCAAAGTGCTAAAATTAGACTCGAATTAAAGTATTACAAAGACTTGTTAGTTTACTTACAAGACAATGAAATTAACTCTATAATATCTCCTTCTGTTGCTGGTATAAAAGATCCAATTTTATTGAGTTTAGTTTCTAATTTACAAGAACTGAATTTAACACGCAGTCGGTTAAATTATTCAATGGAGTCTCAAAACCCAGTTATTACTCAAGTTCAAATTGAGATAGACCAAACAATAGGTGCTTTAGTTGCCAACGTAAAGAATTTAATTTCCACCACAGAATTGCAGGATACAGATATAAATTCTAGAATCTTAGTTATGGAAGATATGTTTTCCTCTCTTCCTGCATCAGAAAGGCAAATGCTAACGATTCAAAGAGAATATGGAATTCACGATAAAATGTTTACGTTCTTACTGGAGAAAAGGGTAGAAGCGGGTATTACAAAAGCTGCAAATCAATCAGATCATAAAGTTATTAATCCTGCGCGTGATTTTGGTGATTTACCCGTAAGTCCAAATAAGTCTTTAAGATATGCGATTGCTCTGATATTTGCTTTTATAGTACCCCTATCCTACATTTTACTGAAAGATTTCTTTAAAACGACTATATCTTCTCTAGAGGATATTGAGCGTCTGACCAAAATTCCATTTTTGGGAACTGTTTCTAATAACTCATATGATTTTAATATTCCTGTAATTAAGAAGCCTAAATCAAATATTGCAGAGTCGCTTAGAGCCATTAGAACCAATCTCAATTTTATGGTCCATAACAACAAAAGCTGTCAGATAATAGCAATTACATCGTCTGTTTCTGGAGAAGGGAAAACATTTATTGCCTCTAATTTATCATCCATGTATGCCATGTCAGGTAAAAAAACAATCTTAATTGGTTGTGACCTCAGAAAACCTAAAATCTCTCCCGATGATTTTGGTTTAAAACACGACAAAGGGATTGTAAACTATTTAGTAGGTCAGGCTTCTCTTGATCAAGTAATACAGAAATCTAAAATTCAACACTTAGATGTAATGCTTTCTGGCCCAGTCCCACCTAATCCAGCAGAATTGATCGATAGTGAAGTGTTTACTTCTCTAATTCCAATTTTATCTGAGCGCTATGACCGCATAATAATTGATACTGCACCATTAGGCATGGTTGCAGATGCTCAATTAATTATACCAATTGTAGATAATTTTATTTATGTAACTAGACAAGGAGTTACTAATAAGAGTATGTTAAAACTCATTAATGACAAGTACATAAATAATCAAGTAAAGAATGTTTCCTTAGTTTTAAATGACTTTAATGTACTGGAGTCTGGAAGCTACGGCTATGGTTACGGCTACGGCTACGGTTACGGCTATGGTTATGGCTACGGTTATGGTGAAGAAGCATAAAGATTCTGTTTGGTATGTTCTTTATACCAAGTCAAAAAACGAAAAAAAAGTTTTTGAAAAATTGTGCTTAAAAGGTTATGAGTGCTACTGTCCAACCCACAAAGTTTTAAAGCAATGGTCAGATAGGAATAAATGGGTAGAAGAGGTGCTGTTTAAGTCTTATATATTCGTTAAACTTCCAGAATTTGAGCAATCTAAAATTGATGTGTTACAAACTTCAGGTGTTGTTCGTTTTTTATTTTGGTTAGGTAAGGTTGCCGAAGTCAAATGTGAAGAAATTTTGGCTATTAAACGTTTTTTAGGTGAGCATCATTCAAATGTAAAAGTTGATTTTATTTCTGGTTCAAATGTTGAGATTAACCATGGTGTACTAAAAGGAATAAATGGTGTAGTTGACTATCAAACAGAAAAAGATGTTGTTCTTAAAATCGAAAAATTAGGGATGTCTTTAGTGGCCAGAGTACCCAAGCAGCACATTTCACCTTCTTAAAGAATTTCCCTTATAGCAACTAATTGCGCCCTAATATCTTGCAGTTGACTGATGATTTCTACATTATTTACGGTATCAGCTTTATTTTCTCTTAGCTTTTTTTTAGCGCCATCTAAAGTGTATCCACGTTCTTTTACCAGATGAAAAATGATTTTGAAGTTGTCAATATCTTTTTCTGTAAAGTATCTATTGCCTTTTTTGTTTTTTTTTGGTTTAATAATCGAGAACTCTTTTTCCCAAAATCTAATTAAAGAATTATTCACACCAAATAATTTTGACACTTCTCCGATTGAATAATAGAGTTTGGTTATTTTTTTGTCTTGTAAAGCCATTTGGATTAGTCAAATGATTGGTTTTCTTGAGAGGCTAATTCCAGCATTTTATCATATTCTTGAGGTGTAAGGTCGTTGAAGTAATAATTTACGGGATTAACCTTTCTATTGTTTTTAATCACCTCATAGTGTAAGTGGGGTGCTGTTGATGTTCCTGTACTTCCAACATAGCCAATTAAGTCACCACGTTTAACTGTTTGTCCTTTTTTTACAACGTATTTGTTTAAATGCGCATAAAATGTTTTGTATCCGTAACTATGGTTTATTCTAACTTGGTTTCCATAACCACGTTTGGAGCGCTTAACTTTTTCAATTACACCATCTCCAGTAGCATATACTTCTGTTCCTTTTGGAGCAGAAAAATCCATGCCCCAGTGCATTTTTTTTGTTTTATATACAGGGTGAATTCGATTGCCATACCCAGAGGCCATTCGTTTTAAATTTTTATTAGCTACGGGTTGTATCGCCGGAATATGAGCTAACATTTCTTGTTTGTTTTGGGCTAACTTTATGACCGTATCGTATGATTTAGATTGGACATAAATGGCCTTGGAAATTTGATCTATTTTCTTGTGTAACTCTGTAATTAGCTTCGAATATTTAAATCCTTCGTATTTATTATACCTATTTACCCCCCCATATCCTGCTTTTCGAATACTTGCATCAATCGGCTCGGCTTCAAAAATAACTCGATATATATTGTCATCTCTTTCTTGTAATTCATCTAAAATAAGAGTGGAACTTGCTATTTTTTCATCTAATAATTGATATTGTATTTGTAGATTTTCAATTTCGCGTTTAAGTTCTTTCTCTTTTGGAGAGTCGAAAACGGAAAAAAATAAAAAGACCAAACCAATAGCTATGGTCAAAGAACTCGCTGAAAAGAATGCAATACGCTTTATGATTTGAGCCTTTGAGAGCTCAATTTTTTTATAGGCTAAAGTTTTAGTATCGTAATAATATTTGACCTTGTTCATTTGCTTAAAATTTGGCTAAATTTGTTTTTTCTTTTTTTAGCTTAATTTTAGTGCAATTTACTAAATTCTAATTGATTTAATTTTTTAGCTAATTAACGTTTTAATTTAATCGTACTCAATTTATTTTTCTTTATGAAATCTCAAGAAATACGTCAAAAGTTTTTACAGTTTTACGAAAACAAAGGTCATCATATAGTTAGTTCAGCTCCTATAGTTGTAAAAAATGATCCTACATTAATGTTTACTAATGCTGGGATGAATCAGTTTAAAGACCTGTTTTTAGGTGTTAGTGAGGTTCATAACCCAAGAGTGGCTAACAGCCAAAAGTGTTTACGTGTTTCTGGAAAACATAACGATTTGGATGAAGTTGGACACGATACATACCACCATACCATGTTCGAAATGCTTGGGAATTGGTCTTTTGGGGATTACTTTAAAGAAAAGGCTATTGATTGGGCTTGGGAACTTTTAACCGATGTTTACGGCATAGAAAAAGGTAGATTGTATGTTACTGTTTTTGAAGGCGCTGAAGAGGATGGATTAAGTAAAGATACAGACGCTTTTGATAATTGGAAAAAGCACATAGAAGAAGATCGTATTTTAAATGGAAGTAAAAAAGATAACTTTTGGGAAATGGGAGCTGTTGGTCCCTGTGGACCCTGTTCTGAAATTCATATAGATCTTCGCTCTGATGAAGAGCGGATAAAAATTGATGCACGTACTTTAGTCAATTTAGATCACCCGCAGGTTATTGAAGTTTGGAATTTAGTTTTTATGCAATACAACCGAAAGTCAGACAATAGTTTAGAAAACCTTCCGAATACACACGTAGATACAGGGATGGGTTTCGAACGCCTAGCTATGGCTTTACAAGGCAAACAATCTAATTACGACACCGACGTTTTTACTCCGCTTATTAGTAAACTTTCTCAGATCACAGGTTTTACTTATGGGATTGATGCTAAAGTAGATATTGCATTACGTGTTACAGCTGATCATATAAGAGCAATTGCATTTGCTATAGCTGATGGCCAATTGCCCTCTAATAATGGAGCTGGCTATGTGATTAGACGTATTCTTAGGCGAGCTGTTCGTTATGGGTTTACTTTTTTGAATATTAAAGAGCCATTTATGTATCAGCTTGTTTCTGTTTTAGTAGCTCAAATGGGTTCGTTTTTTCCAGAAATTAAACATCAACAAATACTCGCTGAAAAAGTTATAAAGGAAGAAGAGCTCTCTTTTTTAAGAACATTAGAAAAAGGTTTGAAGCGTATTGATGCAATAATGAAATCTTCTGAAGGCACTATAATAGATGGCGCAAAAGCTTTTGAATTGTACGATACTTTTGGTTTTCCAATAGATTTAACTGAGCTTATACTGTCAGAAAACAATAAATCTGTAGATATGCTTGGTTTTGATGTAGAGATGAAAAAGCAAAAAGACCGCGCACGAGCTGCTTCTGTAATTGAAACTGAAGATTGGACAGTTTTGTTTGAATCGGATACTGAATTTATAGGATTCGATGAACTTAAAACAGAACTTAAAATTTGTAAATACAGGAAAGTAACGCAAAAGGGAAAAGAATTTTACCAATTAGTATTTGACAAAACGCCTTTTTATCCTGAAGGTGGAGGGCAAGTTGGAGATACGGGTTCTATTACCTCTAATGGCGTTCGTTTGGCTATTTTTAATACGAAAAAAGAGAATAACCAAATTATGCACTTCAGTACCCAATTGCCAAGTCAGCCAACCGCTACTTTTACCGCTCTTGTAGATGTTCAAAAAAGGTTGTTGACAGAAAACAATCACTCATCAACGCATTTATTACACAAAGCTCTTAGAGATACTCTTGGGGATCATGTAGAGCAAAAAGGCTCTCTTGTAAATGAAAAGTATTTACGTTTTGACTTTTCTCATTTCTCTAAGATGACTTCTAACGAACTTCAAGAGGTTGAAGACAATGTTAATAAGAGGGTTAGAGCTAATATTCACTTAAATGAAAAACGTTCTATAGCTATTTCAGAAGCTAAAAGTATGGGAGCTATGGCTCTTTTTGGCGAGAAGTATGGAGCGAAAGTACGTGTGATTAAATTTGATGACTCTGTGGAGTTATGTGGAGGTTGCCATGTAGACTCAACCGGTCAAATAGGCGTCTTTAAGATCGTTTCTGAAGCAGGAGTAGCAGCAGGTATTCGACGAATTGAAGCAATTACTTCTGAGAAGGCTTTTGATTATTACAAAAAACAAGAAGCTACTTTGTCCGAGATGAAACTACTCGTTAAAAATGCAAATGATCCTGTAAGGGGTTTAGAGTCTTTACTTAAGGATAAGGCAGATTTAGAGAAAAAACTACTGCGGTTAATTGCTGAAAAAACAGAACGTTTAAAAGTTGAGCTTTTAAATTCGGTAGTAGAAATTAATGGAGTTAATTTTAGCAGTGCAATTGTCGATCTCAATCCCGCTGCTATGAAAGACCTTTCTTTCGAATGCCAAAAAGAAATGCCTAATTTGATGCTTGTTTTAGGTGCTGAGAATAACGGTAAAGCAACGGTCAGTGTCTCCATTTCAGACCAGCTTACAGGTACTAAAAACTTGAATGCCGGATCTATTATTAAACATATTTCAAAAGACATTAACGGAGGAGGTGGTGGTCAGGCTACCTTTGCCACTGCAGGTGGTAAAAACCCTCAAGGAATTCAGATTGCTTTGGATAATGCCAAATCATTTCTCAACTAAATTTTTACAAAATAATTCGAGTGAATTTAAGCCGGCATTTTGTTGAGTTATTATTTACGTTTAGTGTAATAAATTTTAGTTATGAGAGTAAGCTCACCAAAAAAAGGTTAATGCATTGTTATGATTAGAAATTATAATGCTATTTTAAGTTTTGAACACAGACTATTCGTTACCTCTAGCGTTGTTTATAATTTGCAATCCTTTTTCAATTTTTTCTTCAGAAACTAATACCTTCACTAAATTTTCTGTTCCCGGAGCTGCCCATCCTGCCATAAGACTCGTTTGAAACTCGTTTTTTATGATGCATTTTATTCCCTCTTGCTCTAAAATTCCTGCAATATATTGCGCATTCACAAAAGAACCTGAGTAAATTATTTTTAGATAACTTTCTGTCATTTTAATTGTATTTAATTATTGATTTAATTTTTATAATAGGTGTTTTAATAGAACGAATTGATTAAATCATCATCTGCAAAGTTAGGTACGGTAACCTTTAGCAATGGTTCTGATTCCATTGCTCGTTTTATGGCAAAAACAGCTTCTTCATTTCTAGCCCAATTTCTTCTAGAAATTCCATTGTTCACATCCCAGAAAAGCATAGATCGTAACTTTCTATCTGCATCATCAGACCCGTCTAATAGTAATCCAAATCCTCCATTAATAACTTCTCCCCAGCCAACACCGCCACCGTTATGAATTGACACCCATGTGGCTCCTCTGAAGCTGTCTCCAATAACATTCTGAATGGCCATGTCAGCTGTAAAACGAGAGCCGTCATAGATATTAGAAGTTTCTCGGTATGGAGAGTCAGTTCCTGAGACATCGTGATGATCTCTTCCCAATACAATAGGGCCGAGTATACCTTTTTTGATTGCTTTGTTAAATGCTGCTGCTATTTTTACCCGTCCTTCAGCATCAGCATAAAGAATACGAGCTTGAGATCCAACCACCAATTTATTAGCTTGAGCTCCTTTAATCCACTGGATGTTATCGGCCATTTGTTGTTGAATTTCTTTGGGAGATTCTTTCATTATTTTTTCTAAAACCTCACATGCAATTCGGTCAGTTTCTAATAAATCTTCTTGTTTTGCTGATGCACATACCCAACGGAATGGACCAAAGCCATAATCGAAACACATAGGGCCCATTATATCTTGAACATAAGATGGGTAACGGAAATTTATTCCATCTTCAGCCATTACATCTGCTCCGGCTCTAGAGGCTTCTAGTAAAAAGGCATTTCCGTAATCAAAAAAGTAGGTTCCTTGTGCCGTATGTTTATTTATAGAAGCCGCGTGTCTTCTTAGGGTTTCTTGTATTTGTTCTTTAAATTTAACAGGATCTTTAACCATCATTTCATTAGCCTGCTCAAAGTTTAGACCTATTGGGTAGTAACCTCCAGCCCATGGGTTGTGAAGAGACGATTGGTCTGATCCTAAATCGATGTAAATGTTTTCTTTTTCAAATTTCTCCCATATATCAACAATGTTTCCTTGGTAGGCTATAGAGATAACTTCGTTGTTCTTTTTTGCAAGAATTACGCGTTTACACAAAGTGTCTAGATCGTCTATTACCAAGTCTACCCAGCCTTGAGAGTGTCTTGTTTTAGTGACTTTTGGATTTATTTCTGCAGTTACAGAAATACAACCTGCAATATTTGCAGCTTTTGGTTGTGCTCCACTCATTCCACCTAAGCCAGAAGTTACAAAGAGTTTGCCCAGAAGGTCTTCTCCATTTTTGGCTATTTTTCTTCCAGCATTTAATAGGGTGATGGTGGTTCCATGAACAATTCCTTGAGGTCCAATGTACATATACGATCCTGCAGTCATTTGTCCATATTGACTTACACCAAGGGCGTTAAATTTCTCCAAGTCATCTGGTTTAGAGTAATTAGGTATTACCATACCATTTGTGACAATTACTCTTGGAGCATCTTTATGAGAAGGGAATAAGCCCATAGGGTGTCCAGAATACATGGTTAAAGTTTGTTCTTCTGTCATTTCTGATAAGTAGCGCATACAAAGTCGGTATTGCGCCCAGTTTTGAAAAACAGCTCCATTACCTCCGTACGTAATTAGTTCATCAGGATGCTGTGCTACAGCATGATCTAAATTATTTTGAATCATCAGCATGATTGCTTTTGCTTGCAAACACTTACCTGGGTAATCTTCTATTTTTCGAGCGTACATTTCATGCTTTGGTTTAAACCTTAGCATGTATATGCGTCCGTATTCTTTCATTTCCTGAGCAAATTCGGGTGCAAGAATACGGTGCTGTTCTTTAGGGAAATAACGCAATGCATTTTTTAGTGCTAACTTTTTTTCGTCAGTACTAAGGACTTCTTTGCGCTTAGGTGCATGATTTATAGTGACATCGTACTCTTGTGTTTCTGGTACTATAGTAGGTATGCCTTCAGTTATCTCTTTTCTAAATGCGTCCAAAGTCATCATTTTTTTTTATTTAGGAATTCGATTTTTTTCTTTTTTTGAAATCATAAGGGCAATGTTTACAACCATTTTGGCAGCAATAACCTCTCTTGAGATGGTATTTTTCTGTGTACACAATGTAGCCTTCATCAGAGAGATAATAGTCTTCTGGGTCTAAATTTCTAAATTGTGAAAAGCCTTTTGATTCCATCTTTGCAAATTTACAATATTCCCGTGTATCTTTGTCTTATGGTTTTACCAATTACACCCTCAATTCAAGAAATAACCCATTCTTTACTTACTCAAAAAAATCTTCGTATTTATGTAGTTAGAGAAGATATGTTACATCCGGACATTTCAGGGAATAAATGGCGAAAGTTGTATTACAATATCGAAGCTGCTAAACAGCAAAAAGCAGCTACATTAATAACTTTTGGTGGTGCTTACTCTAATCATATTACCGCTACAGCTGCCGTAGGAAAAGAGTTTGGATTTAAAACAATTGGTTTTATTAGGGGGGAGGAGCATTTTCCTTTAAACCCATCGCTTCGTTTTGCTGTGTCTTGCGGGATGAAAATCTACTATTTAAGTAGAACTGACTACAAACGTAAAGACCAACCAGAATTTTTAACTGAGCTACTTTCAACGCATAAAAATTACTATTTAATTCCTGAAGGTGGTACAAATGGTTTAGCTGTTAAAGGTTGTCAGGAAATACTTCAGGATATTCCGTTTGATTTTGATACTGTATGTTGTGCCTGTGGTACTGGGGGTACATTATCTGGCCTTATCAATTCGCTTCAACCCCATCAACAAGCTATTGGTTTTCCTGCGCTTAAAGGTGCGGGTTTTTTAAACGATGTAATTGGTACTTATGTTCGAAACTCTCAATGGGAATTAAATTTGGATTATCACTTTGGTGGGTATGCAAAAGTAACTGCTGAATTGATCGCTTTTATAAACTTGTTTAAGCGCGATTTTAAGATTCCTTTAGATCCTGTATACACAGGTAAGATGTTTTATGGTGTATGGGAGTTAATTAAAAAAGACTATTTTCGTGAAGGTTCCTCTGTAGTGATTATTCATACGGGTGGTTTACAAGGTATTGAGGGGATGAACGAACGTACTAAAAACAAAGACTTGCAAATTTTATGAAATTATTTTTCTCTATTTTAAGTTTTCTTTTTTCAATATCAGTATCTGCTCAGGATTTCAATTCTGAAGATTACATTCGTAAATTTCATAAAATGGCTATTGCAGAAATGCATAGCTATAGTATACCTGCAAGTATTACCTTAGCTCAGGGTATTTTAGAGTCTGGTAATGGGAACTCGGAATTAGCTTTGAAATCAAAAAATCATTTTGGAATTAAATGCCATAAGGGTTGGACTGGAAAAAAAACGTACCATGACGATGATGAAGAACAGGAGTGTTTTCGTCGCTATAAAAAAGTGTCGGATTCTTATCGAGATCATTCTGAGTTTTTGAAAAATAGGGAGCGATATGCCTTTCTTTTTAAGTACAAAACAAGCGATTATAAGTCTTGGGCAAAAGGTTTAAAAAAAGCCGGTTATGCAACACACCCAGACTATGCAACTAAATTAATTAATTTAATAAAGCGTTATGATTTGTCTCAGTACGATTCGGCATCAAGGTCAGGAAAAAGGAATGTAAAGAAACCGAAACGTAAAGAGCGAAAAGAAATTTTTAAGAGTACTGATGGACTCAAGTTCGTACTTGCAGATGCAGGAGATAATTTTGATGTAATTGCCACAGAGCAGAGTCTTTGGCTTTGGCAATTGTTGGAATTTAATGATTTGACAGCAGATGGCAGTCTAAAGACTGGTGATCGCGTGTATATAGAATTTAAGAAAAACAAGTCATCAGTTGAATTTCATTCGGTAAAGAAAGGTGAAACTTTTCACAGCATCTCTCAGTTATATGGTGTAAGGTTGGCTAAGTTGTATCATAAAAATAGAGTAGAGGTAGGAGCACAAGTACAGGTTGGCCAAAAAGTATTTCTACGAAAGCGTAAATCTCGAAATTATTCTGCGGAATAATTGTAGATCAGACCAGATTCGCCCCCAACAATTAAGTTTAAATGTTGATCTAAATCTAGATCTTTTAGGATTCCTCTAGTCTTTCCGTATATAGGAAAGCCCTTAATCAGTTCGTTTGGCTCCCTAAACAAATAAGTCTCTTCATTTTTAAAATCGGTTACGCACATATACATTTGATTTTTAAACGAGTGCAGTATTGGCTTGGATGTTAGGTTGTGATTAAACGAGTAGCGTAAATTCATTTTAGATCCGCTTACCTTAATGCTTTCAGATTCAATCATAACGTGGTGATCTATCTCAAAGCTATAGTAGATTTCATGGTCAAATTCGAATTGTATTCCATTATCAATAGACCCATCAAAAAGGATATTCTGTTGCACTCCATTTTTGTCTATGGTTACTATGCGAGAATCAGCTAGAGTTTTGCCTTGGATAATATGTAGTTTATTGTTAGAAAAATCGATTTTATCTTTCACTTTAATTCTTGTCTCTCCTTTTCTGTTTAAAATGTTTAGCGTTCCGTTTTCTTCTGGGAGTAGAATGTAGTCTTTAGAGGCTACCACAAAATGCTGAGCCGTTTGGGTAACCTTGCTTTTAGTTTTAGTTAGTTTCCATCCATTTATTCTTTTCCCATTTTGGTCAAACATATATTGGTGCTTTCCACAAGAAAGTAAAATTCTATAGTTTCTTTGTTTTTGGTAATCGAATAAAGCTAGGGCTAATTCGGTTTTATGTTTTAGCGTAATTGGAAAGGATTTAACATCTCGACCTTTACGATCTATTAAGAAAAGTTTGTTAGATGTATTAAACAACAATTGTAATTTTTTATTTTTAAATACATCAATTTGTTCAATTGTTCCAATGATAGCATCCTCTAATTTTCTTTTCCAGAGAATTTCTCCTTTAGTAGAAATTAAGTATAAATTATAGTCTTGGTCTTGAACAGCTATTTCCCACTGCTGATTGTAATGATTCTTAACCAAACTAATTTCGGACAAAATGGGTGCTTCTAATTGGGTTGTCCATAAGGCTCTTGTTTGGTTAATCTTTTGTTTACTAAAATGCATATAAGCATTACTGTAACAGTTTTCGCCTGCTGCATCAAACTGAATGGCTAAGGCTTTAAATGGCTCTATTGCCGTAGCGTATGTTTTGAAAAATTCGACTAGGTTTGGGTTCAAATATTCAGTTGCAAGTTCGAGTGCAAAAGGATTTTGAAGATAAATAAATAAATTAGAATTTGCATTCAGTTTTTCCATGCATTTTTTGTAATCAATTGACTTAGAAATGGTTATTTCAGCTTTAAAGTCGTTAATGATACTTTTTAATAAAGGCAAATCGTAGCTTAAAATAAGTTGCTCATTAAGAAGAATTGCATATTTGAGATCTTCTTTAGTTTTTGAATAACAAATTGTGGATAGGTATTTTAATTCATTCCAGGAATAAATAGTTTCATCACGATAGTTTATGAGAGAGTCAGATTTTTGAGAAATAAAATGCTCTATTTCTTCTTCATCGGAAGTATGTATTATTATCCCTTCACTTAATTCAGTGCTGGTTTTTATTAAAAACCAAGTAATTTCATCATCTATCCAAGAATCAAACCTTAGCTTTAAGTCTTCAGTTAAGCCTAACAAACTTTTGGTGTAGCTGTTTTGTTTATGTTGAATTAGATTTGAGTTCTTTTGTTTACGTTGGAATTGTTTGAAGTTTTCGAATGACTTTGTGGTAAACAATGCCGTATTTTTTGGTAGAACAGAAGTTGCGATTGTTTTGTGACCTTTGTTAGATTGGTAAAAACTGAGTTCTTGAGCGAGCGAGTCATGACTTAAGCTAATTCCGCTAAACAGAATGCCGTTTTTTGAAAGATCTACGTCCCATTGCATCCACTCTGCTTGGGTTGCTAAGTTTGTGTTGTTTTTAAATAATGCGTTACTAACTCTGTCAAAGTATTTTGTATTTAAGTATAAATTGTAATCTTCTTTCTTATTAACAGAGTTTAATAGGTCATTAAATGCTGATACTGTACTTAAATTAGTAGGCGTTTTTAGCTGTCTTATAGCATCCTCGATTAATATTTTTTCTTGACTTACAATAAGTAATCCCCTATGCTTAGAATAGAATAGACTTTCTTGCTCCAAAAACACTTCTGTAATTATTGCGTCCGTGTAGTTGTGGTGTTTTGTTTTTGTGAAACTGGCTAATCCAATTTCTAAGAGTTGAATCCTATCTTTTTGGTTTTCTGTTGAACTTATAATTAACCAATTAAAGGACTTTGATCCGGTTGAATGAAGGGATAGGAATACTGGGTTTATACTTGATAAATGGGATGCGTAGCTGGCTAAATTTGAATCTAATTTAAAAAGTGAATTGTGTATTTTATCCAGTGAGGTTTCAGTTCTTAACGTTTCCCAATAGGCACTTTCAGAGAGTTTTTCAATACTTCTAGCTAAGTTGTTTGATTCTAATATAAGTGCAGCATCTAAAGGAATTGCATGGATTGATCTACTCTTGTTTAAATGCTCTTGTTTGCAAGAAAATAGGCAGGTTAGTAGCAGAAATAAGACTTGTATTTTATGCATGGTTTATTTTAATTGTAAAAGTATAAATCTGATGTTAGGTTTAAAAATTATTTTAGTGTTCAATTTTTAGTACAAATTTTATTTAGCTGTTACAGATCTAACTTTAATTGATCGGGTAATAGCTTAAAACTCATTCGATGATTGACATTTGTTCCAATTTCCCTAATCGCATCTCTGTGTTTTTTTGTAGGATATCCTTTGTTTTTTTTCCAATAATATTGTGGGAAATCTAGATCTAATTTCGTCATAATAGCATCTCGATGTGTTTTAGCCAAAATTGATGCTGCTGCAATGTTTAGGTATTTTGCATCGCCTTTAATTATGCAATGATGTTGGGTTTTATAGTATTGTTTAAACCTGTTTCCATCGACCAATATACTGTTAAATTTTGTGTTTATTTTATCTAAAGCCCTGTGCATAGCCAAAAATGATGCATTTAATATATTGAGCTCATCAATTTCTAGATGACTCACAATTCCGATAGCGTATGCAATTGCATGTTCTTCAATAATAGACTTTAACTGCCCTCTTTTTTTTTCACTAACTTGCTTAGAGTCATTAAGTAAAGGATGTTTAAAATCTTTTGGTAAAATTACTGCAGCAGCTACAACAGGACCGGCAAGACAGCCTCTGCCTGCTTCATCGCATCCGACTTCAATTTTGTTTTTCTGAAAGTATGATTTTAACATTGGTCTAGTACTTTTTTAATACTGTCCCAAAGAGTATTTGCTGTTGTATTCCAACTGAAATTTTGAGAATGTATAAGTCCTTTTTCAGAAAGTCCAGCTCTTAAATAGCTGTCAGCTTCCAATTTAATGAATGCTGCTGCAATAGACGCAACTTTATAAGGATCTACCAATAGTGCTGAGTCTCCTGCGACCTCTGGCATGGCTGTACAATTTGAGGTGATTACTGGGCAGCCACATTTCATTGCCTCCAAAATAGGTATCCCAAAACCTTCAAAATAGGGAACAAAACAAAAGGCTTGAGCAGATGCATAGAGTAGCTGTAATTCTGCAACTGATTTTCTGCCAGTAAAAATAATATCAGCTTTATGGTTTAGATTTTCAAAACTAGAATTTAGTTCAGCATTCCACCACATTTTTGCACCTACAATAAGTAATTTATTCGTCGATTTTGTTTCTTCTTTAAAAACATCAAAGGCTTGCAGCATACGTTTAATGTTTTTTCTAGGATGGAGTGCTCCTACGAAAAGAAAGTAATCATGTCCATTACTGTATTGATTCTTAACCTCTATTTGCTGTGAGGTTCCAATTGGATGAAAATTGGGATTTACACCATTTAAACTAACATCAATTTTATTTCTTGAAACGGAATATAAATTAGCTATATCGTTTTTAGAATATTCAGAAACGGTTACGATACGTTTTGCCTTGTGTGCATATTTTCTAAAAAAATGTCTGTAAAATAGGCTGTGGCTTTTTTTTAAATCTTTTGGATGATGTTCAAAATTAATATCGTGAATTACAGCAATGGAAGGTATGTTGCTTCTTAGCGACAAAAATCCATCTGGAGATAAAAATAAATCTATTTGAAGTTTTCTAAGAATTTTCGGGAGTCTTAACTCAAACCAAGCATACCATAATATAGGATGTCTTGTTGGTGGACTTACTAATACAGGATGAACATTACTCGCAAATATGAATTCTTGATGGTAAGGCCTATCAAACAGAAAGTAGAATTCATGCTCTGGATGTGCTCTGACAATTCTTATTAAAGTCTCGTATGTGTACCAGCCAATGCCTTCTAGTTTGTCTTTTAATAAGAGACGTGTATTCACCGCAATTCTCATAGATTACAAAAATAGAGTTTTTAGTTGCACATTAAGTACGAATGTCTTTTTTTTGACGTTGAGTAAATTAGTTCGTCTTACACAATGCAAAAAAAATTTATTACAAACTTAGGTTTTTTACTAGTACTTAATTTTTTAATTAAGCCATTTTACATACTGGGTATTGATGCTGAAATAATCAATCGAGTTGGTGCTGAGACTTACGGCGTATATTTTACATTGTTTAATTTTTCATTCCTCTTTAATATTGTACTCGATTTAGGTATAAATAATTACAGCACCACAACCTTAGCAAAAAGTGAGCATTTGCTTCCCAAGTTTTTTTCAAGACTCTTGTCTTTAAAAGTTTTGTTGTTGGGTATTTATGTTTTATTCACCTTACTTATGGGGCTGGTTTGGGGGTATTCAAATTATGAAATAAAATTACTCTTACTATTAGTCTTAAATCAAGGTATTGTAGCCCTTATCATGTATCTAAGGTCTAATTTAAGCGGTGTTCAGTTGTTCTTTAAAGACAGTATTGTTTCTGTATTAGATCGATTTTTAATGATTTTTATATGTTCTGTCTTGTTGTGGGGTGGTTTTATAAATAAACCATTTGAGATTGAATGGTTTATTTATGCTCAAACAGTTTCTTATTGTATTACACTATTGTTAGCTCTTTTTTGGGTATGGAAAGAGGCTGCTTTTATCAAATTAAAATTTGACAATATCTTTTCATTAGCAATACTTAAACAAAGCCTTCCATATGCACTATTAGTATTGTTAATGTCTTTTTACTATCGAAGTGACTCTGTGATGCTCCAAAAAATGCTAGAGGATGGAAGCAAACAAGCGGGTTATTACGCGCAAGCCTACCGTTTTTTTGAAGCTGGAAATATGGTTGCTTATTTATTTGCGGTTTTGTTGCTGCCAATTTTTTCTAAGATGATTAAGTTGAACCAAAGTTTAGTTGGAATTGTAGACATTTCTTTTAAAATTGTTTTTTCTGGTGCAATCATATTGAGCGTTATGTGTTTTCAGTTTGGTGAAGAAATTTTAGCATGGAGGTATGAAGATATTAGTAGTCAATCTTCTGCTCTATTTTCTGTGCTCATGTTTTGTTTTGTATGTGTTTCAACTACCTATATTTTCGGTACTTTATTAACTGCATATGGAGACTTAAAAACACTTAATATTCTTGCATTATCTGCTGTTGTGATTAACATTTGTTTAAACCTTTTGTTTATTCCCAAATGGCAAGCCTTAGGTTCTGCCATAGCCAGTTTAATAACTCAAATTATTGTTTCCGTAAGCCAAATTATTATTTGCAAAAATAAATTCAAGTTTAAGACTTCCTTTTCCACCATAGCCCAATTTACAGGTTTTATTTTTGGTGTGTTTTTAATTGCCTATTGCACAAATTTATATTTCTTAAATTGGACTGTGGCACTCGTTTTTTTTGCATTGCTTTCTTTTACCTTCGCGCTTTCCATTCGAATGATTCCTTTGCGTAGAATGATTCAGGTAATTAAATATGAATAGGTTACTTTAATTCATTACATCCAATTTCATAAACGTGTTAAACTGTTGATTAGTTTGTATATTTACCTGATTTTTAATTAAACCAAATCATGAATAAAGAAACTTTATCTAATTCTGGAAGTATAATTTTTGACTTGTTTAAGTGGCGAAAGCCTCTGGCTTTATTTTCATTTCTTGCAGTTATTTTAGCAGGACTATTTTCGTCGTCTCTAATAATTACCCCTAAGTTTAAATCAACTTCAATTATTTACCCGACCACTACAAACTCTATTTCACAAGCACTTTTAGTTGAGCATAATCCTTACCGAAAAGATATTCTTGAATTTGGTGAAGAGCTTGAAGCTGAGCGTTTACTCCAGATTTTAAATTCCGACGAAATGCAGAACCGTATTGTAGATGAGTTTGATCTTTTCACGCACTATGAGATTGGGCAGCAAGATGAGTTTGCTAAAACATGGATGGATCTTGCCGTAAATGAGCACTTTAGCTTTAAACGTACGGAGCTTATGTCCATTAAAATTGAGGTTTTAGATAAAGATCCGCTCCTTGCTGCAACCATGTGTAACCGAGTTGTAGATTTAATTGACGTTGTTTTAAAAAGAGTAAAGTTGGAAAGAGCACAACAAGCGCTGGTTATCTTAGAGGATAGAGACTCTAGCTTATCAAGTCGTTTGTTTTCAATTCATGATTCACTTCAGGTATTACGTTCTCATGGTGTTTTAGATGTATCTGTTCAGGCAGAAAGACTTACAGAGTATTATGCACAAGCGCTCTCTTTAAATAATACTGGAGGAGCTAAAGCCATAAAAAAAGAATTTGAGAAACTAATGGAGTATGGTGGTGACTATTTTAGGTTGTTCGAAGAGTTAGAGCTAGTGCAAGAGCAATTAAGTATTATCAGATTTGAAAAAGAAAATTTGAGTACCGAGTTAGATGCACAACTTACCAATAAGTTTGTGATTAATAAAGCAGTTCCTTCTGATAAAAAAGCGTACCCTATTAGATGGTTAATAGTAGTTTTTGCAGGTATAAGCACCTTCCTTACGACTCTTATAACCCTTTACATCCGTCAGACTATTTTAAATGCTAAATTTAACTAAAAAGTCTAGCCTATATTTAGTTGTATTCTTTGTCCTTCTTTTTGTGGCTTACAATACTTATCTTATCTCCGAAGAGCAATATTGGGGTATCGCTATACCTTTGGTGCTTGGAGTTGTTTATTTGACTATAGTTAGAGTTGATTTAGTATTAACCTTGGTTGCTTTTTTAACTCCTTTGTCTACCAGCTTACGGGAGCTCGGTATTTCAAACCCTTTAGGTGTTGAAATGGCGCTACCTACTGAGCCATTATTATTTGGTTTGATGCTTGTTGCTTGGGTCAAAATGTTTAGTGATAGACAGCTTTTTAAAGGCCTTTACAGTCATCCAATTTCTATAGCAATTATTGTTTATTTAAGTTGGTTGTTCGTCTCAATGCTTAGCAGCTCATTTCCTTTAGCTTCGTTTAAATTACTAATTACTCGATTGTGGTTTATCAGTAGTTTTTATGTTTTGGCATTTGCTTGGTTTCAAGAAGAAGCAAATATTCATAGATTTATAAAGGCCTATTTATTTGGGCTTTTTATTGTGTCTGTTTACACGATTTCAATTCATGCAACTAATGGTTTTGAGCATGAAGCTGCTCATTGGGTTATGTCGCCATTTTTTAAAGATCATACCTCATATGGAATGGCTTTAGCCTTACTTCTTCCTTTTGGGTTTTATGTCCAAAAATGGGATCGTAACAAGAAGTTGAGTGCATTGTTCACTTTTGTTTTTCTAGTTTTACTAGTAGCCATTGTATTGTCCTATACTCGTGCAGCATGGTTAAGTTTGTTAGCCGCCATAATTGTATACATAATTATAAAGTTGAGAATTAAGTTTTCTTTATTATTTTCAGGAATTGTGTTTTTGTTTGGCTTCATTTATTTCTCTCAGTCAGAACTCGTAATGATGCTTGAAAAGAACAGTCAAGATTCATCAGACAGTTTTACAGAGCATATATCATCTATGACTAATGTGACTACTGATGCTTCTAATTTAGAGCGTATAAATAGATGGAATGCAGCAATCCAGCTTTTTAAAGAAAGACCCCATTTAGGTTGGGGTGCAGGTACCTATCAGTTTAATTATGCGCCCTATCAGAACTATTATGACAAGACAATTATTAGTACAAATGCCGGCAACATGGGTAATGCACATAGTGAGTATTTAAGTATGCTTGCTGAGACTGGTTGGCCAGGATTGTTAATTTTCTTAGGGATGATTGCTGTTGTATTTATCAAAGCGATATACTTGTATCCTAAATTGAAAAACCCTCAAGAGCGCGCACTATTAATGGCTTGTATCTTAGCTTTAACAACCTACTTTACACATGCATTTCTAAATAACTTTTTAGATATGGATAAAGCTTCTGTTCCTATTTGGGCTTTTGTAGCCATAATTGTAGTTTTAGATAAGAAGCATCAAAAAGTATTGGCAAATAAAAAAGGCGCTTAGCGCCTTTTTTATTTTATAAAATATCTTAGGATTTCACTCTTTCTTGATAGGCACCTTTAACCGTATCGATTTTTATTTTATCTCCTTCATTTATAAATAAGGGAACATTTACTTCTGCTCCAGTTTCTACAGTAGCTGGTTTAGTTGCGTTTGTAGCTGTATTTCCTTTTTCTCCTGGCTCTGTGTAGGTAACCTCTAATATTACCGATGAGGGGACATCGCAGGTTAGTGGGTTTTCCTCATCAGCATCGAAAACAACTTCTACTATTTGTCCTTCTTTCATGAATTGGTAACCACCAACAATTGTTTTCTCCAAGAAAATTTGTTCGAAGGTTTCTGTGTGCATAAAATGAAATCCGGTATCTTCTGGATACAGGTATTGGTATTTTCTGGTCTCCACTCTAACAGCTTCAATTTTTGCACCTGATGGAAACGTATTGTCAAGAACTTTACCAGTGGTTAGGCTTTTTAGTTTTGTTCTAACAAAAGCAGGGCCTTTTCCGGGTTTTACATGAAGAAATTCTATTATTTTAAATAAATCGTGGTTGTGTTTTATGCACAATCCGTTTTTTATGTCTGATGTACTTGCCATGTTGTAAATTTTAAGGGTACAATATATTAATTTAATTTTAGGCTTTAAAGGTTTTAAAGTCTTCAATGTTTAAACTCTGGTCGCAGAAAAAGTATTCGTCTTTTAGACTGTTTGAGCATACAATTACTAACTTTTCTTTTGCGTACTTTTTTGCCAGCCATTTATACCACTCAATTCCTTTTGAGTCAAGGTTAGAGGTAGGTTCATCTAGAAGTAGTATGGGAGTATCACTTAGCCATGCAATAACTAATCTGAGTCTTTGTTTCATTCCTGAAGAAAAATTCTTCAGTTGTTTTCTTTTTGAATCTTCTAGGTAAGCTATTCTGATGAGGTCTTCTTTGGAAATGCCTGGTCTTAAGGGTTTAAATTGCACGAAAAAGTCAATGAATTCTTCCAGGTACATGTCCTCTAGCAATTCATAATAAGGAGCTGCAAAACTTATGTGTTCTGGCCATTTATCTAATTCAACTAGTGTTTTATTTACCTTTAATTTTTGAATTCCTTCAGAAGGTGTTACAAAACCAGAAATCAATTTTAGTAAAGATGATTTACCTGAGCCATTAGCGCCTTTAATCACATAACTTCCCGGTATTTTAAATTCAAAATTAATATTGCGAAAAATCCAATCTTTTTGATATTTTTTACCAATATTTGAGAGTGTTAAACTCATTTATTTTGAAGAATACCCTTTCATAATTCCTCTTTGAGATGACCGAATAAACGATGTGATTTCATCTCTTTCTTTACTTGCAGGAAATTCTGTATCAAGAACTTCTAATGCTTGCGTTATATTATTTTCACTTTGGAAAAGTTGTCGATAGATATTTTGAATTTCACCAATCTTTTCAGAGCTAAACCCTCTTCGTCTTAGTCCAATTGAATTAATACCCATAAATGAAACGGGTTCTTTTGCAGCTTTCACATATGGGGGTATGTCTTTTCGCACTAGTGAGCCTCCAGAAATCATTGCATGTGCTCCTATGGTTACAAATTGGTGTATAGCAGACAAACCTCCTAGTATTGCATAATCTCCAAGTGTAACATGACCTCCAATAGCCACATTATTTACAATGATACAGTGGTCTCCAATAATACAATCGTGTGCAACGTGAGCGTAAGCCATTAATAAACAGTGGTCTCCAACAACTGTTTTTCCTGATGCATCTGTTCCTCGATTAATGGTTACACATTCCCGAATTGTAGTATTGTCTCCTATAATAACTAGGCTATCTTCTCCGCCAAATTTTAAGTCTTGTGGGATTGCTGAGATTACTGCTCCCGGGAAAATTCTACAATTTTTACCAATTCGTGCACCTTCCATTATGGTTACATTCGAACCAATCCATGAGCCTTCGCCAATTTCAACGTTTTTATTAATAGTTGTAAAAGGTTCAATTACTACATTTTGAGCAATTTTAGCTTCTGGGTGAATATATGCTAGAGGTTGATTCATATTAGTTTTTTTTAGCTATTTGAGCCATTAATTCTCCTTCCATTACAATTTTATTTCCAACAAATGCTCGGCCATACATATGGCAAATACCTCTTCTTATTGGGCTTACCAGCTCTAATTCAAAAATAAGAGTATCTCCTGGAAGTACTTTATGCTTAAATTTAACTTTATCTATTTTCATGAAATAGGTAAGGTAGTTTTCAGGGTCTGGTACGGTATTTAAAATTAATATACCTCCTGCTTGAGCCATCGCCTCTACTTGTAATACACCAGGCATTACTGGAGCTCCAGGGAAATGACCATTGAAGAAATCTTCATTCATGGTCACATTCTTTAATCCAACTACGCGACTGTCTCCCAACTCGAGAATTTTATCTATCAATAAAAATGGTGGACGATGTGGAAGTGTATCCATAATCTGTTGAACATTCATCACTGGTGACGAATTTTGATCATAAACGGGAGGTAAGTTCTTCTGTTTCTTGATGACTTCTTTCATGATTTTAGCAAATGTAGTATTTGGTCCGTGGCCTGGTTTGTGAGCAATAATCTTACCTTTAATTGGCATTCCAATAAGTGTTAGGTCGCCAATAACATCAAGTAGTTTGTGACGAGCAGCCTCGTCTTTATATCTCAAAGAAAGGTTGTTTAAGTACCCATCTTTGTTTACTCCAATATTGTCTTTTTTAAAGATTGTAGCCAGTCTTTCAAGTTCTTTATTTTCCACCTTTTTTTCAACATACACAATCGCATTACTTAAATCTCCTCCTTTAATAAGTCCATGTTTAAGTAGAAGTTCAAGTTCGTGAAGAAAGCAGAATGTCCGAGCATCAGCATAATTTTTCTCAAAATCAGTAATAGATTCTAGTGTTGTTTCTTGGTACCCTAAAACTTTTGAGTCATAATCTACACTAACCGAAACGCTGTATTCTTCAGCTGGAAATGCCTGAATTTTTATTCCCGTTTCAGGGTCTTCGTAGCAAATTTCTTCTCTTACTATGAAGTATTTACGCATTGCGTTTTGTGAAACAGGCTCAGCTTCTCTTAAAGATTTAATGAACAGTATGGAACTTCCATCAAGTATTGGAGGCTCCTCTGCGTTAATTTCTATAAGAATGTTGTCAATTTCCAAAGCTGTACAGGCCGCAAGAACATGTTCTATAGTTTGTAGTTTAGCTCCTTTTTTATCTAAGGTTGTTCCTCGGTCTGTTTGAGTTACATATTTTACATCTGCCTCAATTATTGGTTGGCTCTCAAGATCGATTCTTTTAAAACATATTCCATGATTTATTGGTGCTGGAAGAAATGTCAAGGTAACTTCTTGTCCAGTATGAAGTCCAATCCCACTAATACTCGCTTTTTGTTTTATAGTATGCTGTTGAGCCATTTTATTTATTGTTACTTTCTAAACTTACAATTCTATTAACTAGTTCTGGGAGTTTTTTAAAGTAGATGTAAGACCTTTGAAAGTCTTTTATATCAAATGCTAAGGGGCCTTGAAGTATTTTACCTTCGGTTTTAACGTCTGCAGCAATACCCGTTTTTCCTGCTACTTTTACATTGTTTGCAATACTTAGGTGTCCTGCTATTGCAACTTGTCCTCCTATCATACAATTGCTGCCAATTTTACTAGACCCCGCAATTGCAGTTTGTGAGGCTATTACTGTATTTTCTCCAACTTCTACATTATGAGCAATTTGTATTAAGTTGTCAAGTTTAACGCCTTTATGTATTATGGTAGAGCCCATTGTTGCTCTATCAATACAAGTGTTTGCTCCAATTTCTACACCTTCTTTAATCTCGACATTGCCTATTTGAGGTATTTTGTCGTAAGAATTCCCTGTATTAGGGGCAAACCCAAACCCATCTGAACCAATTACGGCTCCTGCATGAATGGTCGTGTTTGATAAGATCTCACAGTTTTCATATATTTTTACTCCCGCGAAAATTGTACAATTATCTTTTATTGTAACATTATCGCCAATGTAACAATTTGGATAAATTTTTACACAATCTCCTAATTTTACATTTTTTCCTATGTAAGCAAACGCCCCAATATAACATTCCTCTCCAATAGATGAGGAGTGGTGAATGAAACTTGGCATCTCAATACCGATTTTTTCTTTTTCTAGATCTTCTACAATTCGCATCAGTTTGGCAAATGAAGCATAAGCATCATCCACTCTTATTAAAGTTGCCTTATGTTTTTTATCGGCTGTAAATGTTTTGTTTACAATTACAACAGATGATTTAGTGGTATATAAGTACTCGGTGTACTTCAAATTAGCTAAAAATGATAATGAGTTTGTGAAACCCTCTTCAATTTTTGAGAGTTTATTTAATATGATGTCAGCATCTCCTTCAACAACACCGTTTAGCATCTCTGCTATTTCTTTTGCAGTAAATTTCATAGGTGGCTAAAATACAAATTTTCTAGTGTTCAGACTCCTTTGGGTAGCAGAGAAAATATTTGGTTACAGTTTTAGCTAAAACCGAAATATTTAATTGGTCTGCAGCATCTGCAATATCAACAATAGTTTCGTTTTTATACAGTAAGTTTATTTTGTCTTTTTTTGGATTATAAGCTTTATTATCAATTTTATCTGTAAACACTAAATGTTGACTCTCATTAGGATTTATGTTGAATTTTGCTTCGGTCTTTTTTTGTATTTCTAAAATGTACTCAAGCTCAAACGGTTGGTCTTGTAGTTCAATTTTCAATAACTTTCTTTCAATTATTTTAGTACATAATAACGACAATACTTTATCCTTGTGGTGGACCCATTCTTTTACAGATGTCATAATATCGAAATCATCTAGCAAACAGAAAGTGTCTAATAGACCAGAATTAGTGTTAAAGTCCTCAAGGGAATGATTTTTCTTTAAAAATTCATTTAATGCCAATGTGCTAAACAATTCTGTTCCGTTTTGAACTAGGTATTTTGCTCTTTTTAAAATTTCTACTAAGGTGAACTCAGCAGATAAAACAGCTTTGTGTAAATATACTTGCCAGTACATGAGTCGTCTAGCAATAATGAATTTTTCAACAGAATATATAGCTTTAGCATCAATAACCAATTCACCATTTCTAACGTTAAACATACTAATTAGTCTGTCGGAATTTATGACACCTTCAGAAACTCCAGTATAAAAGCTGTCTCTTTTGAGGTAATCAAGTCTGTCTACGTCTAGTTGGCTTGAAATTAATTGATGTAAGAACAATTTAGGGTGTTGATTTTTGAAAATTTGAATTGCCAACGACAATTTCCCATCAAATTGTTCGTTTAATCTATCCATAATCATCAAAGAGATGTCTTCATGGTTTACACCATTAACAATGCTGTGCTCAAGCGCGTGAGAAAAAGGTCCGTGTCCAATGTCGTGCAATAAAATTGCTGCAAGTACTGCCGTCTCCTCAGCTGGTGTAATTTCATGGCCCTTGGATTGTAACGTTTTTACTGCTTTTTGCATTAAGTGCATTGCGCCCAAAGCATGGTGGAATCGAGTGTGATACGCGCCTGGATACACCAAATAAGTGAGGCCTAATTGAGTTATTCTTCGAAGTCTTTGGTAATAAGGATGTTCTAGAATATCGAAAATTAGCTCGTTAGGTATAGAAGTAAACCCATAAATTGGGTCGTTAAGAATTTTGTGTTTATTGGTTGTAAGAGACTTCAATTTTATTAATTTTATTCTCGTTAGTTAAAAAACTAAAGTACTAAATATCTATGGAAAAAGTGAAAATCCTTTGGGTGGATGATGAAATAGATCTTCTTAAACCTCATGTGTTATTTTTAGAAAATAAAGGATACCAAATAACTACCTCTAATAATGGCGAGGATGCTATGGAAACGATAGCAAAAAGTGATTTCGATATTATTTTTCTTGATGAAAATATGCCCGGTATTTCAGGGTTGGAAACGCTTAATAGAATTCACGTATTGTATTCTATTCCTGTTGTGATGATAACTAAGAGTGAAGAAGAGTATATAATGGAGGAAGCGTTGGGCTCTAAAATAGCAGACTATTTAATAAAACCAGTTAATCCTAATCAAATTCTACTTTCTCTTAAAAAGAATTTAGATTCAAAAAAACTCGTTAATCAAGCGGTTACATCCAGATATCAAAAAGAATTTAGAGAGATTAGTACGGCTCTTATGGATGTTAGAAGTTTAAAAGAATGGGAGGAAATCTATCTAAAGCTAGTTCATTGGGAAGTTGAGTTAGATAAAATTGATTCTTCTGGTATGGTCGAGATACTTGAAATGCAGAAGAGTGAAGCAAATTCGTTATTCTTTAAATACGTTAAAAAAAATTACAAAGATTGGCTTAATAAAAGTGAAGAGAGGCCTGTTCTTTCTCATACTTTATTTAAAGAAAAAGTTTTACCTCATCTTAAAGAAGATCGTCCAAGTTTTTTTATTTTAATTGACAATTTGCGTTTCGACCAATGGAAAATACTACAACCTATTATTGAAGAGTGGTTTAAAGTAGAAGAAGAAATGAGTTTCTGTAGTATTTTACCAACAGCTACACAATATTCTAGAAACGCTATATTTTCGGGACTTACTCCCTTGGATATATCTATTCGTTTTCCACATTTGTGGAAAAATGATCATGAAGAAGGGGGGAAGAATTTACATGAAGCTGAATTTTTGCAAGATCAATTACAGCGTCTAGGTTTCGGAACGCTAAAATATTCTTATCATAAAGTGGTTCAAAAGCAGTACGGAGAGCGAATTGTGAATCAATTTAGTAATTTATTGCATAACAATCTTAATGTTATTGTTTACAACTTTGTAGATATGCTCTCACACGCTAAAACAGAAATGGATATGATTCGTGAGTTGGCAGGAACTGACAAATCCTATAGAGCCTTAACCAAAACTTGGTTTGAAAATTCTTCCTTGTTAGAAATGCTAAAGAAAATAGCAGATTCTGAATCAGACCTATTTCTTACCACAGATCATGGTACTATTAATGTTGGTGTTCCATCCAAAGTTTTGGGTGATAGAGAAACTTCTTCAAATTTGAGATATAAAACCGGGAAAAGACTTCAATATCAAGAAAAGGATGTGATGGTAGTAGAAAATCCCAAAGATTACTATTTACCTGCTGCAAATATATCTTCAAGTTATATATTTGCTAAAGAAAATGTATTTTTAACCTATCCGAATAACTACAATCATTTTGTAAAATATTTTAAAGATACCTATCAACACGGAGGTATTTCCTTGGAAGAAATGATATGTCCGTTCGTTAGATTGTCCTCCAAATAAATGAAAATTACCGCTAATTCTTTAGATGATTTATCTGTTATAGCTCATCGAATACTCGAAGAGTATCCGAATAAGGTTATTGCTTTTTATGGCCAAATGGGTGTTGGAAAAACAACCTTCATCAAGGTTATGTGTTCAATTTTAGGCGTAAATCCCTCAGAAATTAGTAGTCCAACTTACGCTATTGTAAATCAGTATGAAGCCCGACAAGGTTCCTGTATTTATCATTTTGACTTTTACAGAGTAAACCATGAGCATGAGGCCTATGATTTGGGCTACGAAGAGTATTTTTATTCCGATTCTTATTGTTTTATTGAGTGGCCAACTAAAATTGAAACACTGCTGCCTGAAGGACTTCTAAAGATTCATATTGAGACTGATTTGAATAAACGTATATTTACCATTGAAGAATCTAATTCCTGACTATGAGCAAGCCTGATATATTAACTTTTTTACACGAAGAATTTTTAATGCCTCAGCCAGAAATGCTAGAGCTTTCGACTAAGAAAAAGTCATTGTTTATAGGGATTCCAAATGAAAGTGCTTTTCAAGAACATCGCATTCCTTTGGTGCCTGGAGCAGTCAATCTTTTGGTGAGTAATGGGCATAAAGTTTACATAGAAACAAATGCGGGTCTTTCGAGTTCTTTTTCTGACAAGGAGTACAGTGATTCTGGAGCAAAGATTTGTTACGATGTGAAAGAGGTTTATCAGGCTGATATTATTCTTAAAGTGGAACCGCCAAGTTTAGATGAATTAGATTACTTTAAACACAATCAATGCTTAATTTCTGCGCTTCAGTTAAAAACGCAAACAGCAGATTACTTTAAGAAATTAATGGAGAAAAAAGTTACTGCTGTAGCTTTTGACTATATTCAAGACGAAACGGGTATGTTTCCAATAGTTCGTTCTATGAGTGAAATTGCCGGAACATCTTCTATTTTAATTGCCGCAGAATTGTTAAGTACATCTGCTGGCGGTAAGGGTTTACTTATGGGTGGTATAGCCGGTGTTAGTCCTATTCAAATTGTTATTATTGGTGCTGGAACTGTTGCGGAGTATGCAGCTCGATCTGCAATGGCTTTAGGGGCATCAGTAAAAGTATTTGACAATTCTATAGCTCGTTTAAGAAGAATTCAAAATAATTTAAATTCAAGAGTTGCGACTTCAATTTTGCAACCAAAAGTTTTAGAGAAAGCTTTGAGAAGAGCCGATGTTGCTATCGGAGCTCTAGGAACCACAGCAGTAAGAACCCCTTGCGTTATAAGTGATGAAATGGTGCAGCTTATGAAATCCAAGTCTGTAATCGTTGATGTAAGTATTGATAAGGGTGGGTGTTTTGAAACTTCCGAAATTACCAATCATGAAAAGCCAACCTTTGTTAAGCACGACGTAATTCATTACTGTGTTCCCAATATTGCTTCTAGATCCTCAAAAACGGCTTCGTATTCTCTAAGTAATGTTTTGGCTCCTATATTATTAGAAGTTGGAGATGGTGGTGGTGTTCAGGGTATGCTGTTACGTTCTCAAAATATTAGATGTGGCGTATATGTTTACAATGGCGTAATTACAAATAAAGGGATTGGAAGTTGGTTTGAATTGCCATTTAAAGAAATAAGATTAATTTTGGGACTTTAATTACAAACCATGTTAAGAAGAATCTTTTTATACCTTATAGGCGTTGGATTAGGCGTTGTAGCATCAATGTTCTTTTTTGGAGACAGAGACCTAGACTTTTCTTACCTTCCAAATGCCAGAACGCTAAAGCATTTAAGAACTCAAAACTTTAGTATTTCGGAAAAAGCTCTTTGTCAGCTCAGCTGCTTAGGTCTAAATACCTCTTCTCTAGAGAAAGTTTTTAAAGATGGCGATTTAGATGTCGATTTTAATTCGAGTGATGTAGATGGTATGTGCAGAATCTATAAAATTGAAGTAGATCACGATTCGTTTTCAGGATTTACAGTGGACGATTGCGATAGTTTATCTAATATATTGAGCCTTGAGTCTGGGGCTTGCAATTGTAATTAAATCCATTTAATTAGCCTCTCTTCTTTTAATTTCAAGTTCAATTAAATTTAACTCTCTCCCAGTTTGACCAGCAATAGATGTATTTTCTTCAGCTCTACGAATTAGATATGGAAGGACCTCTTTTACGGGCCCATAGGGTACATACTTCACACTATTGTATTCAGCATTTGCAAGGTTGTAGCTGATATGATCACTCATACCTAGCAATTGGGCAAAATACACTTTAGACGCATTTTTTTCAATTTTATGAATACTCATTAAATTCATTAAATACTTCGAGCTTTCTTCATTGTGAGTACCCGCGCAGATAGAAATACCATGTATGTTTTCACATGCGTACTCTAAAGCTAAATCATAATCTCGGTCGGATGCTTCTTTATTTGGTTGAATTGGTGTTGGGTACCCTTTGGCTTTGGCTCTTGTATTCTCTTTCTCCATGTAGGCTCCTCTAACAATTTTCATCCCCACGAAATAGCCATTATGTAAAGAGTCTTTATGAATTCTTTTGAAGTAATCCAATCGATCGTGACGGTACATTTGGAGTGTATTAAAAACAATTGCTTGTTCTTTATTGTAGGTTCTCATCATCTCTTCTACAAGGGCATCAATAGTGTCTTGAATCCAACTCTCTTCTGCATCAATCATAACAGGTTTTTTGTATTGATGCGCTTTTTTACAAATTTTATCAATTCGGTGTAAAACTCTATTGTATTCTTTTTGCTCATCCTCGCTAAGAATTTTACCGAAATTAATTTTTTCTAGAAGTTCAAATCGAGCCAATCCAGTAATTTTAAAAACAGCAAATGGGATGTCTTTGTTGTCTTTCGCGTAGTCTAAAGAAGCCAATGTTTGCTTCATGGTTTTATTAAAGTCGAGTTCGTCATTCTTACCTTCTACAGAGTAATCTAGTATTGTTTTAATATTTGAGTTGGCAAGCTCTTCAATCTTAACAGCACACTCCTCAATACTTTCTCCCCCGCAAAACTGGTCGAATACTGTATTCTTTACTAAACCAGCTATTGGAAGGTGTAAGGTAAATGCTATCTTAGATAATTTGCCTCCAATTGCTGCCAAAGCTGGCTTTCCCATTAATTTAAATAAATAGTAGGCTTTCTTTAATTTTATATTTGATTTTGAACGAAAGGCTATTTCAGTGTTGTTAAACGATGCCATAATTTAAATTTATGTCGCAAATATAAATAAATTAGCAAGCTATTTAACCGTATGGAAATAGCTTTTCTATCTTTGTTTCTTAAAATTAACACCAAACTGTGGAAGTAAAGTCTAATAACTACTCTGTATACATCGGGAGGGATGTTTTGCAAGAATTTAATTCTATTCTTAAAGATTGTGAAGGTCAGTATTCTAAACTCTTTATTTTTTGTGATGAGAATTCTGCTCAATTCTGCCTACCTCATCTTATAGAGCATGTACCCATGTTAATTGGTTCGGAATTAATAGAGATAGAATCTGGAGAACAAAACAAGACTTTAGATATTTGTACGAAAGTTTGGGATACGATAAGTGAGTCAAAAGCCGATCGAAAATCCATTATCATAAATTTAGGTGGTGGGGTAGTTTGCGATATGGGAGGTATGATTGCGTCACTTTACAAAAGAGGTGTTAAGTTTTTTCATATTCCTACAACCTTGTTAGCCCAAGTGGATGCATCTGTTGGAGGCAAGTTGGCTGTCGATATGGGTGGTCATAAAAATCAAATTGGACTTTTTAGAAACCCAGACATTGTATTGGTTGATCCTGAATTTTTAACCACCTTACCTGAAAGGCATTGGATGAGTGGTTTAGCAGAGGTTTTAAAACACGCCTTAATTGCAGATGCTGATTATTGGACTTTTTTAGCTGGTATGGACCTTCAAAATGACGACTTTTTACAAGCATTACTTCACAAATCCATTGATATTAAAAATAAAATTGTTCTGCAAGACTGGGAAGAGCAGGGGATTCGTAAAACTTTAAATTTTGGACATACTGTAGGGCATGCTTTAGAGAGTGAGGCCTTATCGAATAATGAGGATCTGTTGCATGGTGAAGCTGTTGCGATAGGCTTGGCTGTAGAAACAATTATTTCTGAAATGACCAATGATTTAGATGCAGATCAATGTGCAGTTGTGTTGGAGAGTTTACATAGAATTTTTAATTTAACACCTATTCCAGAGGCTAAATTCAATGCCGTTATTGAGTGGATGCGTCATGATAAGAAAAATGATGATGCTCAAATAAACTTCACGCTATTAAAAAATATTGGGGAAGCAGAATACGATAAAACGGCTCTGCAAGATGTTATTGAAGATGCTATGCTTAGGTACAATGCTTACATCAGTAAGTCTTCATTATAAACTCCATTGAAGTCGTGTAAACACAATTTGATTAAAGTCTTCTAATTTATCGAAGAGCTTTAGGTAGGTCATTTGGCTGCCCACTAATAAATCTAAAGACTCAGTAATAGAAATGTTTAGTTGTGGATTTACAAAAACAAACCTCCCGTCTGCATCGTGAATAACAGTTGCTCCTATTTGAACTAGAGGGTGAATAGGATATACTATTTGGTAAAGGAAGTTGTATTTAAAAGGCATTGGGCTTTTGGCTGTTATCTCTGTATTGAAGAGATTTAAAGGGTTGAATTCTTCTGCTTGATTTCGATACAAACACCCTGTACTAAGGTAAATTCCATTTTTAAAACTGTAATCAAAACTCAAACTTCCTACCAAAGTATTATCCTCTTTTACAGGGCTTTTGAAATAGTTAAATTCGCCTTTAAAACCGGCATCTTTCAGTTGTCCTGCCCAACCAAAACCTAAAGTGTAGTCTTTAAAATACTTTGCCAAAATGAACTGAAAATCATAACTTTTCAAGTTAAATTTATACAGTCCTGCTTGTACATCTTTGTTAAATGCTATTTCAACAGCGTTATTTCTTCTAAAGTATTGCACTCTAATTGCATCTGAACCAGGATTTTCGATGTAATCAAAATTTAAGAAATTAATTTGATTGAAGAGGTCATGGGAATTCCAATAATTTTGGATGCCCCAATTGATGCGTTGCCGTCCAATTCTCACATTTATAGTTCCTTTTTCCCATTGCGCATAAAGTCGGTCAACTTGATGATGTAAGCCACTATTTTTAGTGTTTATAGAGATGAGGTCTAAGAAATCGAGCTCCAATTGTTCTTTAAAGTTGTAGAGGTTTTCTTGCCAGGCATATCCTGTAAACAGTCGATTGCGCAAGCTCGTATGTAAGGCTAAATTATTGCCATGATAGAGGTGCGTATTCCAACGAAAATGAAATTGTTGATCGTTCCAATTATTAGGGAATTGCGTTAGAGAAGAGAGCTTAGGGTTGAAAAAAGTAAAATTATTTAAATTGCTAAAATAAGCGTCTTGTTCAAAGCTAGTTTGTGCTTGAGCAGCTGCGATAAAACCAAATGCTAAAATTAATTTTTTAAGCTCTTTCATCGCTTATAATTTTTCCATCTTCAATGGTAATAATTCTTTTTGCTCTGTCTATTACTCTTTGGTCATGCGTAGAGAATAAAAAAGTTACGTTTTCTTTTTCGTTCATTTCGGCCATTATATTCAGCAGGTTTGTGGTTGAGCTGCTGTCTAAGTTAGCGGTAGGTTCATCGGCTAAAATAAATCTTGGTTTAGAGGCTAAAGCTCTTGCCACGGCAACTCTTTGTTGTTGTCCACCAGACAATTGATTGGGTCTAACATCTAATTTGTCTTCTAAGCCCACCTCTTTGAGTAAGGCTTCACTTCTAAGTTGTCTTTCTTTTTCTGAAACGCCTTGAAGCAGCATAATAAACTCTACATTTTCTTTCGCAGTAAGAACCGGTATTAAATTGTAGGCTTGAAATACAAAACCTATATTCTGCAGTCTAAAGTCAATGAGTTCATTTTCGCTTAAAGAGCTAATATCTGTCCCGGAAATTTCTACACTACCTTGAGTAATGTTGTCTAAACCACCAATCATATTTAGTAAGGTTGTTTTACCAGATCCTGATGGGCCAACAATTGCCGTAAATTCTCCTTGTTTAATGCTAATATCAACATTGTTTACAGCCAAAACCTTCATGCCGTTATCGCTGTAAATTTTAGTGAGTTGATTGGTTTTTATGATTTCCATATTAGATGGTTCTAATTGCTTCGGTTGGCTTTAGCATTAAAGCTTTTCGAGACGGGTAAATGGCTGCTATTAAGGTAAATAGAAACACCATTACGGTTATAAATAGGTAAAAATAAGATTCAATTTGTGGGTAAATAACGGAGCTTAAACCAACATTTTCCAGTCCTTTAGAAATAAAGGCTAGGTTAATGCCCGTTTCGGATGTTATTTTAATGGTTAAAGCACCAAGTACTAAACCTGTTGGTGCACCAATTAAAGAGAGGAATAACGTTTCAATAAGAATTAACAAGAATATTTTTGAACGATTCATACCAATAGCCATAAGCATACCTAACTCTTTTCGTCGTTCAAACACAGCCATAAGCATCGTGTTTATGATACCAAAAATTAGGGCTAACATGATGATGATCATGATAAGAAAAAGCCACGATTCCATTATTTTATCGGCGTACGCCAATTCTGGAGCAATGCTTTTCCAGTCTTTCACCTCGTACTCTGGCAAGTTTGTTTTTAGACTATTGTAGGTTGAGTCCACTTGATCTATGGAATTGCAAAGCAGTGCAACTTGATGGAAGTTTTCAGATTTTAACAGTCTGTGTAGGTCTTTATTTTCAATAAATACAGTTCCTTGGTCGTATTTAGAGTACTGTGTTTTGTAGATGCCACAAACTCTAAAAGCACCAGAAATAATAGTGTTTTCGGTGTCTTGAAAAGTGAGTACTACTTTTGATTGTAATTTAACTTTAAGTTTCTCAGCCAGAGCTTCACCAATAAGGATTGGGTTTCGTCTATTACTTTCAAAATAAGTACCTTTTACAAGTCCTGAATAGATACTAGTTAGTTCTTTTTCTTGATTTTTGTTTACTCCAATAATTCGAACGCCATTACTTTTAATCGGAGAACTCACCATGCCGTTAAGCAAGGTTCTAAATGCATAAGATTCAATAGATTTATCGCTTTCTAGAACGGCGTTTAATTTATCAGGCTCCCCCAAATAAAATTTACTATCGTACTCTTTTTGGTATTCAGGATGGTGAATTTGAATGTGTGAGATCGCATTTTTAATGCTGCTTTCGGTTCGTTGTTTATTTAATCCATAGCTAAACGCCACTACAAATATACCTGCCCATATTCCCATAACAATAGAGCCAATCACAATGAGAGATCTCATTGGAGTTCTCCATATATTTCTCCAAGCTATTTTTAGTATTGTTCTCATTAGGCTCGCATGGCTTTAATTGGTTGTAAAAGAAGTATTTTCCAGATAGGGTAAGCGGTGCAAACGAGTACTATTACCATTACAATACCAGCATGATTAAAGGCAATGTCTAGTTGTGTTGAGGCCTGTATTACAGGTTCAAAACCATATTTCTCTATAGATTCTGCGGCTTTTCCACCCAGTCGGATAGGATTAATTTTAAAGTAATACCTAACCGGACTTACCACAATTATACCTAATATGCTCGCAATAAGACCCATCATCAAACTTTCTAAAACCATGGTAAAAATTAGTTTTCCTTTGCGCATTCCTATGGAAACAAGAATGCCAAATTCATACATTCGTTCGGTAGTCATCATTAATAAAGTACCTAGTATCCCAAAAGAAATAATCATGTATAATATGCCCAATATAATAATTCCACCTGCGCTGTCTGCTTGAATAGTCTGAACCAATTCGGGTAGTAATGTTTTCCAATTTAGGAGTTCATAGGTTTCTGTATTTAGTTTTGAGCCTAGTTGCTTTTCAAGTTTATCTAAGTGAGAAGGTTTGTCAATTTGGAGCACTAAAGAAGTAAGTCTTTCTGGAGCTGCAAAAAGATCTTGTGCAGCCAGTATTGGCATTAAAACCAAGCGTTCGTTTAGCAATGGCATTGGAAATTTCACCACTCCTTTTACAGGATAAATTCCGTTTGCACTAGCTCCGTGGTAGCCTTGTCCTAAAAAAATTAAGCTGTCGCCAATGTCTAAATTGTAGAAGCTCGCTAGGCCTTCGCTAATTAAAATTGAATTGCTGGTATCTGATGGGAATTCGCCATTGATTAGCTTGGGCTTTAAATCCATTAAAGCATCTTCTTTTAGGATGTTAACGCCCATAACAATAGCTCCTTTAGAGAGGTTGTCGTGTGCTGTTAATGCAAAGCTTTCGAGTCTTTCATTTGCCTCAGTTACGTAGTCATTTTTTTGTATTAACTCTAATGTTTGTTGGTCGGGTACAAAGCTGTTGTCTATACTTTGCTCGTCCCAGTATCCCTTTTGATGAATTTGAAGATAGCCTGTATACATACCCACCATACTTCCAATCATTTTATTGTATACACCAATTTGAAATGAGCGTGCAAAAGTGGCAAAAAAAACGGCACAAAAGATGGAGGAAATCGTGATGATGCTTCGGCGCTTATTTCGCCAAATATTTCGCCAAGCCATTTTAAATAGCATCTTCATTAGCGCAGTCTTTTCATGTTTTGTTTGGTAAAAAAGCTTTCCTCTATCTCGATGTCAAATTCAATTGATTTGTAATGCAGTGTAGTTTTGTTTCCTTCTTCTTCAATTGGCGTCATAACGATGGTAGCCGGTAGTAATTTGTCTCCAAAATAAGTAAGGTCAGAGGCTTCCATTTTAGTAATTAAGTAACCGTCTTCATCGTAAAACTCGGAACCCATTTGTAAGTACTCTTTTTTGTCAATAAACGTTTTAATCAAACCCCAAACTACTGCCGCTTCTGGTTTTGGTGTCAATTCAATTGTATAGCAAACTCGATCTAGAATAGTTGTATCGCCAACAATTAGATGTGTGTAATCATTCAATATAGAAGATTCCTTTACTAAGTCGTCGTTGGTTAAATCCGAGCCCATCCAGGATTGCATCATCATAGAAGGGGGTAGTTTAATGACTTTCTCGATTTTTGGCTGCCAATTCCATATTTCTTTGTCTCTTTTTAAGAAAACACTCCCCTTGTCTCTTGACGGTGCTTGAATGAGAATAAAAGAATACTCCGAACCCAAAGCCCAGGCCTTTATTTCCATTGTTCTAGTCCACTTGGGTCTTTGAATTTCTATGGTCATTTCTGCTCTGTTACTGATGCCTTGAATATGATCATCAGCACTTTTGATGATGTCATAAGCACTTTGTGCTGGGCTGGATCCAAAGATGATAAGTAGGATGTATAGAAGTTTTTTCATGCTAGTATTTGATGCCAATTTTGTTGTAGATAAAAGAAATGAGCCATGCCGGGCCAATCAATAGGAACTTTAAATCGTCTATAAAGGAGGGTTTAGCCCCCTCTATTTTATGTCCAATAAATTGACCAATCCAGGCAACGATAAAAATGCTGATTGAAATTTCAAACGTATAATTTGTGTGGTTTAGCCAAAAAATTCCTTGGAAACAAAGTAGGGTGAACGCCAAAATTCCGAGGGCCATTGGAATGGATAAACGAATGTAGAACAGCATAGCGAAAAAACTAAAAATAAACGCAAAATTCGCTATGGCTGAGGGAACGTATTGGTTTAAAATCGGAATTTCTATCAAAGAAAAAAGGCCTAAAATAGAGAAGAAAATAGGCGGTACGCAAAACCAATGGAATAATTTATTGGTTTTGTTTTGATGACTCTCACCGTATTGGTCTAACCACGTTTGAAGGGGTTTCATAGTTTAGCTTTTAAATAGTATTAAAATAAAATCCCATCATTAAGATGGGATTTTTAGGTTAGGATACTCTAAAGTCGAATTTGAATTCGCTTAAATCCTCATTTGCTTTAATGATTTTCTTCTTAAGAGATGTTTTGTATTCAATTACTTTTTTCATGACCTCTTGATTGCCAGCGCCAATTATTTGAGCTGAAAGAATGGCTGCGTTGTGCGAAGCATCTAGACCAACCGTAGCAACAGGTATGCCGGGAGGCATTTGTAAAATGGATAAAATAGAATCCCAACCGTCAATAGATATAGACGATCTACACGGCACTCCAATAATAGGTAAGGGCGTAAAAGCAGCCATTACACCTGGTAAATGCGCTGCACCACCTGCACCTGCAATAATTACCTTAATCCCATTTTCGTAGGCTTTAGAAGCATAGGCCTCTACTTTTTCTGGTGTTCTGTGTGCCGATAAAGCATTTACCTCAAAAGGAATTTCCATGTCGTTAAGAAATTTTGCCGCCTTTTGCATTACGGGCCAGTCGGAAGTGCTGCCCATAATTATACTTACTAGTGGTTTCATAGAGAATTTATTTTTTTACAAATTTAAGGTATTGTCTGCAGTTTTGAAAGTAGTTTGAAAGCTCTTTTAATATGCTTTAAACGTGCCTAAAACACATATATTTATATTAGTAATTATTTGCTATATTAGTATCATTAAAATCAACAATACAAGTCTTGGAAATAGTTATATATCGTAGCATTAAATTTAAAAAATGAATAAAATTATACTTATAATGGGCATTTTTATTCTCGTTTCGTGTGCTCAAACTGAATATTTTGTTATTTGTGACGTTCCTATCAATAGTCAAAACGGTGGTGTTAATAAAAATAACTTTTCACGTAATTCTACAGAATTTAATAAAAGGGCAGTAAAGCCGATTTTAATATCTCAAAATACATTTAACGATATGAAAATTGATTCTTGTAAATTAATTTTCGAGTTATTAAATCGAAAAAAGTTTTTGAACGCTGAAAAGATTATTAAATCATATAACCTAAATGAGAATTCTATTGCTTTCTTACAAAGTTTAATTTCATTGCTAAAATCTGATTTTAACTCTAGCCTTACTTATTTAAATAATGTTAGCGATGATGTTTTTCATTTCGAGAAAAAAATGTTGAGACTTGATGTGCTTTTTGAGATAAAAAAAAGAAATTATACCCTTGACAAACATATGTTTTTGAAAAGTTATCAAAGTATTTTGGACTTAAATAATTTATCCAAAAATCAAAAAGATATAATTCATAATAGAGTAAAATTTTTAAGATACACAAGGTAAAATGAAATTAAAATTTCCAATTGTAGTATGCGCTTTTATTTTTTTAACCAGTTGTCAGGGGCCAAAAACTCTTCAAATGCAGGTTAATAGAAAAACTTACGAGCCTCTTTTGATTCATGATAAGAATATTCTAGAAGACAAGTCATCAAAGACTCTTAAATTAACTATTGTTGATCGTGCAAATCTGAGTGATCTTTCTGAAGTCAGTAAAAAGAATGGTTATTTTCTCCCTTTATTATTATTTTCAGTTTGGAATTATGACATGGTAATCACCTTAGGTAATCATTCTAGTAATCCGAGAGTAGTGAGCTTTGTTCAGTCGTCAATTGAAGAAACTTTTGAGCGAAGTGGAGATTTTATTATTACAGATTCTACATCACAATCTCCTCACAATTATTTGTGTGAAATCACCATAGATTCTATAAATGTAAATTGTGATTATAATAGAACTGGTATGTCTTCCATGAATTTTTATTCGGCTTCTGAAACAGCTCACAGTTCTAAGGGTTTTGTTAAGTTAACTCTCGATTTAATCGAAAACGATAAATCAGTTTTATCTAAAACTTATTCCATAGAAAAAAGTGTAAATTTTATTAAAACTGACGATAACATTAAGAATGTTAAACACCACGCAATGAAAAACTTGATAGAAAATTTAACTTTGTCTACTAAGGAAATTGCTGAGAATATGGTAAATGATGTTAATTCTAAAGTTGAATGAAAAATCATACATTTTTTTAACTTACTATTTCGGCCTCTACAGCTCTGTTTAAAAAGTGGTTAAAGTCTTGTTGAGTTTCAAAGGATTTGAGGATCAGTTCCACTGAATTTTCTTTAAGCCAAAGTTCATTGTCTATTTTTTTACGCACGGTAAAATGTTTGTTTTTGAGTAAATCGATGTCTTTAAAATCTTTTGGAAAGCCTTTAGGCGCCATTTTTAATTTTGCCCCCTCCAATACCGAGTATTCATTTTTCAATTCCTTTTTAGTAAGTATCTTTTTATAGGCATCTGTATGTTCAAAAATTTGGTTTCGAATACTTTTTAAAACAGTTGGGCTTGGTTGGTAAATACCTCCTCCAATAAAAGAATTGTCGGGTTCAAAGTGAATGTAATAACCGGCGTAAGGACTTTTGCGTCCTCCTTTACTTATGTATGCTCCGAAGCTGTTTTTATAAGGCTCTTTATTTTTTGAGAATCGTACATCTCTGTAAATTCTATAAACACATTCTTTGGCAAAATTTACATCAATACTGTGGTCTTGTTTTTTTAACAAGGGTATGAGTGTTTCAATGTATGTGTCAAATTCTTTTTTGGCAGCTAAATAGCGTTCTTTATTTTCATTAAACCAGGGTCGGTTGTTGTTAAATTTAAGATCAATTAAAAATTGAAATGTTTTTTGTAAAGCCATACTTTTTTTCTCTTGTACTAAGATACGTAATAGGTTTCGCTTATTTTGTTTGCTTCAACTTTAGTTCATGTAAAATACAAAGAGTACTATTGTAGCATGAAAAAAATAGTTTCTATTATCGGTGGAGGTCCTGCGGCTCTTATGTGTGCAGCTTTTTTAGACCCCGATAAGTTTGAGGTAACTATTTACGAGAAAAATAAAACGGTAGGGAGGAAGTTCTTAGTAGCCGGCAAGGGGGGCTTTAATTTAAGCCACTCGGAATCGGTTATAAATATGATTACGCGCTATACTCCAGCATTGTTTCTTGAAGAAGCGCTTTTGGCTTTTGATAATAAGCATTTAAGAGACTGGTTGTTGGCTTTAAATATTCCCACATTTATTGGTTCGAGTAAACGTATTTATCCAGAAAAGGGTATTAAACCTATTGAGGTTCTCAATTCAATTCTTACTTGCTTACAAAAGAATAAAGTACAAATAAAATACCAACATAATTGGAGTGGTTGGGAGGCCGATACACTTGTTTTTAATTCAGACGTTAGGATTGTTTCTGACTTTGTTGTGTTTGCTTTGGGAGGGAAAAGTTGGGCCAAAACAGGTTCTGACGGTTCTTGGCTAGAGACCTTCAATTCTCAGGGAGTTTTGGTTAAACCTTTTCAAGTTTCTAATTGTGCGTTTGGGGTAAATTGGGATCAAGAGTTTATTGAAAAACACCAAGGAGCTCCTCTAAAAAATATAACTATATCTTGTTTGGATATGTGTCAAACAGGCGAAGTAGTGTTAACCCGTTTTGGCTTAGAAGGAAATGCTGTGTATGCTTTGAGTCCTCAAATAAGAGATTTATTTAACAAGTCAAATAAGGCTTTTGTGTTTATTGACCTAAAACCTCGGGTAAGTGCTTCGGCTTTACTTGGTAAATTTCAAAATTCGCTTTGTAAAAAGACCACGGATATACTCAAGAAAGATTTGAATATGAGTTCGGTTCAAGTAGCCTTGGTAAAATACTATGTTTCTAAAGAAGTTTTTATGAATCCGACGCTGTTAATTGAGCAGATTAAAAATTTGAAAATTGACTTAACTTCTTGCGCGCCTATTCAAGAAGGTATCTCTACGGTTGGAGGAATAGCTTTAGATGCTCTGGAGTCGAATTTTCAGTTAAAAAACAGAAAAGATACGTATTGCATCGGCGAAATGCTCGATTGGGACGCCCCCACTGGCGGGTACTTGTTGCAAGCTTGTTTTAGTATGGGTGTGGCTTTAGCTAGGTCTTTAAACAATTCTTAGATTACTGTAAAGGCATCCTTAAAGAGTTAGTTCTCCTTGAAGGTTCGAGGTGATTAATTCGTTGCGTTTTTCAATATCTTTAGTGTATTCTAACACAAACATCAGCTTGGTTAAGGCTGCTTCAAAAGTCATGTCATATGCAGAAAGAACGCCCATGTCTTTTAGGGCTTTACTTGTTTGGTATCGGCCCAATTCAACAGAGCCACCCTGGCATTGAGATACGTTAAGAATAAGAATTCCTTTGGCCGTTGTTTTTTTAATTGCCGCTAAAAACCAGGTGTAGGTTGGGGCGTTTCCAGAACCAAATGTTTCAAGAATTATGGCCTCTGTTTTAGGAGCCGAAAGAATTGAGTTTACGGTTGACTCTGTAATTCCTGGGAATAATTTTAAGACGCCAATATTTGGGTTAAATTTTTTGTGAACGATGAGTTTCTCATCATTTGTATTTTGAGTATAACGTCGGTTAAATTTAAGGTGAACTCCTGCTTCTGCAAGTGCAGGGTAGTTAACGGATTCAAACGCTTCAAAATGTTCTGCATTTACTTTATGAGTTCTATTTCCTCGGTACAATTGGTATTCAAAATATACTGCTACTTCAGGTACTTCGGGCTTTCCATCTCTTGTAGATGCAGCAATTTCTATAGCTGTAATTAAATTTTCTTTAGCATCTGTACGCGGAACTCCAGATGGAAGTTGAGAGCCTGTTAGTATTACGGGTTTGTTTAAGTTTTCTAAAATAAAACTTAAAGCCGAAGCGGTATAAGCCATCGTATCTGAGCCGTGAAGAATGACAAAACCATCGAATTTTCGGTAATTTTCTTCAACTGTTTTTCCAATTTGCGTCCAAATTTTCGGATTCATATTCGAAGAGTCGATAGACGGTTCGTAAGAAATTACTTCTAATTCGCAATCCAATTGACTAAGCTCAGGTATTTGAACTTGTAAGTTTTCAAAATCAAAAGGAATGTAAGACCCACTTTCCGAATCGTGAATCATTCCTATGGTACCGCCTGTGTATATGAGAAGTATCTTCATGTTAAAATCCGAAAATAGTTTTGGAGTTTTCTGTAGTAATTTTTGCTACTTCAGCAACGGATATTTGGTGTAAGTCTGCAATTTTTTGAGCAATATGAATCAGGTATGAGCTCTCGTTTCTTTTTCCTCTATTAGGGCTAGGTGCTAGGTAAGGGCTGTCGGTTTCTAAAACCAAGTGCTTTAGGTTTATTTGCTGAATCACTTTGTCTAATCCGGCTTTTTTAAATGTAACTACACCGCCTACACCCAAGTAAAGGTTTAGGTTTATAGCTCTTTTGGCTTGCTCTAATGTTCCGGTAAAACAATGGAATATGCCTCTTAAGTCCTCACTTTTTTCTTCTTCTAAGATGTCGAAAATTTCATTAAAGGCATCTCTACAGTGAATAGCTATTGGAAGTTTTTTTTCTTTTGCCCAACGAATTTGAGTTCTAAAAGCGTCTTTTTGTTCTTCTAAAAAAGTTTTATCCCAATACAAATCCATACCTATCTCGCCAACTGCACAAAAGGAGTTTGTGTCTAAATGGCTTTTAAGTTCTTTTAATTCTTCTCGATAATTTTCTTTAACATGGCACGGGTGTAAACCCATCATGGCAAAGCAGTTTTCTGGATGCTGCTTAACCACATCTAACATGCCTTGTACAGTATTGGTATCTACGTTAGGCAGAAATATTCGGTTTACATCTTCTTCAAAAGCTCTTTGTATAACTTCTTTTTGGTCGTCAATAAACTTACTGTCGTATAAATGACTGTGTGTATCTGTAAGAATCATAGGGCAAATATAGTTTAAATTATGAGCGTTTGTGTTGGATTCTAGTTTTAGTAAAGGGTTGCTTGTTTTTGTGTATTTTTGCTTCAAATTGATTTGTATTGAAGAAAATTCTAGTTGTTCGTTTTAGTTCTATAGGCGATATCGTTTTAACGACGCCCGTTATTCGTTGTCTTAAAAAGCAATTAGATGTTGAGGTTCATTATTTAACTAAAAGCTCTTTTAAAGGGATTTTAGAAAACAATCCTTACGTTACTAAAGTTCATGTTATTGAGAAAGAGATTTCTAAAGAATTAATAGCGCAATTGCAGTACGAAAATTTCGATTTTATTGCTGATTTACATGCCAATTTGAGAACTTTTCGTTTGAAGAAGGCTTTACGTGTTCCTTATAAGTCTTTTCTTAAGTTACATATTAAAAAGTGGTTGTTGGTTCATTTAAAAATGGACAGGATGCCTAAACTTCATATCGTAGATCGTTACCTAGATACGGTTAAACACTTAGGCGTTTTAAATGACATGGAAGGCTTAGATTATTTTATACCTAAGCAGGCTCATGTAGATGTAAATCGATTGCCTAAGTTGCATTCAGCTGGTTATTTGGGTTTTGTTATCGGAGGTCAGCATGCTACTAAGATGTTGTCTACACAAAAAATCATCGAAGTGTGCCAAAGTCTTAAAGAACCTATTGTTTTATTGGGTGGTCCAGAAGATGCAAACAGAGGACATCTTATTGAGAAAGCTGTTGGGGTTCGTGTTTTTAATGCCTGTGGTAAATTTAAACTAGACGAATCGGCAAGTATTGTAAAACAAGCGTCTTGGATTGTAACGCATGACACAGGTTTGATGCACATTGCAGCGGCTTTTAAAAAACGCATTGTATCGGTTTGGGGAAATACGGTTCCAGAATTAGGGATGTATCCTTACTTGTCTGATTCGTCCTCTAAGATGTTAGAAGTAAAAGGCCTTTCTTGCAGACCTTGCTCCAAAATAGGTTTTGACAAATGCCCGCGAGGTCACTTTAAATGCATGGATCATAAGGTTTCAGATTTTCAAATTTAATATACCTCACTTTAAGAAGAAGCACTTTAAAAATTCAAATTCTGTTATAAAAAGAAGTGTAATAAAAAGTTTTACTGCTTAGATTAATTGAACTTTTCCTTTAGAAAATATCCAGTAGAGCTTTCCTTGCAATTAATGATGTCCTCAGGTAGTCCCTCAAAAATTAATTCGCCCCCTTTTTTACCTCCTTCTTTTCCAAGGTCAATAAGCCAGTCAGCAGACTTAATAACGTCCGGATTGTGTTCTATAACTAAAATGGAATGCCCATTTTCAATTAAAGCATTAAAAGATTCTAAGAGTTTTTTAATGTCATGAAAGTGAAGTCCAGTAGTTGGTTCATCAAAGATAAAAAACTGGTGTCCGCTGTTTTTTCCCTTTCCTAAAAAGGAAGCGAGTTTTACTCTTTGTGCTTCTCCTCCACTTAAGGTTGAGGATGATTGCCCTAGTTGAATGTAGCCTAAACCTACATCTTTAAGAGGTTTTAGTCTTTTTGTAATTTTAGTTTTTTCGCCTTTTTCAAAGAAGTCTATTGCTTCATCAATGGTCATTCCCAATACATCAGCAATGTTTTTTTTATTGAATTTTACTTCAAGTACTTCATCTTTAAACCTCGAGCCTTTGCAATGTTCACATTCTAAATGAACATCTGCCATGAATTGCATTTCTATGGTCACTTCTCCTTCGCCTGAGCAATGTTCACAACGTCCTCCATTTGTGTTAAACGAAAAGTGTTTTGCTTTGTAGCCTCTTGCGCTCGAAAGTTTTTCTGCTGCAAATAAATTTCTTATTTCATCGTAGGCTTTGATGTAGGTAACCGGATTGGATCTTGAAGACTTACCAATTGGATTTTGATCTATAAATTCTACTCCTGTGATGTTTTTTGTAGCCCCAGTAAGGCTATCAAATTGACCAATTTTAGAGCCGTATCCACCCAATTCTTTTACCAGTGCAGGGTGCAAAATAGATTTTATTAATGTACTCTTTCCAGAACCGCTAATTCCACTCACAACTGTAAATACGTTGAGTGGTATTTTAACAGTAATATTTTTAAGATTGTGTTGTCTGGCTCCATTTATGGTAATTGAGTCGGTCCATTTTCTTTTCTTAGGAATCTCAATTTTTAAGTCGCCATTTAAGTACTGAGCCGTCAGGCTGTTTTTTTCTTTTTTAAGTTCCTTGTGCGCTCCATGGAACATAAGTTGACCTCCGTTTACTCCTGCTTTTGGCCCTATGTCTATCACCAAATCAGCTGCTTTCATGATGTCTTCATCGTGTTCAACTACAATTACGGTGTTCCCAACGTCTCTAAGCGATTTTAATATTTTGATTAGTCTTTCGGTGTCTCTAGAATGTAATCCTATACTAGGTTCATCTAAAATATACATAGATCCCACCAAACTGCTCCCCAATGATGTGGCTAGGTTTATACGTTGAGATTCTCCTCCTGATAGTGTAGAAGATCTTCGATTTATGCTAAGGTAGCTTAAGCCAACATCGATTAAAAACTGAATTCGATTTTGAATTTCTTTCAGTAATCTACCTGCGATTTCTTTATCGTGTTTGCTCAGTTTTATTTTTTTAAACACACTCGATAGTTCGTCTATAGGCATGTCTACAATTTCGCAAATCGAATAGGTGCCTACTTTTACATAATCAGCTTCCTTTCTAAGTCTTTTCCCTTGACAGGTTTGGCAAATTGTTTTGCCTCTGTATCTAGAGAGTAAAACACGGTTTTGTATTTTGTAGTTTTTCTTTTCTAGAGCCTTAAAGAAAGGGTAAATGCCCTTAAATTTAGCAGCCTTATTTCCATTCCAAATAAAATCGATCTGTTCTGGTGTAAGCTCGAAGTAGGGTTTGTGTATTGGGATGTCCCACTTTTCTGAATTGAAAACTAGATCGTCTTTGTATTTAGAGAGTGTGTCTCCCTTCCAACATGCGATGGCATCTTCATAGATAGACAAGCCTGTGTTTGGAACAACGAGTTCCTCGTCTATACCCACAATACTTCCGTACCCCTCGCAGTTTTTGCAGGCTCCAAAAGGATTGTTAAATGAAAATAAGTGAATGTTTGGTTCTTCGAAAAGAAGGCCATCCGCTTCAAAACGATTGCTAAATAAAACAGTCTCTTTGGGTTCTAAAAATTCAATCAGGCAGTCTCCTTTTCCTTCATGAAAACAGGTTTGTATGGAGTCTGATAAGCGTTCTGTAAATCCTTCGTTATTGGTAAGGCTCAAGCGATCTATTAATAGGTAGAAGGGCTCTTTTAGTATTGTTTTATTTTCTAAAACATCTTCAATTCTGATAATTTCTTCTTTGTACTTTAGCCTATGGTACCCTTGTTGAAGGAGCATTTCAAGGTAAAGTTTAAAGTCGCGGTCTCCAATTTTAGCTGGAGCTAAAATGTAAAATTTAGCGCCTTCCTCTTTAGAAACAATAAAATCAACTACATCTTGAACGCTGTGCTTTTTTACTTGTTTTCCTGAAATAGGAGAGATTGTTTTGCCAATCCGTGCAAATAACAATTTTATATAATCGTAAATTTCTGTACTGGTACCAATAGTTGATCTTGGATTTTTTGAATTCACTTTTTGCTCTATAGCAATGGCAGGAGAAATTCCCTTTATACTATCTACTTCAGGTTTGTTAAGTCTGCCTAAAAATTGTCTGGCATAAGACGATAGACTTTCAACATACCTTCGTTGTCCTTCAGCATACAGCGTATCGAATGCTAAACTCGATTTTCCGGAACCTGAAAGTCCAGTAATAACAACAAACTTATTTCGGGGTATAGCTACGTCAATATTCTTTAAATTATGAAGTCTTGCCCCTTTTATAAGGATGTTCTCTTTCGAATCCAATTGATTAATGTCTTTCATGTTCTTTGTAAACCTTATCTCAAAATGCAAAATTAGGCAATTTTAACATGTAATCGTTTCAACCTTTGGTATGATTATTGAAAAGTTTGTATATTAGTTGCAAATTCATACAAACCATAAAATCATTTTGCCTATAGAAGCATTTCTACCTATTACATTTTAAATTAATTTTTAACCTAAATGGTAGCTTATGTGTGTGCAAAATATTTCAGATCAACAATTGGTGAGTTCATTTTTATCTGGCGACTCACTTTCTATAGAACATTTAATACTCCGTCATAAAGACAAGGTTTTTGGTTACATTCTTTCTAAGGTAAAGGATGTAGACTTAGCCAACGATATTTTTCAGGATGTATTTATTAAAGTCATCAATAAGTTAAACGAAGGGCGTTACAATGAAGAGGGCAAGTTTATTGCTTGGGTTATGCGTATATCTCATAATATGGTTATCGATCATTTTAGAAAGCATGCTCGTGTTAAAATGATACGCTCCACTGATGAGTACAATATTTTTGATATTATTGGAGGTAAAGAAGACTGCACCGAAGATCGAATGATACATAAGCAAGTTGTAAAGGAGCTAAAGCAGTTAGTTGCCTATTTATCAGAAGAACAAAGAGAGGTGCTGGAAATGCGCTTTTATGCCGATATGACCTTTAAGGAAATTGCATTAGAGTGTAATATTAGTATTAACACGGCATTAGGTAGGATGCGTTATGCACTTATAAACTTGAGAAAGTTGCAAGAGAAACACGATATTAATTTGATGGTGCAATAATCGTTTTTTGTTTGCGTTATAAATTAAACTAGATTTAAAATTTATGGCAAAAACAACTACTTTTTTCAAATTATCTGGAGCTTCTAAAAATTCCAACCAAAACAAATTATTAACCAATAAAACGATGCCTTCTCAACATGCTGTGAGGTTTGTTTTAGATTATGCAAAATCATCAACAGTCCTTAAGACTAAGGCTATCGATTCTTTTGTCTTTTTGAGTAACTAACCTTTTCAATTTTTGTTAATAAAAAGCCTCGTTTGACTCGTTCAATCGAGGCTTTTTATTTAATTTTGAGTAAAACATTGTTTTCGTATGACCAATTTAAAAACAGGAGATAAAGCACCAGATTTCAATGCCTTAATTGAAAATGGAACCTCCATTTCACTCGCAGACTTTTCAGGAAAAAAGTTGATATTGTATTTTTATCCAAAAGACATGACTCCGGGTTGCACTGCCGAATCGTGTAATTTAGGAGCCAACTATTCTGATTTGCAAAAAAAAGGATTTGAAATTATTGGTGTAAGTCCTGATCCTGCTAGCAAACACTTAAAGTTTATTGAGAAATACAAACTCCCTTTTAGCTTAATTGCAGATGAAGATAAAGCTGTACTTAATGCATACCAGGTTTGGGGTCCGAAAAAATTTATGGGCAAAGAATACGACGGCGTTCACAGAACTACTTTTGTTATTGATGAAAAAGGAATCATTGAAAAGATATTTCTAAAAGTTAAAACAAAAGAACACACAACTCAAATATTAGAATCTTACCAGTAAGTGACATTAATTGTCACAGCGTAAGGTTTAATTTGTCACAGAAAATAAGATACTATGGATAAGGAAAGAGACGCAAAGTTAAAAGCACTTCAACTCACAATGGATAAGCTGGAGAAGACCTATGGTAAAGGTGCTGTAATGAAAATGGGAGATCAACCTGCAGAAGATATTGCTTCGATCTCTTCTGGGTCTTTAGGCTTAGATTTGGCTTTAGGAATTGGTGGGTTTCCTAAAGGACGTGTTGTAGAGATCTACGGCCCAGAATCATCTGGGAAAACAACCCTCGCGATACATGCAATAGCAGAAGCTCAAAAATCAGGAGGTATTGCTGCTTTTATTGATGCAGAACATGCTTTTGATCGTTTTTATGCTGAAAATTTAGGCGTTAACATTGAGGAATTGATCATTGCACAACCCGATTCAGGAGAACAAGCTTTAGAAATTACTGATAATTTAATACGTTCAGGAGCTGTTGATATTATTATCATTGATTCCGTAGCCGCATTAACTCCTAAAAGTGAAATTGAGGGCGAAATGGGCGATTCTAAAATGGGTTTGCATGCTCGTTTAATGTCTCAAGCCTTACGTAAGTTAACTGCTTCTATATCTAAAACAGGTTGTACTTGTATTTTTATCAACCAGCTTCGAGAGAAAATTGGTGTGATGTTTGGGAATCCTGAAACGACAACAGGAGGGAACGCATTAAAGTTTTATGCCTCTGTACGTTTAGATATTCGAAGAAGTACGCAGCTTAAAGATGGCGACAATGTTATTGGTAACCGCACAAGAGTTAAAGTAGTTAAGAATAAAGTAGCACCGCCTTTCCGTAAGGCCGAATTCGATATTATGTACGGTAAGGGTGTGTCGAAAGTTGGTGAAATTGTTGACCTAGGAGTTGAGTACGGTGTTGTAAAGAAAAGCGGCTCTTGGTTTAGTTACGGAGAAACCAAATTAGGTCAAGGTAGAGATGCTGTAAAGCGTTTGCTAGAGGATAACCTCGAGTTAGCCACTGAGTTGGAAGAGAAGATCGTAGCTCAAATTCAAAATGCTTAGTTAGATGAGTATTGGTTTAAAACCTGTT
>Ga0209533_1000237_pt1 | contig 53362 bp, 51 predicted proteins | sample COG_04_FD_184748 | JGI IMG/M metagenome (GOLD analysis project Ga0209533, IMG submission 184748) | Pelagic Microbial community sample from North Sea - COGITO 998_met_04 (SPAdes) (version 2) | ecosystem: Environmental > Aquatic > Marine > Neritic zone/Coastal water | place: Helgoland, sampling...
CTATCCATTTCACAAAGCTTAGCAACTGTTTTTTGACGCAATTGTTTTTGTTGGCGAATTTGTCTTAGGTGATACCCTAAGGATCGTAATACTAAATTATTTTTTTCTACTAAATTTCCCACAGAATTAGATAATTAGTTAAAATTAAACGGTTATGTTAAAATTGGTATTTTTTGTGATTTATAGCAACCAATCCAACCAATATTACAATTTATATATATGAATACCAATTGTTATTTGAGAAATCTATATCTTAAAAGCGAGAATTTTTTGTTTATTGAACTATACTTCAAATTAGTGAAATTTAATTTCTCAGTTTTGTGCGATTCATCATTATTTTTTAATTTAAACAGTTTCATATTCTTTTCTTTTTCCTAAAATAAGTTGCTTTTCTTTAACAAATATTTTAGATATTTTAATGTAACAAATCCGCAGCTAACGCGTCTTATTTTTGGTTATTCGTATTAATCAGTAATCCAAATCAAATTATGTTAGAAATAAAGCAACTTCATAAATCCTATGCTATAGGGGATTCTAGTTTACATGTTCTTAAAGGCATTGATCTTTCCGTTGCACAAGGAGAGATGGTCGCCATTATGGGGTCCTCAGGGTCTGGAAAATCTACACTTCTTAATATTATTGGAATGTTAGATGAAGCTGACGCTGGTGACTACATATTAGACGAAGTACCAATTAAAAACCTTACAGAAAAAAAAGCAGCTATTTATCGCAATAAATTTTTAGGATTTATTTTTCAGTCGTTTAACCTTATAAATTACAAAAATGCGCTTGAAAATGTTGCACTACCTTTATACTATCAAGGTCTTAAACGTAAAGAGCGCCAGGAAAAAGCACGATTTCATCTTGAAAAAGTAGGACTTTTGGATTGGCAAACACACTTGCCAAGTGAATTGTCCGGTGGTCAAAAACAACGCGTTGCTATAGCGCGTGCCTTAGCATCCGATCCAAAATTGCTTTTAGCAGATGAGCCCACAGGCGCACTAGATACTACTACTTCCTATGACATCATGGCTTTTTTACAACAACTCAATGATGAGGGTAAAACAATCCTTATTGTAACTCACGAAGAAGATATAGCTGCCATGTGCAAACGTATCGTGCGTTTACGTGATGGTATAATTATGGAGGACAAAAAAGTAACCCAAGTTAGAGCAGAAATACATGTTTGATATAGGCCTTTGGCGCGAAATTTTTCAAAGTATCAATAAAAACCGGACACGTAGCTTACTATCTGGTTTTACGGTGACCTTTGCGATAATGTTATTCACAGTCTTATTTGGCATGGCTAACGGACTCAACAACACCTTTGCTGAAGCGTTTGTAGACGACGCAGCCAACGCCATCTTTATTCGGTCAGGGACAACGACCAAAGCCTATAAAGGGATGCAGGCAGGGCGAAGAATTCAATTTACGAATGAGGACTTTCAGTACATCAAAACAGACTTTGATGATAATGTAGAGTTTATTACTTCTAGAATCTATAAAAATGTAGCGGCCTCATTTAGAAATGAAAAAAATAACTACTCGTTACGAGCTGTGCACCCAGATCACCAATATTTAGAGAAAACACAGGTGTATCAAGGCAGGTATATCAATCAACTTGATATGGACCAAAAAACAAAAGTGGCTGTCATTGGTAAGCTGGTCAAAGAAGATTTATTTTTAAAAGTAGACCCTATTGGAAAATATATTAATTTAAGTGGAATTCCTTATAAGGTAGTTGGTGTGTTTTCAGACGAAGGGGGAGACAATGAAGAAAGATTACTCTATATGCCACTTTCTACGGCTCAACAAATTTATGGTAATAATGATTATGTCGATCAAATTAATCTTACTTATAAACCAGAACTAGATTTTAACCAAGCGATTGATTTTGGATTGGATTTAGAAAAACAACTGAAAGAACGGTTTACAGTAGCGGCTTCCGACCAACGTGCCGTACGAGTTTTTAATATGGCCATGCAAAACAAAGGCATCACTCAGATGACGTCTGTTCTTGGGATTCTAATTTTAGTTATTGGGTTGGGAACACTCATCGCTGGAATTGTTGGTATTAGTAATATTATGATCTTTATTGTGAAAGAACGCACTAAAGAAATAGGCATCCGAAAAGCCTTAGGGGCATCTCCAAAATCGATTATATCTATTATTTTAATTGAATCCATTGTGATTACAACCTTTGCAGGATATTTTGGGCTCTTAGTTGGAGTTGGACTCTTAGAATGGGCAGAACCAATTCTGAAAACCTATTTCATTAAAGACCCTTCAGTGAGCACAACACTAGTTGTTTCTGCAAGCTTAACACTTATTGGTGCAGGGGTTTTAGCAGGATACGTACCCGCAAAAAAAGCATCAAAAATAAAACCTATTGTAGCACTAAGAGACGACTAAATGATTAAATTTTTATTTGATAGAGACACGTGGCAAGAAGTCTATGATAGCATGAGCAAAAACAAATTGCGCACCGTTATTACTATGGTAGGTGTATGGTGGGGTATATTATTGCTTATCGCATTGCTGGGCGCTGCTAGAGGGATGGAAAACTCGTTTAACCGAATGTTTGGAGATTTCGCAACGAATAGCGTTTTTATATGGGGACAAAACACGAGTAAACCTTTCAAAGGATTTCAGGAAGGAAGAATGGTTAACCTTAAATTATCACATGCCAAAAAAATTGAAGAAAATATAGAGGGTATAGAGTTTGTAGTCCCGCGAAACCAAAATCAAGCACTAGTGGTTCATAACTTTTTATCAGGGAGCTATAGCATAAATGGCGACTACCCATTACTTGATAAAGTCCAAAAAAAGAAATTAATAAAAGGACGCTTCATCAATCAAAATGACATTGATGATAATAAAAAAGTAGCCGTTATTTCAGAAGATATCTACAAACAGTTATTTGAAAAAGATGAATTAGTTATTGGCCAGTATATTCAAATGAATAGTATCAATTTTACTATAATTGGCGTGTTTCAAACAGGAAACGCTAATATGGGCCCTAGTAGTGATATTCACATTCCTTTTACCACCTTTCAACAAATTTATAACAAAGGAGACACTATTGGCTGGCTAATGATTACAGGAAAACCGGAATATAATATCAAACAAATTGAGGAAGATGCCAAATTGTTGTTGCGTAATTTAAATAAAATTCATCCAAAAGATAAACGTGCCTTTGGAAGTTTTAACCTTGGGAAAGAATTTGCTAAAATCACCGGGTTTCTAAAAGGAATGCAGTTTTTAACATGGTTTATTGGGATAGCAACTCTCATTGCGGGTGTTTTCGCTATTGGGAATATATTATTAATAACCGTTAAAGAACGTACCAAAGAAATTGGTGTCAGACGCGCCCTTGGAGCGACCCCCTTTGAAATTAAACGTCAAATCGTAGTCGAGGCCGTCTTTATGACCCTTATTGCGGGACTGTTAGGGATTATATCAGGAGGCTGGATTTTGATTGCTGCAGACAGTGCCTGGGGTCAAGGAGATGATGCGACGCTTGTAAACGCCTCAGTGTCCATAGCTGTCGTATTTATAGCCTTACTAGTACTCGTTACTCTAGGGACTTTAATAGGGCTTATTCCAGCCTTTAAAGCCACAAGTATTAAACCCATAGAAGCATTAAGAGAAGAATAAAAAACCAAAACAATGAATAAAACAGTAAAAATTATTTTAGGAATCGTCGTACTAATATTATTAGTAGTTGTATTAAAATACTTCAAAGATTCAAACGCTAAAGAAGTTGTGGACTACAAAACCGAACAAGCTTTTTATAGCTCACTCGACACCAAAACCGTTGCTACAGGGAAGTTAAACCCAGAAGAAGAAATTGAATTAAAACCACAAATTTCGGGGATTGTAGATCAGATTTTTGTAGAAGAAGGTGATCTTGTCAGAAAAGGTGATTTAATTGCTAAAATTAGAGTCGTTCCTAATGAACAAGCCTTGGGAAGTGCTAAAAGTCGAATCAATTCAGCTAAACTTTCTTACGAAAATGCGCAAACGTTGTTTAGTCGAAACAAACTATTATTTGAAAAAGGGGTGATCTCTAAACAAGACTTTGAAAATAGTGAGTTGAGTTTGAATCAATCCAAAGAAAGTTATGGGCAATCTCAAGATGATTATAAAATCATCAAACAAGGATCTCTATCTGGAGGTAGTTCGGCAAACACTAATATTATTGCTCAAATCCCCGGAACCATTTTGGAGATTCCCGTACGCGAAGGGGATCAAGTGATTCAAAGTAATAACTTTAATGCAGGAACAACCATTGCCACGATTGCTGATATGAGTAAAATGATTTTTGAAGGCAAGGTCGATGAATCTGAAGTCGGAAAGCTCGAAGAAGGTAAAGACATCAAAGTGATTCTAGGCGCTATTGCTGAAAAAGAATTCCCAGCAGTCCTCACATTTGTAGCGCCAAAAGGCGTGGAAGAAAATGGCGCTGTACAGTTTACCATCAAAGCAGATGTGACGATAGAAGCGAGCACAAAAATCCGTGCTGGCTACAGTGCCAATGCCGAAATTGAAATTGAAAGCAAAGACAGCGTGTTAGTAATCAAAGAAGCGCTTTTGCAGTTTAATCGAATCACCGAAAAACCATTTGTAGAATTAAGAGGAGAGGATGGTACGTTTTCTAAAAAGAATGTGACCATTGGACTGTCTGACGGTATTAATGTCGAAATTATTGAAGGTGTAGAAGAAGAAGATCAAATTAAGGTATGGAACAAAGCTTCAGATGAAAACAATGAAGACGAAGACGATGAATAATAAAATGCCCAAAACCATGAAACATATATATATAGTTCTTTTTCTTATAGGAACCTTAAGCAGTTTTGCTCAAAAAAAATGGAGCCTAAAAGAGTGTGTCGAACATGCCTTAGAGCATAATATATCGGTGAAGCAATCGATGCTAGATATTGATTTAGCCAAACAGGATTTAGTAAGTTCTAAAGGTAATTTTTTACCTACCCTAAGAGCTTCAGCTTCTCAAAACTATAACTTTGGATCCTTTATTGGTCAAGATGGGTCTCGGATTAAAAGCGATACAAGAGGGAATAATTTTGGCTTAAACACTGGGGTTACAATTTTTAATGGATTCCAAAACTTAAACATATACAAGCAGGCTAAGCTAGGTGTGGAGTCAAGTCAGTTACAGTTTTCGATGCTTCAAGACAACATCTCTATGACTATTGTTAATGGGTTTCTAAACATATTGTTCAATAAAGAAAATCTTAAAATAGCCAACGAACAACTTGCAATCAGTCAGAACCAACTAGACCAGATCAAATCTCAGGTAGATGCAGGGATCAAACCAACTTCTGATTTATTAGATGCGGAAGCAACTTTAGCTTCTAACAGAGAAAGTATTGTAAATGCAGAAAACAGTTTAGATTTATCCTTGCTTAGTTTAAGTCAAAACCTACAAATATCTCCTAAGGATTTTGATATTGAAGAAGTCCAAATAAATTTGAATTCCACATCTATGGTATACAACACATCTGGAGAGATTTTGTCCTATGCTTTAGAAAACCGCGCTGAAGTTAAAAGTGCAGCATTAGGTATTGAGAATTCTGATTTCGGAATAAAAATAGCACAAAGCGCGTATGCACCCTCTTTGAGTTTTGGTGCAGGTTTAGGAACCTCTTACCAACATAATCAAGGAGGACTAGATGTAAGAACTGAATTTATTCAAGATCCAGATGATCCTGAAGGAATGATTAGAGTTTTTGTACCTTACGGGTTCAACGCCCAACTAGAGAGTAACTTAGGGTATAATTTAGGGTTCAATTTAAATATCCCGATTTTTAACGGTTTTAAAACCAAGGCCAGTGTCACAAAAGCTAAAATAAACAAAGAAAAAAACATTCTAGTTTTAGAGCAAGCAAAACAAGATATTACAACCACTATAACACAAGCCTATGCAGATGCAAAAGCTGCTTTAAAACAATATCAAGCCTCTCAGTTTTCTGTAACAAGTTTAGAAGAATCTTTTAAAAATAGTCAAAATAAGTTTAACTTAGGAGCGGCAACCTCTTTTGAAGTTGAGCAGGTTAGAGGGCGTTTAGTAAGTGCGAAATCGAACTTAATAATTGCAAAATATAACTTTGTATTTCGTTCAAAAGTCCTAGACTTTTACATGGGTAAACCTTTGACTCCTTAATGTATGGCATATATTTTAAACATTGAAACATCTACCACCAACTGTTCTGTGGCACTCTCAGAAAGCGGCAGCATTGTAGGACTCAAAGAGGACAATAATCTAGAATATTCCCATGCGGAGCGACTCCATGTCTATATCGATGATGTTCTAAAAGCGTCAAAAATATCCATTGACCAATTAGATGCCATAGCGATTAGTAAAGGCCCTGGGTCTTATACAGGCTTACGAATTGGCGTATCCGCAGCAAAAGGACTTTGCTATGCATTGAAACTTCCGTTAATTTCTGTGCCAACGTTAGAAGCGCTTGCACATCAAGTTGAGGCTCCAAAAGGCGTGGTGGTTGCCATGCTTGACGCAAGACGACAAGAGGTGTATTCGGCTATCTATGATGCGCACTTTTCTGAAATCAGATCTACTGAAGCAGAAATATTGACGGCTAACTCATATCAAGAATTATTAGTTTCCTCTCCTGTTTATTTTATTGGAAATGGTGTAGCCAAAACGAAAGAAATAATTACACATGAAAACGCACATTTTGTTGAACACAAGCTCCCTTCAGCCAAACAAATGTGCGCGCTTTCTTTTGAGAAATTTAAAGTCTCTAATTTTGAAGATGTCGCTTATTTTGAGCCTTTTTATTTAAAAGATTTTATAGCAATTCCTTCTAAGAAATAAATCCTTACCCTTTTTTGTGAATTTCGACCACATGTGGATATGGAATTTCAATGCCAGCGGCATCCAATGCTAATTTGCAATTCTCTGTAACTTCAAAATAAACAGTCCAATAATCATCCACGGTACTCCAAGGACGAACGGCAAAATTAACAGAGCTATCTGCTAGTTCTGAAACATTAACGGTTGGCAAAGGTTCTGTTAATACTTTAGGATGTGATGAGAGCACCTTCATCAGTACTTCTTTCGTTTTTTTAATATCTTCTCCATATCCCACTCCAATGGTCAAATCAACTCTTAGAGTTCCTTCTGCCGATAGGTTGACAATATTACTGTTTGCCAAGGTTCCATTAGGAATAATGATACGTTTGTTACTCGGGGTTAAAATTTGAGTTGTAAAAAGTTCAATATCTTTAACAACGCCTATTTCGCCTTGTGCATTGATTAAATCACCCACTCTAAAGGGTTTGAATAAAATGATCAAAACGCCCCCAGCAAAATTAGCCAAAGACCCTTGCAAAGCGAGCCCTAGCCCTAACCCGGCAGCAGCCATAACGGCAGCTAGTGCAGTGGTATCCACTCCAAGTTCAGAAATTACAGCGATGACTAATACTCCTTTTAATCCCCAGCCTAATAAATTACTAAGAAAGGCTTGTAAGGTATTATCAACGTGGCGCGAGTTGAGGAGTTTATTAATTAAGCGAAGAATAAGTTTAATTGCATACAGGCCAACAATCAGTATGACTAATGCATAAAGCACTTTTGGCGAATATTCAAATAGCAGGTCTTTTGCAATTGTTAGGTATTTTTCCATGGTATAAAAATAGTTAAGGGAGATTAATAAAATAGTTATATCAAATATATAAAATCTTAAATAGATGAACGAATTTAAAATTTCTCAAAAAACATTGTAACTTTGAATCATGAAGCTATATATCGTACCAACACCCATTGGAAATTTAGAAGACATCACATTACGCGCTATTAATGTATTAAAATCGGTTGATTTGATTTTGGCCGAAGACACCAGGACATCTGGAAAACTTTTGAAACATTTTGAGATAGGCACCCAAATGCATTCTCACCATATGCATAACGAACATAAAACCGTCCAAGGCATCATTCAAAAATTAAAAATGGGCACTACGATTGCATTAATTAGTGACGCAGGAACCCCAGCGATTTCAGACCCAGGATTTTTATTGACAAGAGCCTGTGTCGAAAATGAAATTCCAGTAGACTGCTTGCCGGGAGCGACCGCTTTTGTGCCTGCGCTAGTAAACTCTGGATTGCCAAACGATAAATTTGTTTTTGAAGGGTTTTTACCTGTAAAAAAGGGACGTCAAACGCGCTTACTTTTATTAGCAGAAGAACCTCGAACTATTATTTTGTATGAAAGCCCTCATAAACTGCTAAAAACCCTAGCTCATCTTTGTGAATATTTTGGTGAAGATCGTCAAATTTCTGTGTCGCGCGAACTCACCAAACTTTTTGAGGAAACCAAAAGAGGGACCGTGAAATCAATTTTAGAGTACTACACCAATCGTCCTCCAAAAGGAGAAATTGTTATTGTCATAGCTGGGAAATCAAAGACAACCTAGTTCTACTTTTTTGCCTCATTCTTGTTTTATAAATAGGGAAGCAGAACTTAGTGTAACACATCACATTATTTAGTATTTTTGAAGTTATAGAACAAAAACCTAAAATAGTTTTACAATGTCACACAAAACAACAACCCACTGGAAAGGCGGAATGCTATTTGAATCCGATAATCCGAGTGGAAAAACCGTACTAATGGATACGGTTACAAAAGGCCAATCGAAACGTTTTGGTTTATCTCCAAAAGCAATGATGCTATCGGCTTTAGCGGGATGCTCTGGCGTAGACATCATAGAGATCTTAGGAAAAATGAAAGTGGTCGATTATGAGCTAAAAATTGAAGCGGAAGGATTTCTTACAGACGAGCATCCAAAGTTTTACAATAAGGTTCTTGTAGATTATCATTTCCGCGGCGCTGATTTGAACTCAAAAAAAATAGATAAAGCAGTGAAACTTTCTGTAGATAAATATTGCGGCGTGATGGAAATGTTTAGACAATTTTCTACTGTTACTACTACCATCCACATTCATAATTCTTAAGTAATGCGTTGGACGCTCAAACCAAAACCAGACGCCAATAAAATCGCAAATTTAGCGACACAATTAGGCGTCGATGTCGCCATTTCGGAGTTGCTACTCCAACGTGGTATTGAGAGTTTCGAAGACGCAAAAACTTTTTTCAGACCTAGTTGGTCCGATTTGCATGATCCCTTTCTAATGAAAGATATGGACAAAGCAGTTGAGCGAATTGAAGTCGCTTTGAAAAATAATGAACAAATATTAGTCTTTGGTGATTATGATGTGGATGGCACCTCTTCCGTAGCGTTAATGGCCTCGTATTTAGAAACGAAAAGTACACAAATCTCCACTTATATCCCCGATCGCTATGCCGAAGGCTATGGCGTCTCTTATAAAGGAATTGACTTCGCTTCTGATAACGATTTCTCCTTAATAATTGCCTTAGATTGTGGCGTTAAAGCCATTGATAAAGTTGCCTATGCAACCAAAAAAGGAATTGACTTTATCATCTGTGATCACCACCGTCCAGGAAATGAGCTTCCGCCAGCAGTGGCGATTTTAGACCCTAAACGCCCCGATTGTGACTACCCTTTTAAAGAGCTCTGTGGCTGTGGTGTAGGATTTAAGCTAATTCAGGCATTAGCGTCTAAAGAGGGCGCTTCAGTTGAATCCTTGGTTGGGTATTTAGACTTAGTAGCCACCGCAATTGGTGCCGATATCGTACCTATTGTGGGTGAAAACAGAGCCCTCGCTTATTTTGGTTTACAAGTGATTAACACCAATCCGCGTCCAGGATTCAAAGCCTTGATTCATCAGATGAAAAAGGAGGTACTAACGATAACGGATGTGGTTTTTAATATCGCTCCGCGGATCAATGCAGCAGGCCGAATGAAGCATGGAAATTATGCTGTGGCTCTAATGAAAGAGATGAATTTTGAAGCGGCAGAACTTGCTGCAAGCGAAATAGAATTTTTCAACACTAACCGTCGCGAAGCGGATAAACGAATCACACAAGAAGCGTTAGAGCAAATAGAAGAATCGAACGAAACGGATGACGCCACCTCGGTTGTCTATCAAGAAGATTGGCACAAAGGGGTTATTGGAATTGTGGCCTCTAGACTCATAGAAACCTATTATCGCCCCACATTGGTATTTACAAAAAGCGGAGATTTTTTAGCTGCTTCCGCCAGATCTGTTAGAGGGTTCGATGTGTATAATGCCTTAGAAAACTGCAGTCACTTAATAGAACAATTTGGAGGACATATGTATGCTGCTGGACTTACGATTAAAGAAGAAAACTATATAGCTTTCAAAGCCGCATTTGAGACTGAGGTTGCATCGACCTTGCCGGCGCACCTTCGAACGCCTGAAATAAAAATAGATGCAGAAATTAATTTTAATGCCATCACCCCAAAATTTTATAGAATTTTAAAACAATTTGCGCCTTTTGGACCTCAAAACATGGCGCCTGTTTTTATGACCACTGCAGTACGTGATACAGGTTATGGAAAATGTGTGGGTGAAGACCAAACCCATTTACGGGTCACACTCACGCAAAATGGGACTCCTAAAATTGTGGGTATTGGCTTTGGTTTAGGAACCGAATTACCAATTATAAAAAAGAATGACCCCTTTAAAGTCGTCTATTCAATTGATGAAAACGAATGGAATGGACGTGTGAGTTTACAATTAAAATTAAAAGGTATTAAACCGTAATATGGCAAAAAGAGATCCGTACGCAGCACTTCGTTTTAAGGAATTTAACATCTTTTTGTTGCTACGCTTTATGTTAGTTTTTGGTTGGTCCATGCAATTTATTATTATTGAATGGCAAGTTTATACACTTACCAAAGATCCGTTATCGCTTGGAATTATTGGTCTTATGGAAATTATCCCCGCCTTTAGTATGGCACTATTTGCTGGGCATATAGTGGATCAAAGTGAAAAACGAAATTTACTCCTTAAATGTATTGGGCTGTTTTCGTTAATCAGTTTTGGATTGTTCTTTTTAACCAGTCCTTCTGTGGAGTTAGACTGGAGTTCAACAGCCATCCTTTATGCCATTTATGCTTTTGTGTTTATGGGCGGCTTGTTACGTGCTTTTTTTGGTCCCACTATTTTTTCGCTTGTGGCGCTAATCGTTCCTAAGAAAGCCTACCCAAACGCAGCGACTTGGAACAGCTCAACATGGCAAATGGCATCTGTTTTAGGCCCAGCTTTTGCAGGTCTAACGATTAATTGGATTGGTGTTCATTGGTCGTTGTGCATTGTTTTTGGATTGGTAATTTTGTCTTTTATGTTGTTGTTTGGAATTTCTCGCAAACCGATCATGAACCCAAAAATTGGAGAGCCTATCATGCAAAGCTTAAAAGAAGGGGTTCGATTTGTATTTAAAACTAAAGCCATTTTAGGAGCGTTAAGCTTAGATATGATTGCCGTTCTCTTTGGAGGTGCAGTCGCTTTGCTTCCTATTTTTGCGCAAGACATTTTAAAAGTAGGCCCAGAAGGATTCGGATTATTGAGAGCGGCTCCGGCAGTTGGAGCGTTTATAACGATGCTAATTACGGCCTATATTCCTATCAGTAAAAATGCAGGACTCAAATTGTTAGTAGCCATTTTTGGGTTTGGGGTGTGTATTATTGTGTTTGGGCTGTCTTCCATCTTTTGGATCTCAATAGTAGCTTTGTTTTTTAGCGGGGTCACCGACGGCGTATCTATGGTTATTAGACAAACAATTTTACAGCTCAAAACACCCGATCATATGCGCGGCCGCGTATCTTCTGTAAACTCTATGTTTGTAGGGTCTTCAAATGAACTGGGCGCTTTTGAAAGTGGGGTAACCGCAAAACTTATGGGAACGGTTACGGCAGTAGTTTTTGGGGGAACAATGACCTTAATCACCGTGATTACTACAGGAATTGTATCACCCACATTCAGAAAACTAGATTTAGAAAAAGAGTTGGATGCGCATGAAAAAGATGTCTAAGGATTAGATGCTTTAACGGGTTTCTTACAGACCACTATAATTCTTTCAATGTCAACGTACCGTCTTCAAATACGGCATAGGTGTAAAAGGTAATCCAGTCACCAAGGTTGACGTAGTGTGTTTTCGCATTTAGTGCGATGTCAAGGGGTAAATGCCGGTGTCCAAAGACAAAATAGTCACAGTGTTTTTCTTCTAATTTTTTTAGGCAGTATTGCACTAACCATTCATTGTCATTTCCAAGAAATTTCACATCTTCATCTCCCGAAATGACTTTATTTTTTATAGAAAGGTATTGTGCAAACCGGACGCCAATATCGGGGTGTAACCAACGATATAACCAATTAAAAAAGGGGTTTGCAAATACTTTCTTAAGGCGTTTAAAGCCTATGTCATTAGGGCCGAGACCATCGCCATGACCAATAAAAAATGAGGTCGAATTAAAGGTGAATTCTTTAGGTTGATGGTGTACTGTAATTCCTAATTCTTCTTCGAAATACCCATTCATCCACATGTCGTGATTGCCCACAAAAAAGTGAATTTTGATGCCTTGGTCACTTAGCTCCGCTAATTTCCCTAACACACGAGTGAATCCTTTAGGGACCACATATTTATATTCAAACCAAAAATCAAATAAATCGCCTAATAAAAAAATAGCTTCGGCATCGTGCTTGATTGAATCCAGCCATTGTACGAACTTTTTTTCGCGCGGCATCGATGCTTCAGCAGTCGGTGCGCCGAGGTGGTTATCGGAAGAAAAGTATATTTTTTTTCCTTTAGGAATTTTTATAGCGGTCATATAAATTGGTTAGTTATCACTGGCATACCATTCTGCAAAACTGGTGGCGGTTTCTTGCAGTTTTAGAGAATGCAACTGTATGGTGTTTGGCAGTCGTTTTTTTATTTTTTCGGCAAAATCAATCACCATCATTTCACTTGTGGGTTGATAATCGACGAGAAGCACATTATGGCCCCGATCCGAAAGTTCTTTTGCCAGCTCCACATGGGGCGTGTTTTTATTGAACACCGTAGCGTGGTCAAAAACGTTTACAATTTCTTCTTTGATGATTTTTTTTAAATCTGTAAAATCAATCACCATACCAAATTTTACATGTGTAGTGTCGGAGATTGGCTGTCCAATCACGGTTACATCTAAACGGTAACTGTGACCATGAACATTTTTGCATTTACCATCATACCCATACAGTGCATGCCCCGTTTCAAAAGAAAATTGTTTCGTAATTCGAATGTTACTCATTAGTAATTTTTAGTGTCTTGGCTATTAATAAATCGTTACAAAGTTAATGGTTTTGAACCTGCGGTAAAAATTGTTTCCTAAATTTTATTACTAATGGAATGCCTCTCGCAATCATCCATAAGGTAAAAGCAGTGAAAATACCATGGAGTTTCCATCCGTAGTAATCTGTAATAAAGAGTACGGGTATAAACACAAATAGCGTTGCTAGTATGAGCACATTTCTCAAGTCTTTCATTTTTCCAAGTCCTTTAAAAATGCCGTCAAACACAAAGGCTAAGGCACAAAAGGGTTGCATTATTAACACAATCCAAAAGATGTTATAAAATTCTTTGAGTACTTCGGGATCATTAGAAAAAACGGCTCCTATCGGCTTATAAAACAAGGCACCTACAGCTCCCATAACAAGTCCAACAATGAATGCGTATTTTATGAGGCGATTGCTTAGTTGAACTAATAGAGAGTAACTTTTGGCGCCAAACAATTTTCCGGATAGGATATTGCCTGCACTGGCATAGCCATCGACGGCAAAGGCAGCAAAAAACCATAAATTAATGGCGATGGTGTAGGTTGCTATATATGCATTTCCATAACCCGTGGCAAAACGTGTTGCAAAATATAAGGCGGTGTTGAGTGCCAAGGTTCGGATAATGAGGTGTCCAATCATATTCAGAAATTTTGGAATTTCTTTATTGACGGGTTTAGTTAATCTTAAAGTAATTTCTGTTTTCGTTAGAAGGAAATAGGTGGCCAAAGCAGCCATTAAAAACTGTGCAACTACACTTGCATAGGCGGCACCTTTGAGGAAAAGCGGCTGAAACACATCCGCAATTCCATACACCAATAGCACATCTAAAAGGATGTTTACAAGGGCGCCAGTAATGGCGATGAGCATGGGATAATAGGTGTTTTGTAGTCCTCTAAAAATTCCAAAAACGGCAAAGGTATAGAGGGTGAATGGCAGTCCAAATACGCGAATTTTATAATAGGAGACACTAAGATCTAATAAGAGTCCCGAAGCATTATATAGCTTAAAAATGGCTGTACTAAACGGGTAAGTTCCTAGACAAATTAATAGGCTGAGTATTAAAATAATGGCAATGGCTTGCGCTGGTAGGTTTTTGACTTCCTCTAGCTTGCCAGCACCTAGATATTGAGAAATGATGGATGAAATGGCACTTCGCGACTGTCCTAATACCCAAATAAGCATAGATAAAAAGGCGGTTACAACTCCCACGGCCGCCAAGGATTCTGTAGCATTTACGGAAATATGACCTACAATAGCGGCGTCCGTAAGAGATAGAATCGGTTCGGAAATCCCTGCGATGATAGCGGGTACCGCAAGTTTGTTGATGTGCTTAAGGCTAATAGGTGTTTCCAATAGTGCTATTTTCCGCGTCCTGTTTTTCGTACGGCGGTTTTGTTACTATTGTTTTTACTTTTCAGGTCCGATTTTGCTCCTTTTTTTGTGTCTGCCTGCTTGATGGTTTTATTTCCAAAAAATTTACTGCTCATAATGCGTTGAATTTAAGAATCAAAAGTACGGAAAAGACTTGAGTTCAAATCACAATTAAATAGAGGATTCACTTTTTCAAAGGATTGTTGTCGATAATTTACTATTTTCGCAGCATAAGAGGGGATGTAGCTCAGTTGGCTAGAGCGCTTGACTGGCAGTCAAGAGGTCGTGGGTTCGAATCCCATCTTCTCCACGATGAAGCGCAGTACGACTGCGTATTAAAATTCAAAAACTTACCAAGCTTGCTTGCGTAAGTTTTTTTTGTTTTAAGACGTCTGGTCTGAAAGCACAGCGCACTGCATTTACAGTATGGGGGATATGAGAAAAACCGAAGGCTAATCTCGACGATTCTACAGAAGTATGTATACATAAACCCCTTTGATAAATGTCAATTTTAGCGAAGTGAACAAATACTTGAGCTAAGAAAGTGAAACGACTTAGTATGGTTTTGTGAAGTTTGAGCAAAATAGTGAAATTTATTTGCTGTTATTTAAACAAATCAGTATGAGAACCAATCCTAATTAACTTTATAATATTTGGTGCTTCAATTTGAATCCAAATAATTAAAAGGTCTGGTTTTATATGACATTCCCAGTTATCTTTATATTCCCCCAATAATTTATGAGGTTTCATGTTTTGAGGAATCCCATCTACTCCGCTAGTTTCTAATGTTTTTAAAATTAATGCTGTACTTTCAAAATCTTTACGATTTTTTTTAATCGTCTTTAAATCTTTTTTAAACCTAGTTGTTGGGATTAATTGATACATAAATGAGTTTTATAATTCTTCTAGCCAAGAAGTTAAATCTGTTATCGGTTTTAATTTTTTAGCCGAACGAGCTTCTTTTATAGCTTCAATTGTATCTTCATTTGGGATGTCCCCAACATCCTTATATAAGAGATACTCAATATAATTATTAAGACTTCTTTTATTTGCTTTGGCCTTCTCCTTAATAAGTCTTAACAACTCCTTGTTAAACCTAAGAGGGGTCTGTATTTTTAACGATTCATTTCCCATTAGTATTGTTTTGTAAGTTTTTCTGTACAAATATATTAAATAACAGTATGCTACACAAACTATAGCTTAATGGTATAATATATTTTAATTAGGGAAATGATGTAAGTAGCTATTATTTTTACAATAATATAACTTGCTGTTTACAATTAATATTTGTAAGTTTGAAACTAACCAATTTATTAAACACATGAAAAACACACTATCTATTGTAGCAATAATTTGCACAGTTGTTTTTACGTCTTGTACAGAAACACTGCCTTGTGATGTTCCTACAAATGGATTTCTGACAGGAACGGATTATCAGGTAAAAATGGGGTCTGCTGCTGCTGTTGACGTTTTTAATCAATTGGATGCTGCATGGGCAAACCGTGATTATGAAACCATGAAAACATTTATTGCCGACAAAGCATCTCTTAGTTTTGAAGATGGTTTTGTGGCAACAACACCTCAAGAATTTGTCGATAAAATCAAGACGGATGCCGAAGCATCAGAAACAGAAGGTAATAATCAATGGGTCACAAACTATGCGTTTGCGCTTACACTTACAGACGATGGTTCTGAAGAAACCACAATGGATGCAGGCGACTGGGTAAATGCGCAGTTTACAACAAAAATTACAGATCCAGATTCAGAAATCGATTCAGAGATTTATTACGAATATTATCACATTGTTGACAGAAAAGTTACACAATGGAATCAGTTTAAAAAAACCATCAAAAAATAAATTATTAACCTTAATTAAATATAATTATTATGAAAAATTTTATGACCGCCTTATTTTTAACAGTCGGATTTGCAGTGACTGCACAAGTCGTTAACATCACTTACGTGTCTGTGCCTAGAGAAAATTCTGAAACGTTTTTAGAGCTACATGAAAAATTCACCAACCTTTCAATTTCTGAAGACCGAACGATTGCAGGCGGTGGAATGTTTGCACATGCTTTTGCAGGCGATTATACGTTTGCTATTTATGACTTTTATGCAAATGAGCAAGATTTAGTAAACGACCCTTCATTGGCAAACGCCGCTATGGAAGCGAATGTAGAAGCTCTAAAATTAGATGTCGCTGCAAAAGAAGCGCTTATGACCGAATACCAAAGCTATTCTGCAATGTATGCACATCATCACACGGATCAAATCAGACAAAGTAAAGGACTTGAAGACTTAAAGTTTGAGGCTGACAACTTAGACTGGAGCACCAAAAAAGTGGTTGTTGTTAGTACATACAACACAAAATGGGGGAGAAACAATGACTTCGTTGAAGGGGTTAAAAATGGAAGTTTAAAGGCACTTCAAGAAAGTGGACTAGCAGTTGCAGCTTACGCTAGCCGTCACTTTTATGGATCTGGAGCAGACTGGCATACGTACCAGTTTTACAATTCTTGGTCAGATTTCGCAGCTTATGAAGAGGCGAATTTAGGAGGTCCAATGGATGAGGCTGGTAAAAAATTCTGGTCTGCAATTGAATCTCATTCCGATGAAATTTTAACGTTTATTGGTGGTATGAATCCTGAGACAAAAGTCTTCAGTTATTCTAAATAAGCAGTACTAAACTTTAAATAGTATCAACCTCCTAATAATATTGGGAGGTTTTTTTTGTACTTAATTTTCCTGATTTTTTTTTGAGGCGCCAATTTGGAACCTTAAAAAATTAAATAGTAAATTTACGTACCAAATTTAGTGCGATGAACAAGAAAATCACAATTCCAGATGAAGTAATTATCAATAAAATAGTTGTTATTAGAGATCAAAAAGTAATGATAGATAGTGATATTGCGGATCTTTATGGAGTGACGACAAAACGTTTGAATGAACAAGTTAAAAGAAATATAGATCGTTTTCCTCTTAACTTTATGTTTGAACTGACAAAAGAAGAAAAAAACCAGCTAGTCGCAAATTGCGACCACCTTAAAAAATTAAAGTTTTCTCCAGTTTTACCAAAGGTTTTCACAGAACACGGCATCTTAATGTTATCAAGCGTTCTAAACAGTGCGTTAGCTATAAAAATGAGTGTACAAATTATAGAAACTTTTGTACAATTACGAAAACTAGCAAACAACTATGATGACATCATGCATAAAATCAATGAAATGGAATCTCGCAACAATGAACAATTTAGTGATATTTATGAAGTGCTTCAACGGTTGTTATCGAAGCCAGAAGAACTAGCTCGAAAAGAAATTGGCTACAAAACAGATAGAACATAAAAGTTTAAAGAACTGAGGAGCGTCTTTAATAGTGTTTAGAGGAAAAAAAAGGAGTAATTAAAAATAAAAAATACACATGAAACATCCATAACTAAAACTTGATACCCAAGGAAATGATTAAGTGGATGTACCATGTGACCATTAAAAAACAATAAAGATAAACACATGAAACATCCATAACTAAAACTTGATACCCAAGGAAATGATTAAGTGGATGTACCATGTGACCATTAAAAAACAATAAAGATAAACACATGAAACTATTTAAAGAATTTAAAGATTTTGCCGTTAAAGGAAACATGATTGATATGGCGATCGGAATTATTATAGGAGCATCCTTTAATGCGGTGATTAATGTGTTGGTCAAAAACATCATTTTACCGCCTTTATCACTTTTGTCGGATGGGATTAACTTTCAAGAGCAAAAACTTATTCTAAGATCCGCTACAGAAACCACCAGTCAAGTATCAATTGATTATGGCTTATTTGCCGAAACCATTCTCGATTTTCTGATTGTTGGATTTACTATTTTTATTGTTGTAAAGTTCATTAATAAGCTCAAAACAAAAGCAGAAGATGTCAAAGATGTATCGGTTCAGACGCCTGCAGAGATTCAGTTGTTGTCAGACATTAAAGAATTACTCCAAGTACAAAACCAAAAATTAAACAAATAAAATTAATGTGCTCCATGTAAACGTGCGACATATTTTCCAATCACATCAAATTCTAAATTTACTTCCGTGCCGACTTCAAAACGGTTAAAATTAGTATGCTCATACGTATATGGAATAATCGCTACGCTAAAGGCATCATCTTTAGAGTTTATTACAGTAAGGCTTACTCCATTAACCGTAATAGATCCCTTTTCGATAGTGAGATTTCCTAAGGATGCATCGTATTTAAAGGAATACACCCAGCTTCCATTTTGGGTTTCGACACTGGTACAGGTTCCAATTTGGTCGACATGTCCTTGCACCATGTGCCCGTCTAGACGTGCTCCAAGTTTTAGCCCACGCTCTAAGTTTACGGTCGCTCCAATTTGGACGCTGTTGAGGTTAGTTTTATCTAAAGTTTCTTTGATTGCAGTGACGGTATAGTCCGAGTCCGTTAGCGCTATTACAGTCAGGCATACACCATTATGTGAGACACTTTGATCGATTTTTAATTCTGAAGCCAACACACTCTCAATCGTTAAGTGTAAGTTGTCATTCTCCTTCACTAAATTTCTCACAATCCCTAAATCTTCAATAATTCCCGTAAACATACTTTTAATTCGTTAAATTTGTAAATTCAAAATTACAAACATACACGTCACTTTTAATGGAAAAAGAAGAAAAAATAAAAATAGGTATTTCTATAGGAGATTTAAATGGCATCGGAGGCGAGCTGGTCATCAAGACTTTTGAAGATAGTCGGATGCTTGAATTTTGTACGCCTATTATTTATGCTTCTATAAAAACGTTGGCATTTCTAAAAAAACACTTCCAAAGTACGATCGATTTTCATAAAACACAAAAGGCCAGCCAAGCAGTAGGTTCCAAAGTAAATGTGGTCTCCGTTTGGCACGAGGATGTTAAAATATCCTTTGGAGAAGAAGATCTTAAAATAGGTAGTTATGCTATAAAATCGCTTCAAGCGGCCGTAGAAGATTTGAAAAATGATCAAATTGATGTCTTAGTCACTGCACCAATTAACAAACATAACATACAATCTGAGGACTTTAAATTCCCTGGCCATACCGATTATTTAGCCCAAGAACTGGAAGGGGACAGTTTGATGTTTATGGTTTCGGACGATCTTAAGGTAGGCTTATTAACAGATCACGTTCCTGTGAGTGAAGTCTCGAATAAAATTACACCAGAACTCATCGAAAATAAAATTTCGATTATATACAATTCCTTAGTTCAAGACTTTAGTGTACGAACGCCACGGATTGCTGTGTTAGGTATTAATCCGCATACAGGAGATAACGGCGTGATCGGCAATGAAGATGATACGGTTTTACGCCCTGCACTAGAAACCATTAAAAAAACAGGTAAACTTGTATACGGCCCCTATGCAGCAGATAGTTTTTTTGGATCTAAGAATTATAAAAACTTTGATGCAATTGTCGCCACGTATCACGACCAGGGATTGATTCCTTTTAAAACGCTCGCGTTTGGTAATGGGGTTAATTACACAGCGGGGCTTACAAAAGTTCGCACCTCTCCAGATCATGGAACGGCCTATGAAATTGCTGGAAAAGGCGAGGCAGATATCACCTCTTTTAAAGAAGCTATCTTTTCGGGGATCTCCATTTTTAGGAATCGAAAAATGAACCAAACATTGACCGCAAACCCATTATTGAGACAACCAAAAAAGCGATAAATAAAAAAAGCTACGCTTTGGGGTTCGCCTGAATAAAATTTTATATATTTGCGGGCTCAAATATGCGAGATAATGAAGCCACTAAAAGCATTTGATATACAGTTTGTAGGGCTAAAACTAGGTAAGCATGTTTATGAGTACGATGTAGATTATAAGTTCTTTGAGCATTTTGAATATGATGAGTTTAACGATATAAACGTTAAAACAGTTCTAAACCTTGAAAAAAAATCAACCTTTTTAGAGTTAAAATTTCATGCAGAAGGAACTATTAATGTAAATTGTGACCTAACAAACGAACCTTTTAATATGGTAATTAATACCAGTTTTGATTTAGTTGTTCAGTTTGGAAATGAGTATAATAACGAACATGAGGCGATTTTAATCATCCCACATGCCGAATACGAAATTAACGTTGCACACCACATTTATGAATTAATCATTCTGTCCTTACCCCATAAACGGATTCATCCAGGAGTGGAAGACGGAACATTAGACTCTGAAATTCTTGATAGACTTGAAACATTAAGCCCAAAAAGCTTAGAAAATAAACCCCAAAAAGAGGATATTGATCCACGTTGGGACACATTAAAAAAATTATTAACGGATAAATAATATAGAAAATGGCACATCCTAAAAGAAAAATCTCGAGAACAAGAAGAGATAAAAGACGTACCCATTACAAGGCAATAGCGCCTCAAATAGCAACTTGCCCAACAACTGGAGAAGCGCACTTATATCACAGAGCGCACTGGCATGAAGGGAAATTATACTATAGAGGTCAAGTCTTGGTAGACACAACAGCAGCAGCTGAAAATGTCGCTTAGGTAAACTTCGTACATTATAAAAAAAACGCTCCTCAAGAGCGTTTTTTTTGTTTAATATAATTTCTCAAAAAAATTCAAAAAAATTGATTTTTTTGTCATTTATAACCAAAAAAGACTATTTTTGACACGTTTTTGGTTGTTTTCGGAGTAATTACGTCGAAACGCCCCAATTAAAAATAGAATTTATGAGTAAAATCTCAGCAGCAATAACCGCTGTAGGTGGCTATGTACCGGACTTCGTTTTGACCAACAAGATTCTTGAAACGATGGTTGACACTAACGATGAATGGATTACATCAAGAACGGGCATTAAAGAGCGCCGAATTCTAAAAGGCGCTAATAAAGGCACTTCTTTTTTAGCAATTCAAGCGGCAAAAAACCTTATTCAAAAAAAACAACTAGACCCTACGACTATTGACCTTGTAATTGTGGCTACTGCAACTCCCGACATGAAAGCTGCTTCTACCGCTGCTTATACTGCCTCAGAAATCGGTGCTACTAATGCGTTTGCTTTTGACATAGACGCTGCTTGTTCAAGCTTTTTATTCGGAATGTCTATAGTAGCACGTTATATAGAGTCTGGGATTTATAAAAAAATCTTATTAATAGGCGCTGATAAAAATTCATCAATGATTAGTTATGATGACCGCGCAACTTGTATCATTTTTGGAGATGGAGCAGGAGCTGTACTCTTTGAACCTAACAGTGAAGGTTTCGGAGTTAAAGATGAATACCTTAGAAGTGACGGATCTGGGCGTGAATTTTTACGCGCAACTCATGGTGGATCGTCTAATGCCATCACAGAAGAATCTTTGAAAGAACAGTCACATTTTGTATATCAAGATGGAAAAACGGTTTTTAAAAATGCTGTCTTTAACATGGCAGATGCCACAGAAAAAATATTGAAACGTAACAACTTAGACAATGATAAAATTGATTGGTTGGTTGCACATCAAGCGAACAAACGAATTGTTGATGCCACGGCAAATCGAATTAAGTTGGACTCTAAGAAGGTGATGATGAATATTGAAAAATATGGTAATACCACTTCTGGGACACTTCCGTTACTATTAAGTGATTACGAATCACAACTAAAAAAAGGAGATAATCTAATATTCGCTGCCTTTGGTGGCGGATTTAACTGGGGATCTATATACCTAACATGGGGATATGATTCTTAGATACACTAACTAACTAACCAAACAATAAAACTATAATTATGGATTTAAAAGAAATTCAAAATTTAATCAAATTTGTAGCTAAATCAGGTACAAGTGAAGTGAAATTAGAAACGGATGATTTCAAAATCACCATCAAAACAGGTTCCGGGGATACAGTTACCACAGTTGTTCAACAGGCTGCTGTTCCAATGCAACAACCTGTTATTGCAGCAGCATCTGAAGCAGCACCAGTAGTTCAGGCCGCAGCGCCTGCCGCAGCATCTGAAGACTCAAAATATATTACCGTAAAATCTCCAATCATTGGAACGTTTTACAGAAGACCTTCTCCAGATAAACCTTTATTTGCAGAAGTAGGTCAAACAATCTCAGAAGGTGATGTTCTATGTGTTATTGAAGCCATGAAACTATTCAACGAAATAGAGTCTGAAATTTCTGGTAAAATTGTAAAAATCCTTGTAGACGATGCATCTCCAGTAGAGTTTGACCAACCGTTATTTCTAGTAGATCCATCATAATAATAGTTTACATTTTTAAAGCGTAAAAAGCTATGTTTAAAAAAATACTAATAGCCAACCGTGGCGAAATAGCTCTAAGGGTTATAAGAACGTGTAAAGAAATGGGTATCCAAACCGTTGCTGTTTACTCGACCGCAGACGCTGAAAGTTTGCATGTAAAGTTTGCAGATGAAGCCGTTTGTATCGGGCCAGCAGCCAGCAGCGAATCCTATTTAAAAATATCAAATATCATTGCAGCCGCAGAAATCACCAATGCCGATGCCATTCATCCTGGTTATGGGTTTTTATCAGAAAACGCTCGTTTTTCCAAGATCTGTGATGAACACGGAATCAAATTTATTGGAGCCTCTCCAAATATGATTGATCGTATGGGAGATAAAGCCAATGCTAAAGCCACAATGAAAGCAGCAGGCGTCCCATGTGTCCCTGGAAGCGAGGGTGTTATTGAAACTTTCGAAGAGTGTATCAAAGTAGCAAAAGAAACCGGCTACCCCGTAATGCTGAAAGCATCTGCTGGAGGTGGAGGAAAAGGAATGCGTGCTGTTTGGAAAAAAGAAAACCTTAAAGATGCATGGGATTCTGCACGTCAAGAGTCTAAGGCCGCTTTTGGAAACGATGATATGTACATGGAAAAACTCATTGAAGAACCAAGACATATTGAGATTCAAATTATAGGAGACTCTAAAGGTAAAGCCTGTCATTTATCTGAAAGAGATTGCTCCATTCAACGTCGTCATCAAAAATTAACAGAGGAAGTACCGTCGCCATTTATGACTACGGCTCTAAGAAAAAAAATGGGAGATGCCGCAGTTCTAGCCGCTGAATATATTAAGTATGAAGGTGCAGGAACCGTAGAGTTTTTGGTGGATAAACATCGAAATTTCTTTTTTATGGAAATGAATACACGGATCCAAGTTGAGCATCCAATTACCGAACAAGTTATTGATTTTGACTTAGTCCGAGAACAAATATCTGTAGCCGCTGGCATACCTATTTCTGGAAAAAACTATATTCCAAAATTACATTCGATAGAATGTAGAATCAATGCCGAAGATCCGTTTAATGACTTTAGACCCTCTCCAGGTAAAATCACAACCCTACATTCCCCAGGTGGGCATGGGGTTCGTTTAGATACTCATGTATATGCAGGCTATAGCATTCCGCCTAATTACGATTCCATGATCGCTAAGCTAATCACAACGGCTCAAACAAGAGAAGAGGCGATTAGCAAAATGAAACGGGCGTTAGACGAATTTGTCATTGAAGGTATTAAAACAACCATTCCATTTCATCGACAATTGATGGACCATCCCGATTATTTAGCAGGAGTTTATACCACTAAATTCATGGAAGACTTCAAAATAGAAGTTAATGAAGATGCTTAAAGTAGAAACTCCGAATTACGATTCGGAGTTTTTTTTTAATCGTTATCCTACTGTAAACTACTCCAATAAAAAATTGTAATTTTAGAGCATGAATTTATCCTATTGGGAACTAAAAACGTGGCTAAACAACGTAGATTATACGATTGTTGGAAGTGGAATTGTAGGCTTAAGCACAGCACTCCATCTAAAAAAAAAGACACCAAAGGCTAAAATACTGATTCTTGAAAAAGGATTGTTCCCGCAAGGCGCAAGCACCAAAAATGCGGGCTTTGCCTGCTTTGGAAGTTTGAGTGAAATTTTACAAGATTTACAATCGCATACTTCAGATGAGGTTGTTACTCTGGTTAAACAACGTCAAGACGGACTACAACTCTTGAGAGACACACTGGGAGATGACCTATTATCTTATCAGCAATTGGGAGGGTATGAATTATTTTTAGATAAAGACCGTAGCCTTTATGAAACGTGTTTAGAAAAGATGACCGAAGTTAATAATCTTTTGAAACCAATATTTAATCAAGAGGTATTTTCAAACGTTTCAAATAGTTTTGGATTTTCAAACATTCAAGAAAACTATATACGGAATCAATTTGAAGGTCAAATCGATACAGGAATGATGATGCAAGCATTGATTAGAAAAGCACAAGAAGCTGGGGTAATCATTCTAAACAATAGCAGCGTTGAAACATATACAGAACGATCTAATGGAGTCGCTATTAAAACGAATCATTTTGAGTTTTCTTCTACAAAATTGATTTTAACCACCAACGGTTTTGCACAACAACTAATCAAAGAAGATGTGCAGCCTGCACGTGCTCAAGTTCTAATCACCAAACCAATAAAAAATTTACATATCAAAGGGACGTTCCATTTAGATTGTGGTTATTATTATTTTAGAAATATCGACAATCGTATTCTGTTGGGTGGCGGTCGAAACTTAGATTTTGATACAGAAAACACCACAGAATTTTCTCAAACGGAACACATTCAAAACGCTTTAGAAGTGCTGCTAGAAACTACAATCCTCCCTGACAAGGCGTTTGAAATAGAACATCGTTGGTCGGGAATTATGGGAATCGGATCTCAAAAAAAGCCGATAGTAAAACAGCTGTCAAACCACGTGTATTGCGGGGTTCGAATGGGCGGCATGGGCGTAGCTATTGGCAGTGTCATCGGAAAAGAAGTAGCGGATCTTTTCTAGAAAACGATAACCATGATTTTTGGATTAGCCATTAATCGCTTCAACGATTTCTACCTTCCCTGCCATCATTTCTTTTAGCAAGGCTTCAATACCGCTTTTGAGTGTGAATGTAGATGATGGACACCCACTACAGGCTCCTTGTAAGATGACCTTTACTGTTTTTGTTGTTGCATCATAAGACTCAAATAATATATTGCCACCATCACTTGCTACAGCAGGTTTAATATGTTCTTCCAGAATATTTATAATTTCCTTTGAGGTGTCGTCTAAAGTTTCATAGGTTTTATCCAATTGAGTCGTCGTTTTTTCCAAAACTTGGGCAGCAGAAGCTGTCACCATTTCTTTACCATCCTCAATATAGGATTTCATAAACTCTCTTAACTCAAGCGTAATGGTTTCCCATTCAACAATGTCAAATTTTGTAACAGACACATAGTTTTTATCGATAAAAACGGCCTTGACAAAAGGGAATTGAAAAAGAGCTGTTGCAAAGGGAGATAATTTTGCCTCCTCAATAGATGTAAATTCAAAAGTTTGAGTCACTAAACTTTTATTAGCTACAAATTTTTGAACTCCAGGGTTAGGCGTGCTTTCTGCATAGACTGTTACGGGGTTTTTCTTTTTAGACTCGCTAGTAACAACGACACCGCCTTCATTTAAGTAATTCTCTATCTGCTCACTAACTTCAGTTTGGACAGCGCTCCACTCAATAATATCATAGCGTTCGATCGCCACAAAATTCCCTGAGATATATACTTTTTTTACAAATGGAAGATGAAAAAGTTGTTGTGCTAAAGGAGAGTTTTTAGCGTCATCTATATTTGCGAATTCAAAACTCTCATATTTAGTTAGGAACGAATCCGTTTCAAACTTTATAATTTTTGGATTACTAGTTTCCTGAATTGAAATGGATATTTTACTCATGTCTTTTGTATGTTTATTTTAAAAACGCTATGTGCCTAGCTGCTTCTAGCAAGTCTGTACGGAATTCGTTCTTAATATTACCTTGTGCAATTTACGACACTATTTAAATGCAAAGATAATAAAGATATTTAGCTTATTTCTGTATATTTGAAGAGTACCCCAAATAAATATTAAGAATGAAACTCCTACTTTCAGCGTTCTTAGGTTTTACTAGTTTTTTTGTCTTTGCACAAAATATCACTATGCAAAACGGTACATTTACTCAGTGTGCAGGTGTTTTATTTGATTCAGGAGGGAGTTTACCTTATTTAGAAAATGAAAATTATACACTAACTATTTGTCCTCAAAATGCAGGCCAAGTTATACAACTTAATTTCACTTCTTTTGAGACAGAATTCAATATTGATATTCTAACTATTTTTAATGGTCAAACGACTACAGCTCCTGTACTAGGATCCTATTCAGGAACTATAAGCCCTGGCATAGTTCAATCATCGAGCGCTTCAGGCTGTCTTACCTTACAGTTTGTGAGCGATGCTTCGAGTAATACCAACATTGGTTGGGCTGCTCAAATATCTTGTTATGAACCTTGTCAGACGATCCTCTCTCAGATTGATACAGCCGTTCCTACTCCAAATTCTAATGGCTATATCAGAGTGTGTCCTAACGAGCAAATCAACTTAAGTGGTAGTGGTCAATTTAGCACTAACGGTACTGGAGCAACTTATGAATGGGATCTTGGAGATGGAACGACTCAAAGCGGTCATACGGCGACATTCTCATATGCGACTCCTGGCGTATATTTTGTTAATCTTAACATTTCAGACACCAACTCAACGGGAGATCCAACAGGGTGTAAAAATACAAATTTATTAAATCAAGTCGTTCAAGTAGCTACTGCTGTTGACTTTAAGGGCACTGTCGCTTCTGAAACAATACTCTGTTTTGGAGAATCCACTACAATCGAAGCCTTCGCCAAGGTGGTGCCAGTCATCAATGAGTGTACGCCTCCCGTGAGTGAAGAAACCTTTTTGCCCGATGGAAATGGTGTTGTTTATGAAACATCAATTACAGTAGATTGCTTTGATTCTGAGCAAACCTTAGACACTATTAGTCAGTTAGAAGAAATCTGTTTAGTGATGGAGCATTCTTTTTTAGGAGATTTAGATATTGATATTATATCCCCTACTGGGCAGACCGTAAAACTTCACAATCAAGGGGGCGAATCTGCAAATTTAGGGCTTCCGTGGGCTACAGGAGAAGTTGATGATCAAAGTCATGTTTTGACGCCAGGTCAAGGATATAAATATTGCTTTGTTCCAGGAAATAGTTTTCCTTCTCTTGCAGGTGGTGTTCGTTCAGGAGGCGTCTTTGAAAGTGGAAATGGCCCAAGTACCTATACGGACTTGTATGTGCCAGCAGGCAACTATTCATCAATAAACTCTCTAGAAGGGCTCTTAGGTTCTACACTAAATGGAAGTTGGACAATTCGAGTTACTGACAATACCCCTGCAGATAACGGATATATTTTTTCATGGGTTTTAAACTTTGACCCAGCACTCGAACCTCCAAACCTTTCCTTTACACCAACAATTGTATCGGAAGCCTGGGATGCCGATAGTAGCATAATCAATACTTCTGGCGATACAATTACTGTGCAACCAACATCAGACGGAATAGTGTGTTATACCTATCGTGTTTTGGATGATTTTGGTTGTGAATACACAAAAGAAGTTTGTATAGAGGTTTTTCCGGAATTGATTTATGCAACTCCAAATGATTTATTAGTGTGTACTACACTAGGGACGACTTCTTTTGTTTTTGATCTCACCCAAAATGATGCTGTGATTATTGCCCCAACCCCAAATCCATCGAATTTTGTTTTAACATATCACAGGTCTCAAGAAGATGCAGATTCTGATTCCAACCCAATTTCAGCTGCTGAAGCAGCAGCGTTTACTGGGACTCACAACCAAATCGTCTATGGTCGTTTTGAATATCTCTCCTCGGGGTGTTATGAAACCGTTTCGTTTAGGCTTACTGTTTTTGTGCAACCTTCTATTTCTACCCCGATTGACTATACTTTATGTGATACTCTTTTAGATGGCGATGACACCAATGGTGTTGAAGAATTTGATTTAAGCACCAAGATATCGGAGGTATTGGGGACACAATTAGTCTCAGAATATGATGTAACATTTTATTACGATCAGGCAGCAGCGAATGCAGGCGTTATAGGTACCTATATTACAGCTCCGATTCAAAACACATCAAATCCCCAATCTATTTTTGTGCGAATTGAGAATACGCTAAATGTTAATTGTTTTGAGACTTCAAGTTTTCAATTAATTGTAAACCCACTTCCAGTTATAACTCCAGAAGTCACTCTCAAACAATGTGATACAGACGTAGATGGAATAACAGATTTTAACTTAATAGAAGTCAATCAATTAGTATCGGCAACTCATATAAATGAAATAATCACTTATTACTTAACTGAAACAGAGGCAGAAACGGGTTTTTTAGCAGATCAAATAGTTGCTCCTACCGTTTACACAAACCCATCGCCCGTAAATAGCACCGTTTATGCGAGAGTAGAAACACTAGATGGATGTTTTAGAGTTTCAAAAATTAATTTAGTTGTAGGTGCCACACAGATACCATCAACACTTCAGTTAAATTACTTTGTATGTGACGACACAGAGGAAGATAATGACAACTCCAACGGCGTAGCCACCTTTGACTTTAGTGATGCCACGGACCAAATTCTAGCAATTTTCCCTACAGGCCAAGATCTAAAAGTTTCTTATTATATTTCGGAAACAGACGCTCTAGCTGAGATTAATCCAATCCAAGAAATTGGCACACACAGAAACACTGCTAGCCCAAATAGCCAAAACATCTATGCACGTGTAGATAGCAATGATGTCAACGCTTGTTTAGGTCTTGGACATCATATTACGCTGAACGTAGATGTACTTCCAGATAAAAATTCTGTTTCAGACTACGTTTTATGTAGTGACAGTAACCAGACTTCCTTTGACTTAACCAGCAAAGCAACCGAAATACGGGGCAATCAAACAACCCCAATTTTGATCAGTTACCACTTAAGTGAAGAGGATGCCATAAATAATAGTCCTATTCCTTCGGATCCAATGATGTATTTAAATATATCAAATCCGCAAACAATATATGTTCGTGTACAATTTGATCCAAATAACAACAGGACCCTAGACGAACGCGAGTGCGTGCGCACTGACATACGTTTTGACCTGATCTCAAATCTGAATCCCATCCTGTTTACTCCCGATCCGATAATCACATGCAACAATCAAGTAATGACCGATTATGATTTAACAGTTCGTAAAAACCAGATTACAGCGAATGATACCACCATCTCTCTAACATACTATGAGTCCCAACAAGATCTAGCCATCAACACTCCAATAACGGATCCAACGAGCTACACCAGTGATGAACTATCCAAAACTATTATCGTACTAGCCACAGCAGCTAACCAATGTACGTCAACGACTCAACTGGAACTCAATACCATACTATATGAAGCATTAAACACCATGCTTGTTCCAATTGAAGAATGTGAAATAGACAACAACGGTTTTGATTACTTTGATATTACACTAAGAGAAACGGCGATACTAAACGGATTAGACCCCACAGATTTTGAACTTAGCTATTATGAAAACGAGTCAGATGCCCTAGCGGGTAACTCGAACACCATTCCAGACCCCAAAAAATTTGAAAATGCCAGCATACACACACAAGAGATCTATGTCCGTGTCAAACCGCTAACAAACGATTGTTTTTTCATAATACCCTTAACCCTAATTGTCAATTCAGTACCAGAGATAGATATTTTAAAACGTTATGTAATTTGTTTAAATAATGACGATCAGGTTATCAGCTCCGTAAATGACACATTTATACCAAATCCACCCATTGACACACAATTAAATCCTGCGGAATATAGTTTTCAATGGTATATGGGCAGTATAGAAGCCGTAAATAGAGATCCAGCCAGTATCATACTAGCAGGCGCCACTGGCGCCGCCTTTTCACCGCTTAAAGTAGGTACCTACACAGTACTAGCTACTAATCGGATTTCAGGTTGTCGCATCCCAGCAAGTACCGAAGTGGTGAGCTCTTATCCACCCCAAAGCATAGACGTCTCACGACTCTCAACGCTTTTTTCAGACAATAACACCATAGAGGTGTCCGTTATAGGTAAAGGATTCTATGAATACAGAGTTGACTTTGGCCCCTGGCAAAAAGAAACAATATTCACCAACGTAAGCATAGGAGAACACCTAATATATGCAAGAGACCTACTAAACTGTAATGAAATCTTAAAGAAGGAAATAGTGATCGGTTACCCAACATATTTCACTCCAAATGGAGATGGATATAATGACACATGGAATATCGTAGGAATCTCTAGAGAATTTAACGCAAAAATTTATATATTTGACCGTTATGGAAAATTGTTAAAGCAACTTCACCCAACAGGGAATGGTTGGGATGGCAGATTTAATGGCAAATTATTGCCAACAAATGATTACTGGTTCACCCTAGATTACAAAGAACCTACAACAGAAATAATTAATCAATTTAGAGCACATTTTACGCTTAAAAGATAGTATTATATGAGACGATTAAAAACAAACATTTTGATAATAGCTGTTATGATGATAGCTAGCCAATTTGTAACAGCTCAAGAAGGATTACCGATATACTCTGATTATCTTACGGATAATTATTATTTACTTCATCCTTCAATGGCAGGTGTTTCCAATTGTAATAAACTACGACTTACAGGTCGTCAGCAATGGTTTGGAGATGAAGATGCACCCAGTTTACAAACAATGAGTATCAATGGTCGTATAGGAGAATCATCGTCTGGTGTTGGGGCTATATTTTTTAATGATAAAAACGGGTACCACTCACAATCAGGAGCGTATTTAACCTATGCACACCACCTGTTGTTCTCAAGAAATACGATTGATTTAAATATGTTATCATTTGGTTTGAGTGCGGGTTTGATTCAATACAAGTTAGATGAAACTGCTTTTAGGGAATTTGACCCAATTATTAAGGGGATCGAACAAAGTGCGTCTGACTTTAATGTTGATTTTGGATTTTCGTATCACTTCATTGATTTTTATGCGCATGCAACCGTTAAAAATGCGTTAGCCAATAACGGGGTCAACATCAACGAACAATCCGTAAGCTATGATAATTTAAGAACTTATTTAGTGTCTGCTGGAAATGTATTTTCTAAATTTGGTAGCGACTGGAGCTACGAACCCTCTTTTATGTATGCCTATAAAGATGCGACTAAAGAATCGTTTATTGATGTCAACTTTAAAGCCTATAGAGGATTAGATTCGGGAAATATATTTGCAGGAATTTCATACAGAAGAAGTTTTGATGGTGCTGAGTTTTCTGATGGAAATGGAATAAGTAGTCAAAAACTTCAGTATTTCACTCCAATAGTAGGAACAGAATATAATAATTTTGTATTTGCATATACGTATTCATACCAAGCAAACTCGGTCGTTTTTAATAACGGGGGCTATCATCAAATCACCTTAGGATTTAATTTTGGTTGTAGAAAGGAAAAGTATGACTGTAATTGTCCTAGTGTAAATTAAATTTAAAACTCTAATTTTTTCAGGGAAGTTTTTTCTAAGTTCAGTAATGATGCAATGATGCTTTCATCACCATTAGTATAAAAACGCTGAGTACCAGTCTTCATTTCTGTATTCAATAAAGCCTTGCCTTCTAAGATTGACTTTGTTTGCCTTGCAACCGCTTTTCCAGAATCAATAATTTTGACATTACTCGGTAATAGTTGTTCTAGAATAGGGGTTAGAAAATGATAATGAGTGCACCCTAAAACCAAACAATCTATGTTTGCTTCAAGCATAGGTTTCAGATAACTCTTTAGTAAGTGTTTCATTTCATTTGAGTGAAGATGGCCATGTTCAATTAACTCGACAATGCCATTCCCCACTTGCTCTACCACTGTCAAGTCACTAGAATATAATTCCGAAGTTTTGTGAAACAACTGACTGCTCAGGGTGCCTTTAGTGGCTAAAATTCCTATAGCTTTAGATGTTGAATGAAGTGCTGCTGGTTTGATAGCGGGTTCTATCCCAATAAAGGGTATTGGATAGCTTTTTCTTAACGTATCAATGGCGTTGGTGGTTGCTGTGTTGCAAGCCACGACAACAAGCTTACACCCTTGCTTAATGAGCCACTCTGTGTTTTTAATAGAAAGATCAATAATCGCATTTTCCCCTTTTGGTCCGTAAGGTGCGTTTTTGGAATCCGACAAGTATAAGGTTGATTCCATAGGCAGTAACTGATGAATTTCATTCCAAATAGAAACACCACCTACACCTGAATCAAAAATACCAATAGGGTTAGAACTCATATGTTACAAAAATAAAAAAGCTGCTCTAATAGAGGCAGCTTTTTATAAACTATTTGTGAAGTGTTTTTTTAAAACCCTAATTCAGATTTTACATCTGCTAACAAATCAGTACCTCCAGCAAAAATAATGCCTTGTCCTTGAGAAGCGTCAAGTACATAGTCAAAACCTTTAGCTTTACCGACCTTAAGAATCGCGTTTTTTGCTTTTTCAGTGATTGGCTTTAGCAAGTCAAATTCTTTTTTCTGTAAGTCTTGCTGCGCTTGCGTTTGATATTGACGAATCCCTTGTTCCATTCCTTGAACTTCTTGTAAACGTTTTCCGTTTTCTTCATCTGTTTTAGTAGCAGACTCACCGTCATACTGCTTTATTTTATTTTGCAATTCAGTAGCCATCGCTTGGATATCAGTTTCATAGGTTTTAGCTAGCTTCTCCAATTCTGCTTTAGCACTCTTCATTTCTGGCATTGCTTCTACGAGTTCTTGCGTATTAATATGTGCAACTTTTGTTTGAGCTTGTGCAGTAAAACTTGTTGCTACAAAAAGTGTAGTTGCTAATAAAATAGATTTTAAGTGTTTCATTGTAATTGTGTTTAATTTATTTTTATTTATTTATTGTTTCTAATACTATCTCTCGTTCTCTTTTGAGCTTCAAGGCGTGCTTTACGAGCAGCCAAAGCTAATTTTTTCTTTTCTTCTAACGCTTTTTTGCGAACGTTTCTATCATTTAGTTTTTCAGATGCCTTGGACGCGGTGGTATTTTGAGTTGTTTTTTTGGCGTTTGATTTATCTTCTTTTTTTATGTCAGGCGTACCGTTAGCGCTTGTTGTTTTGGAAGCTTTAGCAATTTTCGCATTTTTACGCTCCAATGCTTTTTGTTTTTTAGCCTCTATAGCTTTTTCACGATCGTCTTGTAGTTTTTTCTTTTTAGCTTCTAGTTCTTTTCTGCGAGTGACCGCAGGATCTACCGTTTCAATAGTTTCAACAGTTGTAGTTGCTTCTTTTTTTGCTTCCCTATTAGTGTCCGAAGTCTCATTGGTAGAACTAGTAGCTTTAGCAATTTTCGCATTTCTACGCTCCAATGCTTTTTGTTTTTTTGCCTCTATAGCTTTTTCACGATCGTCTTGTAGTTTTTTCTTTTTAGCTTCTAGTTCTTTTCTGCGAGTGACCGCAGGATCTACCGTTTCAATAGTTTCAACAGTTTGAGAAATTTTTTCTTTATCTTTTTCGTTAGTAATGGAAGCATTACTGACAGAACTAGTCGTTTTAGCTGTTCTTGCATTTGTGCGTTCCAAAGCTTTTTGTTTTTTAGTCTCTTGAGCTTTGGCACGGGCATCAATTTTTTTCTGACGTTTTTCTTCTAGTAACAACGCTCTTTCAGCTTTTCGTTCGTCCAGAAGTCTTTGCCGCTCATTTTTTGAGTCATCTTCTTCTTCGAAAACCGTTTCTTCTTCTTCCACTTCTTTACGTTCACTTCTTGTTTCTGCTTGTGTTCTTTTAGAAGACCTGTTTATGGTTTTCAATATTCGATCGCTAATATCATAGCGGTCTGCAGAATATAACATCACTACATCGGCGGATTTATCAAAGATAAAATCATATTTTTTGGATGCTGCAATCTCTTGCACTGCAGCAAAAATTTGATCCTGAATAGGTTGAATCAATTGCTTTTTTTGAATCATTAAATCCCCATTTGGTCCAAAACGTTTTTGTTGATAGTCTGTGATTTCGTCTTCGATTATTTGAAGGTCTTCTTCTCGCTCAGAAATGAGTTCGTTTGTCAGAAGAATACGCTCATTATTTAGTTGTTTTTTTTGATCCTCTAGTTGGGTTAAGCGCGCTTCAATTTCGCTTTTCCATTTTTGTATTTTAGAGTCTAACTGTGTATTAGCATCAGCGTATTCAGTAACGTTCTCAAGAATATATTCGGTATCGATATAGCCAATTCGAACACTTCTTTGTGCAAACATGTATGAAGACAACATACACATAAAAAGTAACGCACATACGTTTTTGAACGAGGTCAGCTTTAAAAATTTAAGAGTTAACAAATTCATTTTAAAATGGTTTCAAATTAAGGGGACTGGAAATTGTTCTATAGTTTTTCAAATTAACGAAATAAATTTTAAAATATTTCAACTCAGTGCCATTCATTCTGTTTATATATAGAAAATACCGTGCCAACTATTAAAATTGTTGTCCAATAATAAAGTGAGTTTCCCATCCATTTTTAACGGTCTGACCTGGTAAAGGGTCAAATCCATGTCCAAAATCAATTCCTAATAAACCAAATGCAGGCATAAACAATCGTAAGCCAACCCCAGCAGAGCGATTGATTGAAAATGGATTAAATTCTTTAAAATCATTATATGAAGCGCCGCCTTCCAAAAAGGCAAGTGCATATATTTTTGTTTGTTGCGCGAGAGTAATAGGATGTCTTAACTCTAATGAAAATTTATTATAGATAGAACCACCATCTTGATTAGAAAGCGATTGATTCGGATAACCTCTTAAAGCAATAGTTTGTCTCCCATCTAGGCTGTAAGTACCCAGTCCATCACCTCCAAGGAAAAAGCGCTCAAATGGAATAACGCCTCTGTCATTGTTATAAGCGCCAAGAAATCCGAACTCAAACGTTGGTTTTAAAATTAATTTTCCAGCGAGCTTCGTGTACCACTCTCCTTTGAAATTCACTTTATAAAATTCTAACCACTTATAACGCTCTTGATCAATTTCACCAACTCGAGTAGTCGCATTATTTCTAAGGTCTATTTCAGAGCTTTCTGTAGTATTTGAATAGCGAGTAATGATAGCTAATTGTGCATCTCTTTCATTTTTTAAACTGGCATAATCCACATCACTAAATGAAGAATACGGTAAGCTAAATTTAGCGCTTACACTGAAACTTGACCCGCCTTCTGGGTAGATAGGATCATTAAAGGTGTTGTTTCTGCTTAAACCAACGGTATAGGATAGGTTATTAGAATTTCCATTTCCAAAAGTAAATAATCCTGTATTATAATTATTTAGGTCATAGTATTGAAAACTTAAGGCTTGAGACAATACAAAATAATCATCGGGAACAGATAGTTTTTTTGCGATACCAACGGTCAGTCCAGTAATATTAAAACTTCTGTCTTTGTCTGCATTTCGTGTCGCTGGGTTGTACAGAAATTGTTTTGTTTGTGATAGAGATGTAGAAAACTGCACAGGTTTTTCCCCGCCTAACCAAGGTTCGGAAAATGAAAAACTATAGGTCTGAAAAAATCTACTTGCTTGTAAACGGAGCGCCAAACTTTGACCATCACCCATTGGGAAAGGCTTATATGCTTTTTTGTTAAAAAGATCTTTCATCGCAAAATTATTGAACGATAGACCCAGAGTTCCAATAAATCCACCTCCGCCATAACCACCTTGTAGTTCAATTTGACTCGCGCCTTTTTCTACAACAGTATACTCTACGTCTAAAGTTCCATCAGTGGGGTTTACATTCTTTAAATCTGGTGAAATTTGTTGTGCATCAAAATAGCCCAACTGTCCAAGTTCACGAATGGTTCTAACAATATTACTTTTGCTGTAGAGTTGCCCTGGACGCGTTCGAAGTTCTCTATAAATAACACCATCATTTGTTTTATCATTTCCAGAAACTGTAATGTTTTTGAAATAGGCAGGTTTTCCCTCTGTAACTCGAATTTCCATATCAATGATATTGCCATCCGTTTTTACTTCAACGGGTGTAATGGTAGAAAATAAGTAGCCATTATTCTGATATAAATTAGTCAAGTCAAAAGCATCTGGATCAGAACTATCTGCGATTCTTTTTTCTAACTCAATACCGTTGTAGGTATCGCCTTTTTTTATTTTTAGCACTTGATTAAGTTGCGCATCTGAGTAGACTGAATTTCCTAGGAAGTTAATGACCCCATAATAATATTTTTCACCTTCTTCTACGTCAATAGCTAAAGTGATCGTATTGTTGTCATTGATAATCAACGTATCCGACACAATACGCGCATCTCGGTATCCTTTTTCTTTATATTTATCGACAATACTTTGTAAGTCTTCATTATATTCTGCTTCAATATATTTTGAACGTTTTAAAACTCGAAGCGGATTTTTTTGCTTCGTATTTTTCATTGCCTTACGGAGTTGTTTAGCAGTTAGTTTGCCGGTACCCTTAAAATCAATGTTTTTTACTTTTATTTTTTGCCCTTTATCTATGTTAACAAGCATGTCTACTCTTGACTTGCTTACAGAATCTATTACTTTCTTCGTACTAACTGTTGCTTTGGTGTTTAAAAACCCAAGTTTTCTGTACTTACTTTCAAGATAATTTTTGGTAGTAGTAATTAAATTTTCAGTAACCTTAACGCCTGAGTTAAGATTGTTCTCTTCAACGATCTCTTTTATTTTCCCTTTTTTAACACCAACTATTTTAACGTCTTTTAGCTCTGGGAGATCACTTAAGGCAACTTCTAAGAAGATAGTACTTCCTTCCGTCTTAGTGGCAAAAACCTCGATACTGCTAAATAAGTTGGAATCCCACAGCTTTTTGATAGCAGCACTTATTTTGACACCTCCAGGGACAATAACAGATTCTCCTTTTTTTAACCCAGAATAGGTCAAGATGGTTTCAGCACCGTAAGCTGTTTCTCCAGTAACGGTAATATCTGCTATTGTGTATTCTGTTATTGTAGGGGATTTTTCTTGGGACACTAACACAAAACTGCTTAAAAGTAAGCAAAAGCAAAGAATTGTATTTCTATATCTAAAAGCCTTTTTAATTAAGCTGTTCACTTGTTTTTCCAAATCGTCTTTCTCTTTTTTGATAGTTTATAATAGCCTCATACAAATTTTCATTTGTAAAATCTGGCCAATATACATCTGTAAAATATAATTCTGCGTAAGCAATCTGCCATAAAAGGAAATTACTGATGCGTTTCTCACCACTTGTGCGGATTAATAAATCAACATCTGGCAAATTCTGGGTGTAAAGATGCTGATTAATTAGCGTTTCATCAATATTTTCTACTGAAATTATATTATTTTTAACTTTTTGACTTATTTGCCTTGCTGCATTGACGAGTTCATCCCTAGAGCCATAACTCAAAGCTAGCGTCAATGTCATTCGAGAATTGTCTTTAGTTTCATTAATAACATGTAATAATTCTTTTCTAACTCCAACAGGCAGGTGGTCAAGATTTCCTATAGCATTTAACTTGATACTATTTTTTTGCAACGATTCCATTTCTTTTTTCAACGAAGAAATTAAAAGTTGCATTAAGGTCTTTACTTCCAACTTTGGTCGATTCCAGTTTTCAGTCGAGAAGGCATAAAGCGTTAGGTTTTCTATCCCGAGTTCCGCGCATGCTTCAACTGTAGTTTTTACAGATTTGGTGCCATTTTCATGACCAAAAACTCTAAGGAATCCTTTTTCTTTTGCCCAGCGTCCATTTCCATCCATGATAATGGCAATGTGCTTCGGAAGGTTTTGTGAATGGATACTAGTTTTTAGACTCATATTAAAAATTACAATAACAAGGTTTTCTACCAAAGGTGTAAGTTAATGTAAAACCACTAAACATATACCAATCGGTATTATTAAAATTCCCAAAACGCGCTGTATTTTTTAATCCTTCGGATTCGGGGTTACTTCCGTCGATGTTATCGGAAAAAGTATAACGTGCCCCAACTTCTAGAGCTATGATAATATGCGGAGTTAATGTTGTTTTGAACCCTAATGTTATAGGAATTCCAAAGGCATTGCTTCTTGTTTTTTCTGAAACCAAATCAGTACTTGAAAAATAAAAATTCGGGTGATTGATCATACTTATTCCCGTATATATATAAGGAGTTGACATTGGCACTCCTGTATGTAGATCGAAATCTAAAAAATTAAACTCTATGCCAAGAGAGGCTTCTAAAACTCCAGCACTGAAACTATACCCTCGTAGCTTTCTTCGAGGATCATTGGAGTCTATATCATCTGCAGATAGAGTAGTGTAAATTAAGCTCGCTCTATAGGAATGTCGTGGGCTTCTATTCCATTTAAGGATACCACCATAAGCAGGCTTTTTTGGATTAATATAAATCGTCGAACCTACATCGCCAATAAAATTACTACCACCAACATAGCCACCTATTTCATAAATTTGAGAATAACTCAAACTTGAAATAAGTAAAATGCATGCACTGGATAAAAATAGTTTCATTGTAATTTTAATGGTTGCAAATATAATAATTTAGAGGGGTAACAAATAATTTGTTTTCTCGCTAATCACTAAACTTGATTTCTAAAAATATATTGCTTAATTCCTTGGATCTGCGCCCCAAAGCAGTTTTTTGCGAAGGGTTTCCACAAACCCATCGTCTTTTAGTTCGATCATGTGAACACAAAAAGGCGCTTTTTGAATTGTAATAGTAGTATTGTTTTCTAAAGTATTTATCCTTGAATCTAAAGATACAAGGTGCTGGTTTTCACGGCCACTTACTTTTAATTTAATGACTTTATCACTAGAAATGACTAATGGGCGTGCATTCAGATTATGAGGTGCAATCGGGGTGAGTACAAAACTATCTGATTCAGGAAGAATTACGGGCCCTCCACAACTTAAAGAATAGCCTGTTGATCCTGTAGGCGTAGAAATAATGAGCCCATCTGCCCAGTAAGAGGTTAGATACTCGTCGTCTAACCATGTCTCAACAGAAATCATTGAGGTAGTGTTTTTTCGACTTACAGCAATTTCATTTAATGCAAAATCTAAATCTAAAAGCGCTTCTTTGGAATCGGTGCTGATTGTTAGTAAACTACGTTTTGAAATGCGATAATTGCCTTCAAAAATTTCGTCCATAGCCTTGTCAATTGTATGCATTGGGATCGTTGCCAAAAATCCTAAGCGCCCCGTATTAATGCCTACAATTGGAATAGTTAAGTCTTTCACGAATGTAATAGCTCTTAAGATTGTGCCATCACCCCCAATACTAATTAATAAGTCATAAGAAGCGTCTAAAACGTCAAAAGTATCAAATAAATAAGGGTCTAGATCAATGTCGGAGTCGAATGATATGGATGTATAAAAGTTTTTTTCGAAAACGATTTTTGCAGCACGTTTTGATAAATACACAATGAGTGTTTGAATTGTGCTTTTTGAGCGCTCATTATAAAGGGGGCCGTAAACAGCTATTTTCATTTCGTTTTTTTTTACTTATATATTTAAGTAGTTGTCTAGGTACGCCGATCGTTCTTTAAGTGTACTCAAAAAAGTATCATCTTCGTGCCCGGAAATAATTGTATATCCGTACCGTCTAAATGTTTGAAAAATTGTACTTAAACCAGCATTTCCAATTTTTAGCGAAATTTGTGTCAAGTCATTTTCAGTTTTAGATATAAAAGCACCTAATAACTTCGCATCGTTAGATTCTACAATTTGACTGATTTCACTAAATGAAAAATCATTGTATCCTTTTTCGACCACAATACTTCCTCCATGTTCCGAAAAAAACGGCGTTTTATTAAATAATGAAATAATATCAATTAATTGATAATAGCCGATATAATTATTCTCAGCATCTAATACAGGCATAATATTAGAATTGTTTTGTGCGAAAGCCTCTAAAACATCGAGCCACAAAAAAGAGTCTCTGACATAAAAACCTTCAATAGCATAGAGCACATCTGATAAAAGTTGATCGGGTTCAAAACAATACACGTCAGTCTCAGACAAGCAGCCCAGATAGGTTTGTTCTTTTAAAACGGGTATATGGGAATAGGTGAGTTGTTTAAAAATAGACTGCACCTCCTTTACAGCTGTGCGAGGACTTGCAGGGCTTAGATCGTTTATAATAAATTGATTTAAAGGCATGAGTTTATTTATAATCAGATGCAAATTAATCAAAAATAATATACTTTAAGCGTTAAGTACTTTGTATTTTTGTTTCAAATTTAATTTTTAATGACAAAGTTAAGTGTTAATATCAATAAAATCGCGACGCTGCGAAATTCGAGAGGCGGCGATACTCCCAATGTAGTTCAATTTGCTAAAGATGTACAAGAATTTGGCGCAGAGGGTGTCACTATTCATCCACGCCCAGATCAACGTCATATACGATATCAGGATGCGTATGACTTAAAGCCTATTGTTTATACAGAGTACAATATAGAAGGAAATCCAATTCCAGAATTTGTAGACATGGTTCTTAAGATTAAGCCAACACAAGTCACCTTAGTGCCAGATGCAGAGGACGCTCTTACGTCGAATGCTGGATGGGACACCATTAAGCACAAAGATTTTTTGACGGAAATCATTCAAGAATTTAAGCAAAATGACATCAGAACATCTGTGTTTTTAGATCCGATGTTAAAACAAGTAGAGGGCGCAAAAGCTTTAGGCGCGGACCGAATTGAACTCTATACTGAAACCTTTGCTCATCAATTTTCACTCGGAAATAAAGCTGCCATGATCCCTTATACTGAATGTGCGAAACACGCGTTGCAGTTGAATCTAGGTCTAAATGCAGGGCATGATTTATCACTAGAAAATATTCAATTTTTTAAAGAAAATTCTCCGGGATTATTAGAAGTTTCTATTGGGCATGCACTCATCTCTGAGAGCTTGTATCTCGGAATAGATAATGTCATTAATATGTATTTGAATAAATTGAAATAATGCAACTACATTCCAATATCATTGGCGAAGGCCCCCCTTTCATTATACTCCATGGGTTTTTGGGAATGGGCGATAATTGGAAAACTCTGGCTAAGCAGTTCTCAGCTTTAGGGTTTCAGGTCCATCTTGTAGATCAACGAAATCACGGCCGAAGCTTTCATAGTTCAGAATTTAATTACGATGTATTAGCGGCAGATTTAAAGGCCTATTGTAATTATCATAATTTAGAAAACATCATACTTTTAGGGCATTCGATGGGCGGGAAGACAGCCATGCTTTTTGCCGCACTTCACCCCGAAATTGTGTCAAAATTAATTGTAGCCGACATCGCGCCTCGATTTTATCCTGTGCATCATGATGCTATTTTGGAAGGCTTATCATCCTTAGATTTTGAAAAAATAACGTCTAGAAAAGAGGCGGAAATTCAGCTCTCAACATATGTTCATGACGTTGGTATCCGACAATTTTTATTAAAAAACGTTTATAGAGTTTCTTCAGAAACGTTAGGTCTTCGGATAAATGTAGCAACGCTTAAAACCCATGTTTCTGAAGTTGGAGAAGCGTTGCCTTCGATGCTAAGCTTCCAAAAAGAAAGCTTGTTTTTAAGAGGCGATAAGTCAGAATATATTTCTGCTTCGGATGAGTCGCTTATTAAGCATCAATTTCCTTTTGCAGTTATTAAAACAATTTCAAATGCAGGCCATTGGCTACACGCTGAAAACCCAGTGGATTTCTTCAATAGTGTCCGCGACTTTATCACTTGATTCACATAAGCTTAAAAATGTTTGTAAGGCGATAAAAATAGTGTATTTTTGCCACCCTAATTTTATTTCACTAGAATGAATATTACAAGAGAAAATATTGACACGTTAAATGCCGTTGTTAAGATTGATATTGCGAAAGCTGATTATTCTGAAAACGTAGAGAAGATTTTAACAAACTACCGAAAAACAGCTAATATTCCTGGCTTTAGAAAAGGACAAGTTCCCATGGGCTTGGTTAAGAAGCAATACGGAAAAAAGGTATTGGCAGACGAAGTTAATAAAACACTCCAAGAGGCTCTTGGAAAATACCTAACAGACGAAAAACTGGATGTTTTAGGAAATCCGTTACCAAAAGCGCAAGATGATTTAGATTGGACTGCTGAGGATTTTTCGTTTGAATTTGAAATAGGGTTGAGCCCAGAGTTTGAAATCAAATTAAAAGCAAAAAAAGCACTTATTAAGTATACCATTACTGCCGACAAAAAAATGATTGATGATCAAGTGATCAACATTCAAAAACAACACGGAAAGTTGGTAGCTAAAACCGAAGTTGAAACTAATGATGAGGTAACTGGTGTGTTTTTCAATGACGCAGAAGGTATCGAAGCGACTGCGACCTTGACTTTAGACAAGCTAAAAGGAACATCAAATACAAAAGCATTTTTAGGAGCGAAAGTTGGTGATGTGTTGACTTTAGGGACTAAAGACTTATTCAACGATTCTCATGATTTGATGACCTACCTAAAAGTAGAGCACGATACCGCTCATGGGCTAGACATTCAAGTGACTTTTACCATTAGTGAAGTAAATTCAAGAGGCTTAGCAGATTTAGATCAAGATTTATTTGATAAATTATTTGGCCCAAGCGTGGTGACATCAGTGACAGAACTTAGAGCTAAAATTACAGAAGATGCTGAAAAGCAATTTGTACAACAAGCAGATCAAAAATTCTTAAATGATGTTACAGAACATTTGGTAGAAAACACAAAGTTTGATTTACCAGTTCAGTTTCTTCAAAAATGGATTCAAACAGCAGGTGAGACAGAATTAGACGAGGCTCAAGCCAAGGAGGAATTCGAAAAATCTGAAAAAAGTATGCGCTATCAATTAATTGAAAGTAAACTTATAGTGGACAACAGTCTTCAAGTAAACTTTGAAGATTTAAAAGCCTACACATCTGAAATGATCAAAGGGCAAATGGCGCAGTATGGACAAATGAACCCAACAGAAAAAGAAATTGAAGACATCGTTGCACGCGTGCTTTCAAATCAAGAAGAAGTGAAGCGTATTTCTGAGCAATTGACAAGTCAAAAATTATTAGATTTTTATAAGGAAAACGCAAATTTTAAAGATAAAAAACTATCCTATGAAGCCTTTGTTAAAGAAGTTTATGGGAAGTAGTTTTTATAACTAATTTTGTAAAAGACACTTCTTAGGAAGTGTTTTTTTATACCTTTAAAACAAGTTTTAAATTAGAAATAGTTTTATATTTACATTCTAATAAACCAAAAACAAGCACAATGGATTACGGAAATGAATTCAAAAAATATGCTATCTCAGATCATGGGATTAGCAGTACTTATTATGATAAAATAGTAAGCAGTATGACGCCTACGGGTTTGACGCCAAACATTATTGAAGAGCGCCAAATGAATGTGGCTGTTTTTGATGTATTTTCTAGACTAATGATGGATCGTATTATATTTATGGGTACGGCTATCAATGATCAAGTTGCCAATATTATTCAAGCGCAACTGTTGTTTTTAGAGAGCACAGATGCCACTAAAGACATTCAAATATATGTCAACTCTCCAGGTGGAAGTGTATATGCTGGTTTAGGAATTTATGACACAATGCAATTGATTAAGCCAGATGTAGCAACGATTTGTACAGGAATGGCAGCTTCTATGGGAGCGGTATTGCTATGCGCAGGTGCCAAAGGAAAACGTAGTGGATTAACACACTCAAGAGTTATGATCCATCAACCATTGGGTGGTGCTCAAGGTCAAGCGAGTGATATCGAAATTACGGCACGTGAAATTTTAATATTAAAAGAAGAACTTTATAAGATCATTAGTAAGCACTCGGGTCAAGATTATGACAAAGTGTACGCGGATAGTGATCGTGACTATTGGATGAAATCTGATAAAGCTTTAGAATATGGAATGATTGATGAAATCTTAACACGAAGCTAAAAACCTACTAAACATGTTATGGCAAAAGAAGAATTAGATTGTTCATTTTGCGGCAAAAAAAAAGCCGATACTAACTTACTCATTGCAGGGATAGATGCTCATATTTGCGACCGTTGTATAGAGCAAGCCAATGGCATTGTCATTGAAGAAGCGAAGCAAGATAATAGTACGGGCCTCACTTCAGATGTCATGCTAAAAAAGCCACAAGAAATCAAAGCCTTTTTGGACGCGTATATTATTGGTCAAGAACAAACCAAAAAAGTAATGTCTGTAGCGGTGTATAACCATTACAAACGACTATTGCAGCCGCCTAACGACGACGATATCGAAATCCAAAAAAGTAATATTATTATGGTTGGGCAAACGGGGACTGGAAAAACTCTGATGGCCAAAACCATTGCGAAAATGCTCAATGTCCCTCTCGCTATTGTTGATGCTACAGTGCTCACAGAAGCAGGGTATGTTGGTGAAGATGTAGAGAGTATGCTTACACGTTTGCTACAAGCAGCCGATTATGATCAAGAAAAAGCGGAACGTGGAATTGTATTTATTGATGAAATTGATAAAATAGCTCGAAAAAGCGACAACCCATCTATCACAAGAGATGTGTCTGGTGAAGGAGTTCAACAAGCACTTTTAAAATTATTAGAAGGAACTATTGTGAATGTGCCACCTAAAGGGGGACGAAAACATCCAGATCAAAAATTTATCGAAGTCAATACAGAAAACATCTTATTTATTGCTGGAGGTGCATTTGATGGCGTCGATCGGCATATTTCTAAGCGCCTCAATATGTCTGCTATTGGCTATAAAGCGTCTCATGATGAGGAACAAATTGATACTGAAAATTTATTGCAATATATCATCCCAAAAGATTTAAAAGATTTTGGTTTAATACCAGAAATTATTGGACGTTTGCCAGTGCTTACTTACATGAATCCGTTGGATGAAACAACATTAAGAGCCATTTTAACCGAGCCAAAAAATGCCCTTGTAAAGCAGTATAAAAAACTTTTTGAAATGGATGAAATCGCTTTGTCTTTTAAAGATGATGCTTTAGATTTTATTGTTCAAAAAGCAATAGAATACCAATTAGGTGCACGTGGATTACGGTCCTTATGTGAAGAGATTTTAACAGATGCGATGTTTGTGCTACCAAGCAGTGATAAAACGAGTTTAGTTGTCGATGCGGCTTATGTTAAAAAACACTTGACGCGAACACAAATAAAACGCCTCAAAGCAGTTTCTTAATTCATTTCCAAGAGTTCTTCTAAAAATTGACGAGAATTTGACAGTCGTGGCACCTTGTGTTGACCACCTAATTTATTATTTCGTTTCATCCATTTGTAGAATAAACCTCTTTGAGCTACATGGATTTTAGGGGTATTTAGGGTAATATTGTTGTATCGCTTGGCTTCATAATCAGAATTTAGAGATTTTAAAGAATTGTCTAAAAGTTCCACAAAATAGTGAAGGTCTTTAGGCGGTGTTTTAAACTCAATAACCCACTCGTGACCCCCTTTAGATTTTCCTTCCATAAATATGGGTGCTACCGTGTAATCGACAATTTCACTACGAGTTTTTTTAGTGGCTATTTTCACCGCTTTATCCGTGTTTTCAATGATGAGTTCTTCTCCAAAAACATTTATAAAATGCTTTGTTCTACCAGTAACTTTGATTCGATAGGGGTTTGTAGAAGTAAATGTGACCGTGTCCCCTATTTTATAACGCCACAAGCCAGCGTTTGTCGTCACAATAATAGCATAATTTTCACCTTTTTCAACGTCAGATAAAGGAATGATTTTTTCAGTTTGGGTACCATAGGTATTCATCGGAATGAATTCATAGAAAATCCCGTAATCTAACATTAATAAAAGTTCATCGGATTTGTTGCGGTCTTGAATCGCAAAAAAGCCTTCGGAAGCATTATAAATTTCATAATATTTAACCGACTTTGAAGGGATGATCGATTTAAATTGATCGACATACGGTAGAAAGCTAACCCCGCCATGAAAGTAGACTTCCAAGTTTGGCCAGACATCCAAAATCGTTTTATTTCCAGAAGTTTCTAAAACGTTGTTAAGAAGCACTAGCATCCAAGAAGGCACACCGGCAAGACTCGTCACATTTTCATTGATTGTTTCATTAACGATCGCCTGCATTTTATATTCCCAATCGCTCATAAGCGACACTTTGTTACTCGGTGTACTGCTAAGTTCTGCCCAAAACGGCATGTTATGAATTAAGATAGCTGATAAATCGCCAAATATAGTTCCGTTTTCTTCATACAGCTCATTACTACCGCCTAGCCGCAAATTTTTGCCATTAAATAGCGTAGAGTTTTCATTGTTATTTAAATACATGCAGAGTAAATCTTTTCCTGCCGCATAATGACAATCTTCTAAAGAATCGAGGCTAACAGGGATGAATTTACTTTTTGCATTTGTGGTACCGCTTGATTTTGCAAACCATTTTATTGGTTTTGGCCAAAATATATTTTTCTCACCTTTTCGAGACCGTTCAATTAAACCTTGATAATCTTCATAGCTTGAAACTGGAATGCGCTGTGAAAAATCACGGTAATTATGAATCGATTTGAAATCATACAATTCTCCAATTTCAGTATCTTTTGAAATTAACAATAGGTTCATAAGTAGCTCATTCTGAACTTCATTGGGGTATTTTAGAAACAAATCAATTTGATGAAATCGTTTCTTTAAAAACCATGATGCCACAGAATTTACTAATGGAATTGCCATATAATTGCATATATTTACAATGCTAAATGTAATAAAAATCTGCTAATGCTGTATCAAGGAGTTTTAACAAAAATGGAAACAGAGTTTTCCCAGCCTATTCAATATTTTTTAGTGCTTGAAAATGAGGTGCTAAACATGAACCAATTATTAAACAAAACACTCACCCTTTCTTTTGTGAAATATCAGTGTTTAAATTGTAGTAGTGAGGCTCCTATTTTTAGACAGGGCTTTTGTAAATCTTGTTTTTTCGAATTACCGCAAGCAGCAGATTGGATCATGCGTCCGGAGCTAAGTAAGGCACATCTCGATCAAGAAGAACGTGATTTGGACTATGAAAAACGGGTACAGCTTCAGCCTCATATTGTGTATTTGGCGAATTCTAGTAATGTCAAAGTTGGCGTTACCCGTAAGACGCAAGTGCCTACACGATGGATAGATCAAGGCGCACAAGAAGCCTTGGAAATTGTAGAGGTTCCTAACCGTTATCTAGCCGGTATTACAGAAGTAGCACTTAAGAAATATGTAAGTGATAAAACCAATTGGCGTGAAATGCTTAAAGGAACTGCAACCGATGAAAACTTAGAAGATTGGCGAGCGCGTCTAGCCACGTATATTCCTGATGAAACTAAAGTCTATTTTTTAGCCAATCAAAAACCTTTAAAATTAGAATTCCCAGTCCATAAATATCCAGAGAAACCAAAAAGTTTGAATCTCACGAAAACGCCTGTGTTCTCGGGGGTTTTAAAGGGAGTAAAAGGGCAGTATCTTATTTTTGAGGATGATACGGTCTTTAATGTAAGAAGTAATGAAGGATTGGTTGTGGGCTTAAATGTCTCTTAGTCGATCTGTATTTCTTCATTAATTCCAAGCTTAAATCGTTTTCTAAACCAATACACGACAAGGTATAAAAAAGGTGTATCCAAAGCAGCTATGAATACCTTAAAAGAAACGCCTGCAATGAGAAGTCCTAAGAATAATTTCCATTCAATTTCCCCAAACAAACAGAGCAGCAACAGCACGGTTGCAGTATCTATAAATTGAGATAAAAATGTAGAGCAGTTGTTTCGCAGCCAAAGGTGTTTTCCTTTTGTGAGTTGTTTCCAGTAGTGGTAAATTTGGATGTCTATAAACTGCGCAAACAGATAGGCAAGCATACTGGCTAAGACGGCGATTGAAGTGCTTCCGAAGACCTCCGAAAACATGCCATCTGATACCGGAGACCAACTAGTTGCAGGCACCAAATTTGCGATATAAATAATACCCATAGAAAAAATAGACGCCAAAACACCGCCAACAACGACTTCATTCGCCTTTTGTTTGCCGTAAACTTCACTAATCAAATCAGTGATTAGAAATGTAATAGGATAGGGGAGTATCCCTACAGAAACCTCAAACAATTTGACTCCAAAAACGGGCGTTTCTATTGGATAGAAATAAAAGAATTTTTTAAAAATTAAATTAGACACCACCAAAGAGGTGATAAATAATATCCCAAGAAGTAAATAAATGCGTCGCGCTAATGTCTTATCTTTAATAGTCATGTAAATTGTCAATAAATACTTTGGTAAAGATATATTATTAATTTTTCTTTTACTTATTTTGCTAGTTCATATGACGCACGAACAAACGGTTTTAATTGGGATTGGAAGTAACACAGGCGATAGGGTAAATACCCTTCAATCGGCTATAGATGCCATCCATACACAAATTGGGAGTATTGATCAACTATCAAGGTTGTATCAAACGCCTGCGTTGGGTTTTGAGGGTGCTGATTTTATTAACGGATGCCTAAAAGTATCCACACAATTGGATGCTTCTCAAGTATTGGATAAACTATTGGCTATCGAGCAGCATTTAGGACGAATTCGTCACGAGGATGGTCAGTACCACTCGCGTACAATCGATCTAGATTTGTTGTTTTATGGAACCTTGATTTCTAAATCAGAGCGCTTAGAATTACCACATCCCAGACTGCACGAACGGCGTTTTGTGTTACAGCCGCTTATGGATATCGCCGCCGATTTTGAACATCCAGCTCTAAAAACATCCATCGACAAGCTGCTTGAAAACTGTAAAGATGAGAGTCTTTTGACGCCTTTGGAGGATCAATTGATAAACCCGATGCTTACCTTTGATTTTTCAAACTACAATTTTATCGCGATTGAAGGGAATATAGGTGCCGGAAAAACAAGTTTGGCCCATATGATGTCTCACGATTTTAATGCCAAAAAAATTCTGGAACGTTTTGCGGACAATCCTTTTTTACCAAAATTTTACGAAGATGCAACCCGCTATGCTTTCACCTTAGAAATGTCTTTTTTAGCCGATCGCTACCAACAAATATCAGATGATTTATCGCAACTAGATTTATTTAAAGATTTTATTGTCAGTGATTACGACGTGTTTAAGTCGCTTATTTTTTCTAAGATTACGCTGAGTGAAGATGAATTTATGTTGTATAGAAAATTATTTTATCAGGTTTATAAAGATATTGCAAGGCCCGATTTATACATTTACCTCTATCAAAATACCGAACGTTTACAAGAAAACATCCGACTGAGAGGGCGTGACTATGAACAAACCATCGAGTCGAGTTATTTGGATAAAATCAATTCGGGCTATCTCGAATTTATAAAAAACCATCCAGAGTTTAATGTAAAAATCATTGACATTTCTAACAGAGATTTTATCAAAAACCGCGTTGATTACCTCTGGATTTTAGAGCAAATCTGTACTTAGTTTAATTTACTAAATAAATCCCAAAGGACCACCCCACAACTCACCGAAATGTTTAGCGAATGTTTGGTGCCATATTGTGGAATTTCAATCACTTCATCACTGAGATTCACCACGTCTTGAGAGACGCCTTTTACTTCGTTTCCAAAAACCAAGGCATAGGTTGTGTTAGGTTTTGGCGTAAATTCATTAAGCATCGTCGCGTTTTCTGCTTGCTCAATGGAGAGAACCTGAACGTGTTCCGCTCGTAATTTTTGTACAAGTTCGAGAGTGCTAGTGGTATATTCCCAGTCCACGGATTCGGTGCTTCCCAAGGCTGTTTTTTGAATGTCCTTGTGAGGGGGTGTGGCGGTAATACCACAGAGGTAAATTTTTTCAATTCGAAAGGCATCACTCGTTCTAAACACACTTCCAATGTTATTTAAACTTCGAATATTGTCTAAAACCACAATTAGTGGCGTTTTTTCTACCGCCTTAAATCCTTCTACTGACAAACGTTCTAATTCGCTGTTTTCTAACTTTCGCATTCCTGTTTTAAATCTTAATACCTTAGGTTTTATAAAAAGGTCAAAATTAATTACTTTAGCATTCTTACTTGCACACAAAAGTAAGATATAAAAACAAGAACTCCATTGGCAAATAAAACGAAGAAAGTCACTCCTTTAATGAAACAATATAATGCCATTAAGGTTAAGTACCCTGATGCGTTGCTATTATTCCGAGTGGGGGATTTTTATGAAACTTTTGGAAGTGATGCCGTCAAGGCGTCTAAAATATTAGATATTATCCTCACTAAGCGTGGCGCCGGCAGCGAAAGTGAAACGGAATTGGCAGGATTTCCGCACCATTCGCTCAATACCTATTTACCGAAATTGGTAAAAGCAGGGGAGCGGGTTGCGATTTGTGATCAATTAGAAGATCCAAAACTCACCAAATCGATTGTGAAGCGTGGCGTCACAGAGCTTGTTACACCCGGAGTCGCTTTGAATGATGAGGTTTTAAGTTCTAAAACTAATAATTTTTTAGCCGCCGTCTATTTTGGAAAAACAATCGGCGTGGCTTTTTTAGATGTGTCTACGGGGGAATTTCTCACAGCACAAGGCTCGGCTGAATATATAGGAAAACTCCTTCAAAATTTTAACCCGAGTGAAGTCCTCATAGAAAAACAAAAACGAAGTACTTTTAACGATACCTTTGGCACAAATTTCCACACCTTCTATTTGGAAGACTGGGTGTTTCAGGACGATTACGCGAACGAAACCCTTTGTAAGCATTTTCAAACCAAAACCCTTAAGGGCTTTGGAATTGAAGCCTTAGCACAAGGCGTGGTGGCTTCTGGTGCAATCATGCATTATTTGGCGGAAACCCAACACCACAAGCTGCAACACATCACAGCGATTGAGCGTATTTTAGAAGGGGATTATGTGTGGATGGATAAATTCACCATTCGAAATTTAGAGCTTTACCATTCCACCAACGCCAATGCCGTGACCTTAATTGATGTGATCGATCATACGATTTCACCGATGGGCGGACGGCTTTTAAAACGTTGGTTGGCATTGCCCTTAAAGTCACAAGAAAAAATAAAAGCACGCCACGAGGTGGTGCAGTATTTTTTGGACCACGAAGTAGCACTCCAGAAAACGCAAAACTATATCAAACAAGTAGGAGATTTGGAACGCCTCATTTCCAAAGTAGCCACTGCGAAAGTGAATCCACGGGAAGTGGTGCACTTAAAAAATTCTTTGGAAGCCATTGTCCCAATCAAAGCTTTGGCATCTAATTGTGAGAATGCAGATTTAAAACGCATTGGCGAGCAAATTCAAAGTTGTGAGTTGTTGCGAGAAAAAATAAAAGAAACACTTAATGAGGATGCACCCGTAAATATCCTCAAAGGTAATAGCATCGCTTCTTCTGCTTCTGAAGAATTGGAAAGTCTACGCGCCATTGCATTCTCTGGAAAAGATTATCTAAATAAAATGTTGGAACGCGAAAGTGCCGCGACTGGGATTACGTCGCTTAAAATCGCTTCCAATAATGTATTTGGTTATTATATTGAAGTTCGGAATTTACACAAAGACAAAGTGCCTGAAACGTGGATTCGAAAGCAAACTTTGGTCAATGCAGAACGTTATATTACAGAAGAACTCAAGGAATACGAAGCTAAAATATTAGGGGCTGAAGATCGTATTTTAGAGATCGAACAAACCCTTTTCTCTGAGCTGGTTCTTTGGATGCATTCGTACATTTTAGAAGTGCAGCAAAACGCACAACTGATTGCACAATTGGATTGCTTGGGGTCTTTTGCGCATTTGGCACAACAAAACAACTATGTGTATCCAGAAATAGATGCCTCTTTTGATTTAGACATTAAACAAGGGCGTCACCCAGTGATTGAAAAGCAGTTGCCCCTTGGAGAATCCTATGTGGCAAATGATGTGTTTTTAGACAGAAACACCCAGCAAATCATTATGATTACAGGGCCTAATATGTCTGGAAAGTCGGCTATTTTACGCCAAACGGCTTTGATTGTCCTCTTGGCTCAAATTGGGAGTTTTGTGCCGGCCAAAAGCGCCCGCATCGGATTGATTGACAAGCTTTTTACAAGGGTAGGAGCGAGTGATAATATTTCGATGGGCGAATCCACCTTTATGGTAGAGATGAATGAAACCGCTTCCATTTTAAACAATGTTTCAGAACGCAGTTTGGTGTTGTTGGATGAAATTGGTCGGGGGACAAGTACCTACGATGGTATTTCAATTGCCTGGGCGATTAGCGAATACTTGCACGAACATCCGTCGCATGCCAAAACCTTATTTGCAACCCACTACCATGAGTTGAATGAAATGACTGAAACCTTTGATCGCATCAAAAATTATAATGTATCGGTTAAAGAACTGAAAGACAATGTATTGTTTTTGAGAACTTTAGTAAAGGGTGGCAGTCAGCACAGTTTTGGAATTCATGTGGCAAAGATGGCAGGGATGCCGCCACAGGTCTTACACCGCGCGCAACAAATTCTGAAGCAGCTTGAGAAATCACATTCGAGTGATGAGCTGACCGCCAAAGTCAAAGACTTGGACAGTGAGATGCAACTAAGCTTTTTTAATTTAGACGATCCCATGCTAGAGGCTTTAAAATCTGATATAGAGGCAATTGATATTGATACCCTGACACCCGTTGAGGCCTTGATGAAATTGAATGAAATCAAACGGATGTTGACCAAAAAGAAAAGCCGATAAAAAGTTTAAAAAAACTTTGCTATTCTAAGAATTGTATTAAATTTGCACCTCTCTATCTACTAGTAGAGAATCGTTCATTAAAAAATTGCGAAAGTAGCTCAGGGGTAGAGCATCACCTTGCCAAGGTGGGGGTCGCGAGTTCAAATCTCGTCTTTCGCTCTGATACTTTTTTTAAAACATACCAAGATGCTGAAGTGG
>Ga0209533_1000244_pt1 | contig 52788 bp, 30 predicted proteins | sample COG_04_FD_184748 | JGI IMG/M metagenome (GOLD analysis project Ga0209533, IMG submission 184748) | Pelagic Microbial community sample from North Sea - COGITO 998_met_04 (SPAdes) (version 2) | ecosystem: Environmental > Aquatic > Marine > Neritic zone/Coastal water | place: Helgoland, sampling...
TAATATCTGCTTCGAGTTATGCCCTGGTCTTAAACCCGGCTTTTAATAGTCCCACAGAATTTAAATTTGATGCAGTCTTTGGTCAGAGTTTTACTGTAACAAAGAATTCTGATGATACGATTAGTATCTTCAACTTCAATATTGATGATGGCTATACAGAAGTGACTATAGAAGAATTTATCGAGTTAGATTGCTTGTAACCATAGGCATGTCTTCTTTCTTAAAATTCAACACGTATAAAATTATCAAACAATGAAAAAGTTTTACATTTTCCTATGCCTAGCCATAGCATCACTCACACAACTACAAGCGCAAACCCCACAGGGTTTTAATTACCAAGCGACGGTCAGAAACACTACAGGAGAGTTGATTGTAAACTCCAACGTATATTTCAAGTTTAATGTTATTCAGGGGGCACAAACAACAGTCCCTGTTTTTACAGAAACCCACTATGTCCCAACAGATGATTTGGGTCAAGTCACTTTAATAATAGGCGAAGGAACTGCCAATACAGGTGTGTTTTCAGAAATCGAATGGTCCTTGGGCAGTTACTTTCTTGGCATTGAGTTAAGCATAGACGGGCCTAATGACTATGTGGCTATGGGAACGACACAACTGCTCAGTGTTCCTTATGCCTTGTATGCAGCAAACAGTGGCAATGCCACACCAACAACACCCGATTTAGATTCGGTTCTTGCAGAAAACAACTCCGCAAACAGCCAACAAATAAAAAATTTACAAGACCCCACAGAGGCGCAGGATGCAGCAACAAAAGCCTATATAGATGCATTAATAGCAAATCTTCAAAGTCAGATAGACAATACCGTGACAGCTTCAGTAACAGACATCGATGGAAACACTTATGACTACATCGCTTACGGCACTCAGGTTTGGACGGTTGACAATGCCGCTATGGTCACGTACCGAGATGGAACACTTATTCCACAAGTCACGGGTGCTACAGAGTGGAGCAATCTTACTACAGGCGCTTGGTGTTATCACAACAATGACCCAACCAAACCAAGGTTTTATAATTGGTATGCGGTAATGGGTATCCACGATACTGACCCTGACACGCCAAACAAAGAATCTGCTCCAGACGGCTGGCACGTACCCAGTGATGCCGAGTGGACGACTTTAGAAAACCACCTTATTGCCAATAGCTATAATTATGACCAAACCAATACAGGCAACAAAATAGCCAAGTCAATGGCGTCTAATACTGGTTGGGTTTTTAGTTCAACAGAGATTGGAGCAGTGAGCAATGACCAAAGCTTAAACAACAGCAGTGAGTTCAATGCCTTCCCTGAGGCCACCCGTATCAACGATGGTTCGTTCGACAGTGATGGTGAAGGGTTCGATACGATCTTTTGGAGTTCTACTGTGGCCGATTTAGGCTCATGGTACCGTCTCCTGAACTACGAGAGCAGTAGCCTAGGCAGGGGGGCCAGCAACAATCAGAGCGGCTTTTCAGTTCGTTTTGTTAGGGATTAAAAATCTTGACTCTTTAAGGGGATGGCCTTGTATAGCCCCGTATTTTTAAATGAGTTGTGGTTATGTCAAAACAACTCCAGACTGATTGAAGAAATGAGTTATCTACTACGAAGGTCTTCATTTTAAGGCCTTTTTTTTATGCTTAAAACTCCTTATTAGCAGACTTAGCTTAGCCTTTTTGCGTCTTGTTTATTAAAACATTAGATTTGGTGTGAATCTAAGTTCTTACTAGATAAACAATTAACAAATTTAGATAGTTAAGGATGTAAACCCTAAAACGATGAAATACTTAACCTTTATTATTCTTTTTACGAGTGCAATTCTTGCCTCCTGTGCAAAAGAAACAAAACAAAAGAGCATTAAAGTGAACTATCCCGAAACAATAAAAAAAGCCGTTAGAGATACCTTTTTTGGAACTGAAGTTATCGATAATTACAGGTGGTTAGAAGACGATCGTAGTGAAGAAACCGAAAACTGGGTCAAAGCAGAAAACGATGTTACCTTCGACTACTTAAGTAAAATCCCCTATAGGGAGCAGCTAAAAAAACGGTTAACAGAATTGTGGAATTACGAAAAGCTAGGCACTCCTTTTATAGAAGGTGATTACACCTATTTTTATAAAAATGACGGCTTGCAAAATCAATATGTTGTCTATCGAAAAAAAGACGGCATAGAAACTCTTTTTTTAGATCCAAATACATTTTCAAAAGATGCAACGACTTCACTAGGTTCCTTGAGTTTTTCTAAAGATGGAAAAACAGCTGCCTATTCTATTTCCGAAGGAGGATCGGATTGGCGTAAAATAATTATTATGGATACGGAGTCTAAAATAATTAAAGAAGACACCTTGGTTGACGTGAAGTTCTCAGGTATTTCTTGGTATAAAAATGAAGGTTTTTATTACTCAAGTTATGATAAACCTCAAGGAAGTGAGTTGTCTGCAAAAACAGACCAACACAAATTATATTACCATCAGTTAGGTACTTCCCAAAAAGAGGATGAGGTTATTTTTGGTGAAAAAGCTTCGGAAAAGCACCGATATGTGGGAGGGTCTACAACAGAAGATAGTCGTTATTTAGTGATTTCTGCCGCGACCTCAACCTCAGGAAATAAGTTATTCATCAAAGACCTTAGTGTAAGCGACAGCAAGTTAATTCCAATAATCGACACGTTTGAAAGTGACACTTATGTGATACAAAACAGCCAAAGTAAATTATATTTAGTCACTAATTTAAACGCTCCTAATAAAAAAGTAGTAATAGTTAATTCGGAAAATCCAACTCCAGAAAATTGGATAGATTTCATTCCTGAAACAGAAAACGTATTAAGCTTAAGTTCTGGAGCAGGCTACTTTTTTGCAGAGTATATGGTAGATGCCGTTTCAAAAGTTTTACAGTACGATTTTGATGGAAATTTAATTCGGGAAGTGAAATTACCAGGCGTCGGATCTTCAGCAGGTTTTGGTGGAAAATTGGATGCTAAAGAATTGTATTTTTCTTTTACAAATTACAATACCCCAAACGCCTCTTATAAATTCAATCCCAATAAAGGGACTTACGTTTCTTACTGGAAACCAGCGATCAGTTTTAATTCCACTGATTACGAAAGTAAGCAAGTATTTTACAACTCAAAAGACGGCACTAAGGTCCCAATGATTATCACTCACAAAAAAGGGGTAGTCTTAAACGGAAAAAACCCAACGATCTTATACGGGTATGGAGGTTTTAATATCAGTTTAACGCCTTCTTTCAGCGTTTCAAACGCTGTTTGGATAGAGCAGGGGGGTGTCTACGCCGTTCCAAACTTACGAGGCGGAGGAGAATATGGAAAAAAATGGCATGATGCCGGTACCCAAATGCAAAAGCAAAATGTATTTGATGATTTTATTGCAGCGGCAGAATATCTCATCGATAATAAGTATACCTCACCGGCATACTTGGCTATTAAAGGCCGGTCAAATGGCGGTCTTTTAGTAGGAGCAACCATGACTCAAAGACCCGATTTAATGAAAGTGGCGCTTCCAGGTGTTGGTGTTTTAGATATGTTACGCTACCATACATTTACAGCAGGTGCAGGTTGGGCTTATGATTATGGAACGGCCAATGACAGTATCGAAATGTTTGAATATTTGAAAGGGTACTCCCCTGTTCATAATGTAAAAAAAGGAACAAAGTACCCGGCAACATTAGTAACCACTGGTGACCATGACGATCGTGTAGTGCCTGCACATAGTTTTAAATTTGCTGCAGAATTACAAGAAAAACAAACAGGAGAAAATCCTGTTTTAATTAGAATAGAAACCAATGCGGGTCATGGCGCAGGAACCCCTATTTCAAAAACAATTGAGCAGTATTCTGATGTTTTTGGCTTTACACTATTTAATATGGGTTTTGAGCAACTGCCTAAGTCATTAAAAATAAAATAAAATAATTGACGACAACTCTGAAGTGTTGTTAATTGATAGTTAGTAGCTATGACATTATTTTATCAAAATTGTCACTCAATTATTACTTAAAACTGGAGACTAATTTGGAAAATTTCAGGGAGGTCCACAGGCCTATTATTGAAAACACCACTAGCATTGAAAACACATACTGATGCCCAAGGATGCCAGGGTAGGTATCCAATAAGTACCCAATAACGGGGCTTGCAAATATATCAGGTGTGTAGCCAACTACAGAAATAACGCCAACCGCAGTGCCTGTCAATACCAGCGGAACATGCCCTTCTTGCATCAGAGAAAAATATAAAGCACGAATAGCATAGGTTCCTGTGGCAACCACAATTAAAGAAAAGAAAAACACATAATTCATGTCTACTTGAACGATTCCAAGAGAAAATATTAAGGCCCCTATTAACATAATTATAAAGCCAATAATAATTAAATGAATGTAACTTTTTTTATTTGCAAACAGCGCAATTAGCAAGCATACTAATGGGCGAAGATACAATTGGAGTGATCCTATGTTAGCTGCTTCCAAATTGTCAAAATCCATAACATCAGAAGCATAGAGGGAGTAAATATCGGTTACCTTATAACCAACATAGGCAGAGATAATGATAAACATGATAAGCCATACGGACGGGATTTTTAATACGGATTTGATGTTAGGTATTAAAGAGGCGTTCTTGTTTATAACACCCTCTTGACTTGTTTCCATTAAAACAATGACAAGTATACCAGTTACAAAAACAATAAATGACAAAAATAAAATTACATATCTAAATGCATTTTTACGTTCAACCAAAGAAGCCAATTCGATGTCATTTGTTAGAAATACAGAAAAAATAAGGACTCCTAAAGTCCCCATAGAGGCGGCTACTAAACCCCTTCCGCCATCTAACAATCCGAAAGCTTCCCCTTGATTTTTTGAGCCTCCCCATACACGAGTCGCTTTTATCATGGCTCCCCAAAATAAAAATACAGTTGTAAATCCCCAATAGCCCCATAGTATTTGTAATATCAAATAGGAGGGGTAAGTGGATAACACAAGACCCCCAAAAGCAGTAAAAAAAAGAGAGATGGCAATCAATATCTTAGGTTGAAATTTATCTGAAATAACACCTCCGTACAAGTATGAAAGTATAGCAACTGTTCCATAAACGGAGAATAAACCTCCTAATTGAAGATTAGATAAATTAAATACTTCTAAAAATGTCGGCCTAAAAACCCTAGCCAATACATAGGGTAGTAAAAAAATTAATTCTCCTGAAAGTATTAAAAGGGTAATACTTAAAAAAGAACCCTTTTTAAGTTCAGGATCTTTCAATTTCATGGTTTTAATGGTTGCTTACAATATACATCAATTTAATAAGGTTTTGTTTTATAGATTTTCAATCGAGCTTCATAAAGCTTCATCAAATATGTTAGTAGGTTGTGATTATGAAATTACTATGAATCCACTTATTTGAACACAACCTCAGCTTCTTACATCTAATTATAGGTATTTGATAATGTACTCATACAACTACTAGCTATTATTCAATATTATGCTTAGATATAGATCACTTGCTCAATAATTACGCATTTTAACTAAGCTCTTCCGTGTTTACTACTGGTTGATTTAGCTCAAACACCTATACATTACTACAACAAATGTCATTAAAAGACCTTTTTTTTTCTATAAATAGTATTTTTACACCGTATATGATCAGCCCAAAAGTTGTATTGTTTTGTATGTTCGTTGTAGCACGAATAATTATAGTCAAGATGAAAATTATATTATTTTAGAGTTTGACGATGGTCTTCTAATAAATCAACCAAAATTAAACTCAAAAAGTAATTAAAAAATGACTCAAAATAAAACCATAAACATTGGTGCTCACTCAGCTCAGTTCGCAGATTTGAATGTTAAAGGCGAACAGATGAAAATTGACGGAGAGAGTTTTTATAAAATTTCCAATGTAAACGGCATGCGCCCATTTTTCATGAGCATTGTAAGCCATTCAAACCACTGGATGTTTATTTCTAGTACAGGTGCTTTGTCTGCGGGTCGAAAAGACAGTGATGCCGCTCTATTTCCTTATTATACAGACGATAAAATAACCGATTCTTTTGAAACCACTGGAAGTAAATCTATTTTTCTAGTTAAAAAAAATGAAAAAACGTTTTTATGGGAGCCTTTCTCCTTGCGACAAGCGTCGTTATACAAAATAACAAGAAACCTTTATAAGAATGCTTTTGGTAACAAAGTTATATTTGAAGAAATTAATCATGACCTTGAAATGCGTTTCACTTATGAGTGGAACTCTACAGACCGTTATGGGTTTGTCCGAAAGTCTTCGTTAGCCAATACGGGTGCTTCCGCGGTTAAGGTTCAATTTATTGATGGAATTCAAAATGTATTGCCTTACGGAATTGAAGAAGCACTTCAAAACAGTACCAGTAACCTAGTGGATGCTTACAAAAGAACCGAACTTGTAGAGGATTCCTCGTTAGCTGTTTTTGCATTGAGTGCTATTATTGTTGACAAAGCGGAGCCTAGTGAGGCTTTAAAATCTAATATCGCTTGGTCTATTGGACTTCAAAACCCTACAATTCTTTTGTCTTCTTTGCAGCTAGAAGCCTTTAGAAGAGGTCAGTCAGTAATCCATGAAACGGATGTTAAAGCCGAAAAAGGGGCCTACTTTTTACATTCGGAAATAGCTTTAGAGTCCAGTTCATCAAAAGAGTGGATGATGGTGGCAGATGTGAATCAAACGATCTCAGATGTGGTTGCAATTAAATCACAGATTCAAACGAATTCAGATTTAAAATCAACGATTTTAAATGATGTCGAACTAGGTTCCGAACAGCTTACCGAGTTAGTAGCGGCGTCTGATGGTCTTCAAAAAACCGCTGACGGACTTCGGAACGTGCGTCACTTTTCAAACACGATGTTTAACATCATGAGGGGGGGTATATTTGATGATAATTATCAAATTGAAAAAGCAGATTTCGTTCCTTACATCGAAAAGTCAAACAAAAAAGTTTACCGTCACAAAGAGGCTGTATTAAAGGCCTTACCAGCACTTTTTAAACTGGAAGATCTGAAGTCTTTGTATGAAGGCGATTCCGATAAAAACTTTAAACGTCTTTGCTGCGAATATTTACCCTTAAAATTTAGCCGTCGTCATGGGGACCCTAGTCGTCCTTGGAATAAGTTTTCTATAAACACTAGAAACGAAAATGATGGCTCCAAAATATTAGATTATCAAGGAAATTGGCGTGATATTTTCCAGAATTGGGAAGCCTTAGCACATTCCTATCCTGAGTTTATGGAAGGGATGATTCATAAGTTTTTAAACGCGACTACCTTTGACGGTTACAACCCGTACCGTGTTACTAAATATGGATTTGACTGGGAAACAATTGAGCCCGATAATCCATGGTCATATATTGGCTATTGGGGAGATCACCAAATCATTTACTTGCTTAAGTTTCTTGAATTTATGGAAGCTTATTATCCAAGCAAATTAGCAACCTATTTTTCTCAAGATTTATTTGTCTATGCAAACGTTCCTTACAAAATTAAGCCATATGAGTCCATTTTGGAAGATCCAAAAAATACCATTGATTTTGATTTTGAAAAGGAAGAAAACATACAGTTTAAAAGAGATGAGATTGGGGTTGATGGAGCCTTGTTAAGAGATACAACCGCTTTTATATACAAGGTTAATTTTGTTGAAAAAATATTGGCTACCGTACTAGCAAAAATGTCTAACTTTATTCCAGAGGGTGGTATTTGGATGAATACCCAACGCCCTGAGTGGAACGATGCAAACAATGCCCTTGTTGGAAATGGGGTGTCTATGGTTACTTTATATTACCTAAGACGTTTTTTAAAATTCTTTAACAAAGTTTTGGATCAAGACACTACAAGTCAGTTTGAAATATCCAATGAATTGTTAGAGTTTTTCAATAAAGTATCTCAAACTCTAGAAGCTCATAAACAGCTGTTAGAAGGGCGCTTTTCTGATGAAAACCGGAAGCTAGTTCTTGATGGTCTTGGGCAAGCAGCGAGTGACTACAGAACACAAATTTACGATCAAAAGTTCTCGGGTTATAAGACTGCAGTATTAAAAACATCCTTGATTGAGTTTACAAGTACAGCTTTGGATTATTTAGAGCATTCTATACGTGCCAATAAGCGTGCTGATAATTTATTTCATGCCTATAACTTAATGACCGTAAAGGACAGTAAGGCCGTATCTATTTCCTATCTGCCAGAAATGTTAGAGGGACAAGTGGCAGTGTTGAGTTCTGGTTACTTATCTACAAAAGAGAGTTTAGACGTTTTAGATAACTTAAAAAAGAGTGCATTATTTAGAGAAGATCAGTACAGCTATATTTTATATCCCAACAAAGAACTTCCTAAGTTTGTTCATAAAAACACGATTGCATCAGCAGACGTTAAATCTTCACAATTATTAACTCAACTTCTTGCAGACGGGAACACCCAATTAATCAATCAAGATGGAAATGGTGCTTACCACTTTAATGGTAGTTTTAACAATGCCGATTCCGTTCAACTAGCCTTGAGTAGCCTTTCAGATTCTTATTCAGAACTTGTGGATGCGGATTCTAAAAAGGTTCTTGATATTTTCGAAACTGTATTTGACCACAAATCGTTTACAGGAAGATCGGGTACTTTCTTTGGATATGAAGGTTTAGGGTCTATTTACTGGCATATGGTATCCAAGCTATTATTAGCTGTTTATGAAGTGACTGAAAAAGCGTTATCCGAATCTGAAGATAAGGAGCTTATAGGTCGATTGTATGATCATTATTTTGAAGTCAATGCCGGGATAGGAGTTCATAAATCTCCAGAAATCTATGGTGCGTTTCCTACCGATGCATATTCTCATACTCCTGGAGGTAAAGGCGCACAGCAGCCTGGAATGACTGGGCAAGTGAAGGAAGATGTTTTAAGTAGGTTTGGGGAGTTAGGAGTCAAAGTGCGTAATGGTGCTGTAGCGTTTAACCCAGAAATACTGCGAACGGAAGAGTTTTTAACAACGAAAGAGGTGTTTAATTACGTCAACCTAGCTAAAGAAAAGTGTCATTTAGATTTGGAAATAGACTCTCTGGCTTTTACATACTGTCAAGTGCCAGTAGTTTACCAAAAAGCATCCAATTCAGCTATTAAAGTGTTTTTAAGTGACGGAAGTGTTTCATCTTTTGAAGGGAAGTCCCTAGATGTTGAAACGAGCCAATTGCTATTTAATAGAGGTGGGCAAATAGATAAATTAGTTGTTTCTGTAGCAAAACTCTAATATGATGTGTCTAAGACCTTTTCTATCCATAGCACTAATTTTTGTTTTATGCTTTGGAGTAGAGTCTTGTAAAGATAAAAAAATGAATGTATTACCTATAAATAAGAATAAATCAGCCGCTGAGTTTCTCGGGCACTCTGAATATAGAGCCATGTCCTATGGAGGGTATCGGACCCTAACAAGAGACGATCAACCTTCTATATCTCAGATTAAAGAAGACCTTAAGATTTTATCAGCCATAGGAGTTAAAGTCATACGCACCTATAATTTACAGTTAGATCAGGCCCCTAATATTCTTAAGGCGATTCGTGCTTTAAGATCTGAGGATGCTAGTTTTGAAATGTATGTGATGCTTGGTCTTTGGATGGAATGTGAAAATGCTCGACAATCTCCTAACCACGTAGTGGAAGACATTGCAGTTAATAGCGCTGAGATTGAACGTGCCATAATCTACAGCAATCAGTACCCAGATATTGTTAAAATTATAGCTGTCGGTAATGAGGCGATGGTACATTGGCAAACGGATTATTTTGTAGCACCATCTGTGATTTTAAAGTGGGTAAACTATTTGCAGAAATTAAAAACCGAGGATAAGTTGCCCTCAGCTTTGTGGATTACAAGCTCAGATAATTTTGCATCATGGGGTGGAGGAGATGCTGCATATCATAATGAAGATTTAACCGCCTTGATCAAGGCAGTAGATTATATTTCTCTACACACGTATCCCTTTCATGACACTCATTATAATTCCAGTTTTTGGATAGAGAGTCAAAAGAATACCGAACACTTAAGCGTCAAAACGCGTATTGAATTGGCAGTTCAGAATGCGGTTGATTATGCAGTGTCTCAGTACCAATCTGTTGAAAAACATGTAGAAAGCTTAGGAGTTCAAACCCCGATTCACATAGGCGAAACGGGATGGGCTACTGAGTCAGAAGCTCTTTATGGACCTTCGGGAACTCAAGCAGCCGATGAATATAAGCAAGCTCTTTATTACCAAAAAATGTCTGACTGGAGCATAGCCAATGGGGTTAGTTGTTTTTATTTTGAAGCTTTTGATGAACCTTGGAAAGATGCGGCTCGCCCAATGGGGTCTGAAAATCATTTTGGACTTATTGATGTTGAGGGAACTCTGAAATATGCGCTTTGGGAGGCCTTTGATTCAGGGCTTTTTGAAGGACTGACACGTGATGGTAAGCCACTTAAAAAATCATTTAATGGTGAGTTTCAAAAGATATTCAACTCCATTAAATTACCAAACTAACTCTAATGAAATTAAAATTAAAATATATATTTATCTTCGGACTTTTAAGTCTTACTTACAGCTTTACAGCGTTTGAGGATAGTGAAGTAGTTTCTGTTAAAGGCAGACAATTGCGAATTAATGATACACCCTATTTTATAAAGGGAGTTTGTTTTAACCCCGTTGAAAAAGGACATACAGAAAGAGATTTTACTAATATTGATCTTGACCTTGCTCTAATGAATGAGGCGGGTATAAACACCATTCGTGTCTATAAGCCTATAGATGAAGTTTCTGTTTTGGATAAGATTGCTGCCGCAGGGATTAAAGTGATTACAAGCTTTGGTTACAACCAAGAAGGTCATTTTGATATATTAACAGGTTCTTACTTAGACTATGTTAATACCTACAAAAGCCACAAAGCAATTTTATTTTGGGAGCTTGGAAATGAATATAACTACCACCCAGAATGGTTTGACGGCGATATAACCAACTGGTATGACAGTTTACAAATCGCTGCTGATGCTATTCATCAAAATGATCCGAACCACCCTGTAGCTTCCGCACACGGGGAGCTTCCAGATAGCGCCACTTTAGCGGCATCAACTAATGTCGACTTATGGGGTTTGAATGTGTATCGTTGGGATAATCCAGAAGCGATATTTAACCAGTGGTCAGCGCTAAGTGACAAACCGATGTACCTTTCAGAGGCCGGAAGCGATAGCTATATGACTGTTGCTAATCATGAATTCACTAAGGGAGAAAATCAGCAGGCACAAGCACAATCCTTAAATAATATTTTGAGTGATGTTTTTGATAATAAAGCGATTAACTCAGGGGTTTTAGTGTTTTCTTTTACAGATGAATTATGGAAAGCAGGAAATCCAGACAAACAAGATGTTGGTGGCTGGGCTCCAGCGAGTAGCGGAGTGCCTTACGACGGGACAGCCAATGAAGAATACTGGGGGATTTTAGATGTCAATCGCCATAAGAAAGATGCATTTCATGTACTTAAAGAATTTTATAATAACCCAGAGAATTAATCAGTTTATTATGCGAAAAATAACGTCAATTTCCCTTGTTTTTTTATTAGTTGTAACTCTGTTTTTGTTTTCATTTGACTCCAAAAAAGAAATGTTGATAGAGGTCTATGAAACGTCTGCCGCAGGACACAAACTAACACAAATAAAAACCTTTTCCGAAGGGAAAATAGTTTCTGAGATTAATTTAAATCCTGAAGAAAAGCTGCAGACGATTACAGGATTTGGTGGGGCCTTTACGGAGTCTTCAGCCTATCTGTTAAATCAAATGAGTCCCGAAAAAAGGGACCAAATAATCAAAGCCTATTTTTCTAATGACGGAGCCGCCTATTCTTTAACACGAACCCACATGAATTCATGTGATTTTTCTTTGAGTAACTATTCCTATACTGCGGTGGAAGGCGATACTGAACTTGAGCACTTTTCAATAGATCATGATAAAGATGATTTGATTCCAATGATTAAGGCAGCACAAGAAGCTTCCAAAGACGGCTTCAAACTTTTTGGTTCTCCTTGGACGGCTGCACCATGGATGAAAGACAACAATTCATGGGTTGGTGGTAAATTAAAGCCAGAATATTACAATACATGGGCGTTGTTTTTCTCTAAATACGCCGATGCCTACAAAGCTCAGGGCATCGATATGTGGGGTTTTACAGTTGAAAACGAACCCATGGGAAATGGAAATAACTGGGAAAGCATGGTTTTTTCTCCCGAGGAGATGACCCATTTCGTACAAAATTATCTTGGCCCTACCCTCGAGGCCAAAGGACAGCAAGACCTGGTTATTTTAGGTTTTGATCAAAATAGAGGCGATCTTAAACAGTGGGTTGATGTCATGTTTAAAGACCAGGCGAGTTCAAAATATTTTGACGGAACCGCTATTCATTGGTATGAAAGTACCTATGATTATTTCCCTAAGGAGTTGGAGTATGCACACCATAAAGCACCCAATAAATATTTAATTCAGTCAGAGGCATGTATAGACTCTGAGGTACCAGCCTGGGAGGATGATCCTTGGTATTGGTCTAAAGAAGCCACAGACTGGGGTTATGATTGGCGTGAGGCTGAAAAAAAGTACTTACATCCTAAATACGCTCCTGTTAATCGCTATGCTAGAGATATTATTGGCTGTCTAAATAACTGGGTTGACGGATGGGTTGATTGGAACATGGTTCTTGACAGACAAGGAGGGCCTAACTGGGTTAAGAATTGGTGTGTAGCGCCAATAATTGTAGACCCAGTACAAGACGAAGTTTACCTTACCCCGCTGTACTATGTCATGTCTCATTTTAGCAAATTTATTAGGCCAGGAGCAGTAGTTATTGGCGCAGAAACTAGTGATACAGATTTAATGGTGACAGCCGCTAAAAATCCAGATGGATCAATTGCTGTTGTGATTTTCAATGAAGGTATCAAGCCCAAATCTTTTGAATTAAAAACCGCTATGACAACCAAACAAATTTTGATTAGCCCACAGGCTATTCAAACAATATTGATTACTAACTAAAAAATAAGAATATGAATAGTTCAATTAAAACCAATAAAGTTGCCATGGGCCAGAAGATTGCTTTTGGCTTTGGTATGTTGGCCAATCAAATGTTTCCAGCCATTCTGGGAATATTTATGATCGTTTTGGTGGAGGACCTTGGGTTTTCTGGATGGATGTGGTCTTTGGTGTTTCTTTTTCCAAGAATTTTTGATGCTTTTCTAGATCCTATCATGGGATTTATATCAGACAACACAAAATCTAGATGGGGAAGACGTCGTCAATACGTTATTATTGGAGGGATAATTATGGGGCTTGCCTATATTTTTATGTGGCAACTTTATAAGATTGATGGTGTAGAATATAATTTTTGGTATTTCTTTTTATGGTCTTTAGTGTTTTATGTAGGACTAACCATTTTTAGTGTTCCTTATGTGGCTATGGGTTATGAAATGAGCGATGATTTTCACGAAAGAACAAATATCATGGCTATCTCCCAATGGATTGGTCAATGGGCATGGGTAATTGCTCCTTTGTTTTGGATTATTATGTATGACCAAAACTGGTTTGAATCTGCAGATGTAGCCGTCCGTGAACTAGCCATTTGGGTTGCTATACCATGTGCCCTATGTGCAATTGTACCCGCTATATTTATAAAGAGCAAATCTACTTTAGAGGAAGATTATGAGCCTTTAAATACTGCCAACATAGGAAACAGTCTAAAAAAGATTTTTGAAAGTTTTTCTGAGGCATTTAAAATAAAAGAGTTTAGAAAATTATGCGGCGCAACATTTTTTATATTCAATGCTTTTAACACCGTTGCAGCACTTACCTTTTTTGTGATTGTTTACAAACTATTTAATGGTGACGCCGGTGCAAGTGGTATTTGGGTATCTATGTTTGGATGTTTGGGCGCTTTAGGCACCACATTTATTGTGATACCTACGGTGGCTTGGATGTCAAAAAAAATGGGTAAGAAAAAAGCTTTTATGATATCTCAATCTATTTCACTTGTAGGATACATATTGTTATACTTTTTATTTATTCCAGGAAAACCATGGATGTATATAATAGCCTTGCCGTTTTTCTCTTTTGGAATTGGAAGTTTATTTACCATTATGATGTCTATGACAGCAGATGTGATTGATATTGATGAAATTAATACAGGAAAACGAAGAGAAGGTATTTTTGGAGCCATCTACTGGTGGATGGTAAAGGTTGGTTTTGGTATTGCAGGCGCCCTTAGTGGTGTGATTATTACCTTAGTAGGTTTTAATCCTGATCTTGCTGCCATAGATCAGCAATCTGCAGTAGAAGGCTTGCATGCGTTTTTCTGCTTTTTCCCAATGGGAGGAACCATCTTGGCAATGTTTGTAATGCGCAATTACAGCATTACTGAGCAAAAATCTAAAGAAATTTCGGCTATTTTGGCCAAAAGAAAAAGTGAAACAAAAAAAGAAACAACTATTTTAAAGAGTAATTAATGTCATTCAGAAAAGAAAAAAACCAATCTTTAATAGGTGTAAATTATTCAGAGTATAACTCTGAGCAACTTCAAAATATTTCCAGCACTGTTCTTGAGAATGGTATGCATGGCTTGTGTTTTAGTCCCTATGGGGAGGGGCAAAAGCCAGGCGACCTAATAACAGAGGCTCAAATTCGAAGACGTCTTGAAATTATAGCGCCCTATACGAAGTGGATACGTAGTTTTTCATGTACTGAGGGAAATGATTTGATTCCTAAATTAGCCAAAGAGTATGGATTAAAAACACTTGTTGGTGCTTGGTTAGGAGATGATAAGACCATTAACGATAAAGAAATGAAAGCACTTATTGAACTCAGTAAAGCTGGGTTTGTAGATATAGCTGCTGTTGGTAATGAAGTGATGTATAGGGGAGACCTTTCAGAAACTGAACTTCTAGATCATATCCAAGAGTTTAAAACAGCCGTCTCTAATGTTGAAGTTGGCTATGTAGACGCGTATTATGAATTCACTGATCGACCAAAAATTGCAAAAGCCTGTGATGTTATTTTAGCTAATTGTTACCCTTATTGGGAAGCGTGTCATATGGACTATTCCTTGCTTTATATGAAGCAGATGTACCAAGAAGCATTGCGTGCTGCGAATGGTAAAAAAGTAATTATTACAGAAACTGGATGGCCAAGTCAGGGAAGTGATTTAGGTGTGTCACACCCGTCATATGACAATGCTCTTAAGTATTTTATCAACTCTCAACTATGGTCTGATCAAGACCAAATAGAAATGTTCTATTTCTCTTCTTTTGATGAGTCTTGGAAAGTAGGAACAGAAGGAGATGTGGGCGCTTTTTGGGGTCTTTGGGACAAAAATGAAGTATTAAAATTTTAAATAAATTATCACTATGAATTATACTGAAGTTTTCTCCATCCCTGCAGCCTCAGCAGTTTGTTATTCAGGGTATAGGGCCGGTCAAGTGCCAGGCGTATCTTACCCTACATACAGTCAGGTCAAAGAAGATTTACTCATAGTAGAACAACACTGGACGTACATTCGTCTCTACAGTTGCGACACCCATTCAAAAACAGTTTTAGAGGTTATTGAAAATGAAAAATTAAATCTCAAAGTGATGCTTGGGGCCTATATTATTGCTGAAGAAAACAACCCTAATTGCCCATGGGGTGGAGGGGTACATTCTGAAGCAACCTTACAAAATAATAGAGTAAATAACCAAATAGAAATTAATAAGCTTATTGAACTTGCCAATACCTACCCTTCTATCATTTTTAGCCTTTCAGTTGGTAATGAAGCCTGTGTTGAATGGACTGATCATATGGTGCCAGTTGACCAAGTTATTGCATATGTAAATCAACTTAAGGAATCCACCAAACAGCCTGTCACATTTTGCGAAAATTATGTGCCATGGCTTGATAAGTTAGCGCCTTTAGTGGATGCAGTTGACTTTATATCTATTCACACTTATCCTTTGTGGGAATATAAAACGATTAATGAGGCCATTGCATTTACAAAGCAAAACTATCAAGCAGTTGCTGAAAGATACCCTCATAAATTAGTAGTCATAACAGAAGCTGGATGGGCATCGACTTCAAATGGGCAAGGTATTCCGAGGGAGCATGCGAATCCTCTTTTTCAGAAAATTTATTACCAAGAACTCAGCCGTTGGTGTGAGGAGGAAATGATACTTACCTTTATTTTTGAGGCATTTGACGAGCCCTGGAAGGGTTCTGACGATCCAGATGAACCAGAAAAACATTGGGGTTTATTTTATGAAAACCGATTTCCTAAATTAGCACTTCAAAAAAAGACAGCGTACAAAGCTGAGGTTTCTTGATTTTTATCGGAGTAGTTAAAAAGAGCTTAAGCTTCTTTTAATGTTTGAGTAAACTTTAGATATTCTTTTTTTATTCTAGTTTCGAAGCTTTGTCGGTCCTTAAGAATCTCCTCTTTAATAAGTATTTGTGACTCATTAAGGTCAGATTCATCAATTGAATGAATAGAAAATAAATATAATTCCATGATAATTGAGAGTGATGAAATCGCTCTTTTTGTACCGATGTATTGTTTGTTTTTCTTAAAACCTTGAGGGTCTAAAAGCTCAAGGAAACCTTCTTCCATCAAAAACTTTAGTCTATTGGAAAGAATGTTAGTAGCGATCTTTTCTTTAGAATCTCTAAATTCTTTAAACCTAGTTTTTTTATGAATTATAACATCTCTTATGATCAAAAGAGACCATTTGTCCCCTAAAAGCTCAACGGAATAAGCGATTGCACATGTGCGTTTTATATCTTTCATACTGGTTAAAGGTACATTAAAAAGTATTTAATTTCTAAAAAAAATTAAATAATCACTTCTATATTAAAAGTAAGTATTCAGGTTGCCTAACTAAGTTTTATATTATATGACAATTTTGTAAAATAAGAGAACAAATATGCTCTACGATTTAAATTTTATACAATATAAATACAATCTGAGTTTAGCTAAACAACCTTAATGCCATTATCTAGTTCTTATAAATAAGCGCTTATTGTTCACAAAAAAGAGGATGTTTAATAATACAATCACTTTACTTTAAAACAATCATGTTATTATTATATTTGCAAATAGATATTAAATTTTATGAAAACTAAGATATTAAATTTCCTTTTCCTTATTTCTGTACATTTAGTCTGTGCTCAAATATCAGGAACTATTATTGAATTAGATGACAGTCTTCCTTTAGAATATGCCACTGCGGCTCTTTTTCATGAAAATGATAATAGGCTTCAAACAGGAGTCATCACAAATCATGATGGTTTTTTTGAGATTAAAAACATTCCTAACGGCCGTTACTATTTAGAGTTATCGTTTATTGGATACTCAACTAAAAAAATCCAAAACTTAGAACTGTCAAAGAGTCAACAAATCATTGATATTGGAGTTGTTTCTCTCGTGTTGGGAAACCAACTAGGTGAAATTGAATTACGTTCCGAACGATCCACGGTCATTCATAAAATTGACCGCCAAGTTTTTGACTCCAGAAACTTCCAGTCTAGCTTAGGTGGTACCGCTGTTGACGTTATTAAAAATCTTCCTTCCGTCAGTGTCAATGGAGTTGGGGAAATTAGCGTTAGAGGAAGTAAAGGTTTTGCGGTGTTAATAAATGGGAAACCAACTCAAGGACAAGTCAGTGCTATTTTAGCACAATTACCTGCAAATTCTTTAGATAAAATTGAAGTTATTACGGCACCTTCAGCCAAATACGATCCAGATGGTAAAGGCGGAATTTTAAATATAATCACAAAAAAAGGAGCTACTAACGGAATCTTTTCTCAGGTTAATGTCCGCGGTGGTCTTCCGTCAATTGAACCTTATGGTGCCCAACAGCCAGCACAGCGTTACGGAATAGATGCCACGATTAATAGCCGAACTGATTTGTGGAATATTTCTGCCTCGGCGAGTTACAATCGAAACGACAAAACAGGAAGAAGAGAAGGGGAGTTGTATATTATTAATTTGCTTGAAGATCGTCAAACGTTTCTTCCATCTGATGGTGAGCGCAGTTTTGATGATGTCAATTACAATGGCCGTTTAAATTTTGAATACACACCTAATAAATCTGATCGTTATTCTTTAGGGTTTTTTGCAGGGAAACGTACTAAAGAACGTTTAGCAGATATCACCTACTATGACAACCAATCAGTAAGTCCAATTGGATCTGAACAAAGTTCTTCTTCATTTTCTTACTATAACCATAATTTAAGAATTCGTCGTGGTGATTTTATTTTAGGGAGTTTTGACTATGATCACGATTTTTCTAATGGTTCTAAAATAACGAATTCAGTCTTATATGAATATACCTTTTTAGGGGGACCAACCTTTAACGATAATGTGGATACGCCTGAGTATAACACCATATATCAACAGGAATACAATACCAATGATAATCCATTAAACGGATTTCGTTATAACTTAGATTATACATTTAAGCCTTCTTCCTTTGGACAGCTAGAAGCTGGATATCAGTTTAGAACCCTAAACCATAAAGGAGATTTTGTATATGAACGAGATGAAGAGCTCGTACCAGAATTTTCAAGTAATATTCAACTTAAACGTACCATTCATTCAGGATACTCCCAGTTTACAGGAACTAAAAATAAATGGGATTACACAGCCGGGATTCGCCTAGAGTCAATGAACAGATCCTACACAGAATCTCTTTTAAGTGAGGCAGTTCCAAACAATTACACATATGACTATGTGAAGTTCTTTCCTTCAGCTTCCTTACAATACACTCCAAATGATGACACAAAAATAAAAGCAGCTTATAGCAAGCGAGTGAACCGCACAACAACACTTAAGATGAATAGTTTTGCCGAACGCGAACATTCTGAAGTTTTTGAACAAGGCGATAACCGACTGTTACCAGAATTTATTGACTTGGTAGAGTTGGGTATTACCAAAGAGTTTGATTCTAAAAACTCTGCCTATGCGACTCTTTATTATAGACATGTTGATAATGTTATTAATAGAGTGAACACCTTGGCATATCAATCTAACGGCGTTGTGATTGATAGTATTTTAAATCGGGTATATTCAAATGTTGGGAAAAGTAATGCGAAAGGGATTGAGCTGGGAGCTCAATTTAAACTAAATCCTAACTGGAGTAATTTTATTGGTGCCAATATTTTTAACTATGATATAGATGGACAGTTCGTGTTTAGACACCGCGATGGAATTGATCGAAATTACAGGGTTAATAATCAAAACACAGTCTATTCTTTTAATGTGAATTCTACTTATGCACTCAAACAAAGTGCTTCTATTCAATTTACCTTTAATTATATTTCTGAACGGAACACTGCTCAAGGAAAAGATTCACGATTTTACACCCCAAATTTAACATTCAAAAAATCGTTTTTAAATAATCAGTTGGTGGCTACCTTACAGTGGCAGAATATGGATATGGGGTTGTTGAAAACCAATGAACAAAGTATAGCAACTTCGAGACCAGAGGAGTTTTATACGTACACTAATTATGTGTATGAAGTTGACATGGTTATTCTGAACATTTCTTACACATTTAACAAAGTTAAAAACCGATCCAAGTTTATTAAAAGTGAGTTTGGTAAGCGTGAATTCTAACAACTGATTTCCTTTAGCTAAGTAATTAGTTTGAATAAATCAAATAGCTAAAGGCTTATATAGAATAGCATTATAACGACCACTTTTAATCATTACTATTGCATGTGTAAAGGGTGTCTTAAAAATAAGGATATCAATGCATCTAGATTTTAGACTAGTAAACAATGGATTGTGGTCTGTATTTTTTTTCTGATCCAAACTCTAAATTTGGTGTCGACCCCATTTCAAACTTAAGGACACCACCTTTAACTAACTCTTTATGTGTTATATAAGAGTATTTGTGTTCAGCGCCATTGAGAGTTACTCCTTGAATATAAATATTAGAATCAGAGTTATTCTCTGCGATAATCTTCATGCTTTTATCATTTCCTAAATTTAAATCTACCTCGTCAAACAAGGGGCTTCCAAAAACGTAAGCACCATTTGAAGGATTTACAGGATAGAAGCCCATAGAAGAAAATATATACCATGCCGACATTTGTCCACAGTCTTCATTTCCACTTAAACCATCCGGTTGATCCGAATATAAATTATCAGTTATATACCTTACATTTTCAGGTATTTTATATTGTTCTCCTGCATAGGCATACATATAAGTTGTGTGGTGGCTTGGCTCGTTTCCATGTGCATATTGCCCAATCAACCCAGTAATGTCCATTGAAGACCCTTCTTCTAAATCAGACGAAATACTAAACAATTGGTCTAGCTTTGAAGTAAAACCCTTATCGCCCCCTAGAAGTTCAATCAGACCCTCGGGGTCTTGTGGGGTTAGCCACAGATATTGCCATGCATTTCCTTCGCAATAGTCATTTACCCTGTGCTGAGCAGACTTAGGGTCAAAAGGAGTTCGCCAGCTACCATCAGCCATTTTACCTCTCATGAACTTAGTTTCAGGATCGAAATAATTTTTATAGGACTTGGAGCGATTTAAAAAATACTCATAGTCTTTTGGCTTATCTAATTTTGCTGCTAGCTGCGCAATTCCCCAATCTGCTATGGCATATTCCATAGTACTTGCGATCGATTCTGCCATGTAATCCGATGGAATATATCCATATTTCATTAAGTCTTTTACGCCAGGCTCATGGTCTCCAGTTGCACTTTCTTTTACAGCTGCATATACTTTTTCTAAGTCGATTCCTTCAAACCCTTTTAGGCATGCGTCAACAACAACAGGAATAGCACTGTAGCCTGGCATCGTATTTGTCTCGTTCCCTCTTAAATGCCATACAGGCAATTTTCCTTGTTGCTCAAATATTTTAACCATAGAATTTACCATGTCACTCACTCTTTCGGGATGTGTGATTGTATATAAAGGGTGTGCTGCTCTGTAAGTATCCCAAAGAGAAAATAAAGTATAGTTTGTAAACGTGGTGTCTTTATAGACTTTTTTGTCAGTACCTCTATATTCTCCGTTAAGATCTTGGTATACGTTAGGAGCAATCATACTATGGTACATTGCGGTATAAAACACTCTCTTTTTTGCTTTGTCTTTTGTTTTAATATGAATTTTTGAAAGTTCTTTATTCCATTTGTCTTCTGCATCCTTCAAAACTCTATTGAAATTCCATTCAGGAATCTCAGTCATTAAATTATCTAAACCATTACTTGAGCTTACAGGTGAAACGCCCATTTTCAAATAAATCACTTCATTCTTTTTAGTAGAAAATTCTAAAAAGCCTTTTACAAACACCCCCTTTTTTTCATTGGCCTTAACCTTTCTGCCGTTATTATAAATTATAAAATCTTTGACAGGTTTAGAAACTACTAATGAAAAAAACTCTCTCTGGTCAGACGCCCAACCAGATGAAAATCGATACCCTTCAAATAAAGTGTCATTAATTTGCCTTAAATAGGTATCGGTTGGTCGGTCAGCACTTCCCTCACCTAAATCTATTATGATCCTTGATTCTGAAGATTCGGGAAAGGTATATTTATGCAACCCAGTACGTTCGGTGGCTGTCAATTCAACTTTAATATCATACCGATCTAACATGACTTGATAATATCCAGGGCTTGCACTTTCTTTATCTTTTGAATACAAAGAAGCATATCCCTTCATATGTCTTTCCTGAGTACCTGCATTAATTTTTAATTCACCAGTTGCTGGCATCACTGTAAGTTCCCCCAAATCTGACATTCCCGTACCACTTACATTTAAATGGCAAAACCCTTTAACAATACTGTCTGAGTGGTGATAGGATGAAGACCAGTCCCATCCTTTATTAAAGTTTGTTGGTCCCACTTGTACGCCTCCAAATGGCACATTAGCGCCTACAAAAACATGCCCATGACCCCCAGAGCCTATAAAGGGGTCAACATATTTTATATAGTTATTGGGCTTCATGCTTTTAAAACCAAAACTTATTAAGATGACAGCTATGACAAAAATTGTATTTTTAAAATTAAGATATTTCATGAGATGTGTTATAAGTTTGTATTATGATTTTTTAGTTAAATTTTATAGTTTTTCAGAACAAAAGTTTTTATTCTGTAATCGCCCCATATCCAGAAAACTCCATTTCTATTAGTTGAAACGCTTGATTTTCAACTGTTGAAGTGTATCTAAGTCGGAGGTATTTTGAAGTAGGTCCAAGAGGGATGTCAAACTCAGTAACTTGGGTGTTAGCTCCATTAATACTTTGGTTGACCAATAGTTGCCATCCGGCATTTTCAAAACTTTGAGTTGTAACGGGATCTGAAAGTACCGTATTTCCAATAGATTGAAATGCTGGTAACGTTTCTGCACCTTCTAAAGTGGCTCTTCCCCAGATTTCTAGCTGAGTGGGGTTATTTCCAGCGTAGTTATTGGGGTCTCTAAAGTGTAATTTACATTTTGATATTTGTGTCGAAACTCCCAAGTCTAAAGTGAAATGTCCTGGGATCGCGTTTTCTCCAGAGTGGTATCCGTAGGTGTCATTTCCGGACCATAGTGAGTTATTATCCCATAAATAGTTAGAGGGATCTCCACCATAGGATGTGCCTGGATTATCGCTAGGCATTAATGCCATTGAAAATAAAGATTTATCATGAACTAAGGGTTCAGTATCTTGCCCATAAAGAGTCATTTCTGTTAATTGAGAATTGCTATTTCCAACAGATGATAAGACACGATATCTAATATATCGCACTTGGTTTGCGGGACTGACCAAAAAACTATTGGTAGCCATCGTTTCACCATCTACGTTCCCTTGATACAACAAACTCCAGCCAGCATTATAAAAAGCAGCATCAGTATTAGAACTTGTTTCTGCAAATTCAAGCGTATCACGCCCCCATATTTGAACTTCAGTTGCGTTGTTTTGAGCCGAACTACTTGGTGTAGGCATTTCTAGTTTAACTTTTCTTAGTGTAGTCATAACCCCTAAATCTACAGTAAAGTGGTGTGGCATGTCTCCAGGATTTGATAAATAGGAAAATGTATCATCTCCGGTCCAGGCCCCATCTCCGTCAAACAAATAGAGTTCTGGGTTTGCATTATTGTAAGTTCCTAAGTTGTCACTAGGCATCTGTACTAATTGAAAAAAGTTTTTTTCAAGCTCGCTATATGGCACATCTGGAAGTATATAATCAATAGTGGTTAATGGAATGGTGTCTATTCCGTTAAGTCCGGATTGAATATATGATTTTGAAGAGATGTTTCCTAAAGGATTAAAGTCTATTAATTTTAGTCTGTTGTCTTCAAAAAATGCAGTATCTCTAACAATTTCATCAGCTTCATTTTCATAGTCTATAGTGGTGAAAATTATATATTCAGATTCGGCATTTCCACTAAAATTTACATAATTTCCGTCGGCATCAAAGCTATACCCAATAATTTCTCTCGGGTCCTGATCAGAAATAAATTCATCTCCAATTGCAAAACCTGCTACAAATTGAGGGATGGATAGATTACCATCGGGATCTTGTGTGGTCACACTAAATTCGTAGCTGTCTTCCTCTAAATTTGATAATATGGCAGCATAAATTTCATCATCGTTGTTAATATCAAAGGTTTGTGTTAATCCGTCAAATTCTATGATCACTTGATTTGAATTTCCAATAAATTGAGTGTAACCTTCTAGTTGCGCCCTGTAGTATCCTGGTCTAATTGTCAACGTATCTAGTCGTCCTGCATAAATAGTCTCTCCGTTTAAATATTGCTCATGGATAGATTCTATGTCACCACAACGCAGTAAGAATAGTGGTAACACTAATAAGAAAATTAATAAGTTGGCTTTAGTTTTAAATACTTTCATGATTAAAATATATCGTTATTCAACGAGACCCCCCCAAAAGGAGAGTTCTCCAATTACTGATACCATTTGATTATTCCAAGACTCTAAGTTTACGAGTCGGATATACTTAATGTTAAATTGCTGTGCGTCATAGTCAAAGACAAAATCTTCTCCATTATCTTGAAATAAATAATCTTCTTCCGTATTGGAACCAGCTGGCAACCCGGATGGTTTAAAGGATTCAAATTCGCCTAAAAGTATCCAGCCATCACCAGGATTTGAGGGACTATAGATAGGTAAATTATCTAGATTCTCACGTCCATAAACTTGAAACCTTTTTGGATTTCCATGTTTATATAATTCGGTACCACCACGCTGATATAATTTGAAACGATTTAATTTAACTGTTTGTCCTAAGTCTATAGTTAGCTGGTGGGGAAGTGCTAAAAAACTGGTGTGTCCACAATTCCATTGACTGCTCCATGAGCCGTCCCACATTTGATTTGCGGAAAACCCATATTCACTGAAGCTCTCATCCCCTGGCATGGGTTGAATAGAAAAAAAGCCTTTATCAAGAAATACGTCTTGCAAAGGAGTCGTTTCTAAAGTTTTTGTAATGGTTTGATTTCCCCAACGATCTTCAACATAAATAATAAAGGTAGTGGGTATAGGATCATATCCTCTAAAGCTATAGGAGCTATTTTCTTGGCTTGTATAAAAAGATTCTTTAAATACCTGATTTCCTTGCTGGTCAATAATGGACATATTTAATGAAACCTCAGCTCTGGTAGGATTTAGATATGATATATTAATACCTCCAAAATCTTGAGCACCTTGTATAGATTCTAAAATAGCATGTATTGGCGCTTCTGAAGGCGAAATCAAGGCAGTGACTGCTTCGGATTCATTGTCTCCTGTATCTACAGCTGTGACATCAACGTTATACTCTCCAGACTGCCCAAACCCAATAATACTTAGGGTGTCTATTACTGATGATACAATGACTTGTTTAGAAATCCCATTTTCGTCATTATAAGCCCCTTTTATATACAATAAGTCTTGGTCTGTAGGTGGGGTGAATCGTATGATTGCACCTCCGGGTCTGTTTTCTACAGAATTAATTATTACTGATCCTGGAGGGGATCCGTCAGATCCGTAAGCACTGTGTTTTTCTTCTGTACACCCTATTATTAAGAGTGCACAAACAAGTGCTTTTCCAATAGTAATTGTTCTTTTTTCAATTTTATATCTAATAGCTTTCATGATTTTTACCATCCTGGATTCTGAATTAAGTTAGGGTTTCTTAGTAACTCTGTTTGGCTAATAGGCCACAAATAATCTTTTGTTAGGTAGTTTCTGTAAAATATATTTTCAACTTCATAAAACCCTTCAACATCTGGTTTAAAGATATCCCAGCCTCTAATGGGCTTACTGAAATATTCACCCGCAAGCTTCCAGCGTCTTAAATCCCAATAGCGATGTCCTTCAAGGGCTAGTTCAATCATTCTTTCTTGGTGTATGACTTCTCTCATGCCATCTTTAGTAGTGGGTTTACTTGGATTAGAAGAATGCATTTGCCAGGTACTAACTAAGTCACTACCTTCATCTAAACCGGCTCTATCTCTTACTTTTTGAATGTATTCATAGACATCAGCATCCGGAGCTGCCTTAGTTTCGTTGGAAGCTTCTGCGTACATTAAATATAAATCTGAAAGTCGTATAATAGGAAAAGAATACCCTTTAATCGTAGAACCCTCGAGTGAGATTACATTTTCGTAGTGAACCAGTTTTTTTGCAAAATAGCCAGTAATTGAATAAATTTCAAAGCCTTGTTTTCCTGAGGGTGCTCCGGATTTAGCGTTTAAATGCGGTATATTATTTATGTTTTCTGTTTCCAATGAAAACCACTTACCACCATCAAATCCCAAAGTAGAGTAAAATCGAGGCTCTCTAAAAGTGTGTAGTTTTGCTGTAGCGTAATTATTTTCTATGTAAAATTCATGATAATTTTCATTATCGGCATCCAATATGGGTGTTTGAACAACATCAAATCGATTACCATATTCCCACGAAATATCTTCATCAATTGGCACGCCATTTCGAGTATAAAAATTTTCAGCCATATTTAATGTAGGTGCATGGGACTTTTTGGTATATCCGAAGAGTGCAGAGTGGTCAGCTGACCATCTTGGTTGGCACCATTGTTGTAACTCGCCTGTCCAATCGGCTGAAAACGCCCATATTATTTCAGAGTTAAAAGGTTCGGTAATAGCGGCTCTAAGGCTTAATTCTTGAGTTATTTGCTCATTAATCCCCCCGATTATTGGAAGTTGCTGATTAAATTGATGTAATGAATGTCCGTTAGCTTCAGCACTTTCAATAGCCTCCAGTAAGGCGTCTTTAGCTAAGACCCATTTTTGAGGATCATACGATTGGTTAACTAAACTGTTTCCTTGATTGTCAATTAAACTGCTAAAGTCTGTATTACCATTAAAAATAGGACTAGCGCTTAGCACTAAAATTTTAGCCTTTAATGCTTTTGCAATCGGCATGGTTATCCTGCCCTGTTCTGTGTAAACATAATTGATGAGCCCAGGAATATTGTCAGCCTCTATGACTTCATCTAATAATTGTGTTAAATAGGTTACAACTTCATCAATTGAGGCTCTGTAAACATTTGTTTCTGCAGCAGAGGCACTTACACTAATGTTTGATTCCACAATAGGGATTGGTCCATACATTTGCATAAGCCAAAAGTGATAGAAAGCTTTAAGCACTTTTACTTCATCGAGCCAGCGAAGTCTTTCTTCTTCTTCCAGTCCTGGGACTGTTACTAAGTTTTCTAAAAATATATTACAATCTCTAAGTGCTATAAACAGACTGTTTGGAGCTCCTCTACCACCTTCCCAGTAATTTAAGTACGGACTGGAAGAGTTTTGCATGCCTTTTGCGACCCGAAAACTAGTTTCGTTATTCATATAAAAATCATTTTCAGCGTAATACCAAACTTCATCACCTGCAAGCATAGAAAAATTCTGTTCCACATGTGCATGCTCAGGAATATATGAGTAGCACGTTGAAAGAAAATTTTCAGCGGTGGAACGCGTATTAAAAGCCAAGTCAATAGTTGCAATATTATCTGGCACAACATCAAGGTAATCCTTCTCACAAGAGGTGAAAATTAGAATGAAAATAATAAGGATTTTTTTCATGTTCAGTTATTAAAAATTTAAATTCACTCCGATATTAGCGCCTTGCTGTATTGGGTATCCTAGTCCGTTTCCGCCCATTTCTACATCCCACAATTTAAACTTGCTAAAAGTAAGCAAATTTGAACCTGTAATATAAACCCTTGCAGATGATAAATTCACTCTAGATGCTAAACGGTCCGGAATTGAATAGCCAAACTCAATAGATTTCAATCTTAGGAAAGAACCGTCACGAAGCCACCATGTGCTATTTCTATTGTTGTTATCTATCAATTGATCTGAAAGTCGGGGCCATGCCGCATAAAGGTTTCTGTCGTTTTCGGACCAATGGTCGTTAGCCCAAGCACTAAGAAGCGCATTGTTTCCTATAGCACCTCCACTAGTGTCTATAAAAGGGGAGGTGTTGTAGGCGTCTATAAAAAATGAGGAGTTTAGAGACCCTTGAAAAAAGAATGATAAATCAAAGTTTTTATAGGAACTAGAAATACCAAAGCCGTAAATCACTTCTGGAGTTGTAGGATAGCCTATTGCAACTTCATCATTGATGTCTATAACCCCATCATTATTAATGTCTTTATATTTTATATCTCCTGCCATATAGTCTCCGAAAGTTTGAAGAGGAGAATTTGCAATATCAGCCTCGTCAATAAATAATCGCTCAGCTATGTATCCGAAGGGTTGGGATAAGTTGAGTCCAATTCTTGAGCGCCACGGTAAGCCTGCGTTTATATAATCTAATTCTTCATAAACCTCGTATTTGCTTGTTGCAAAAGAGAAATTGGCTCTGGCGGAAACAAATAAGTCATCGCTAAGACTGTCTTTATAGTCTATAGTGAATTCAAATCCACTCGACGAAGCTTCTCCAACATTCGCTCTTAAGGGTGCTTGAAGTCCCATCGACGCAGGTATTTGAGCTCGATCCATTAAAATATTAGAACGGTACTCTGTAAAGTAATCGGCTTGAATGTCTACAACGCCAAATAAGCCAAGTTCAACCCCTACGTTTAACATCTTTGCTTTTTCCCATGTTATTTGGTCGTTTGCGTAACGATCAATGCTAACTCCGTTAATGTAAGTTCCAAACTCCTGCCCAAAATTAGACCCCATTGATCCATTATTTAAATTTACTTGAGAAATATAGAAAAATCGATCATTGGCGCTTCCAATTTGATCGTTTCCTACAACTCCATATGTCCCTTTGAATTTTAATTTCGTAATGGTATTAGAAATGGGCTCCATAAACTTTTCATTTGAAGCATACCAACCAAATCCAAATGAAGGGAAAAACCCGAACCTTTCTGACTTAGCAAAACGTTCTGAACCGTTATATCCGAAATTAAACTCTGAGAAATATCTGTCGTCGTAGGCATAAGTAAACCTTCCTGAGAGTCCTATGTTTCTATACGGTAATGAGCTTTGTAGGTTTCCTGCGTTGGCATATTTAAGTTCCCTTAAAATTCCTATTAACATTCCTGAAAGCTCGTGTTTTTCATTAAGTGTTTTTTTGTAATTTATTGAGCCCTCAAAATAAGTCGAATTCGTTATGATTTTGTTGCCTTCATTATATTCTAAATACTCAGTTCCTTGATTTGGATTTAAAGCCACTAAAGTGTACTGGTCACTTTGAAAATCGTAGTTCCCTAGGGAGTAGTAAAATGGATTGTAGCGTCTCTCTAAATTATAAAATGAATACCTAGATGTGTTTGCAAGTAATCTAGCTTCTAGGCCTTCGGTAATAAATCCTAAGTTCTGTTTAACTTCTACAGTTGCTAAAAAATTATTATAGCTTTCGTCTTTGTAGCCCCTCATGAGGTCAGCATAGGGGTTTAAATACCCTCCAAATTGTCCTGCATTTCCGTAAAGCACATGCGATGAATTTTGAAATTGTGCATCTGGCTCATAAAACTTAGGATACAATACAGGATTTGCTTGCATTGCCTTTCGGTATATTGCTTCTCCACCATCAATCGGTCCTATGTAATCATCAAAATTACCATTAAATTTAAGAGCGACTTCTGTGGTAGGTGTGAGATTCACATTAATGTTTGATCTAAGAGAAATTCGTTTAAAATTTATGTTGTTGTTAAAGTTATTTCGAGGGTCTACCTTTAAGTTTCCGTTATCAGTATTGACGGTAGTTGCCAAATAGTACCTTGCAATTTTACCCCCTCCACTAATATTGAAGTTAAATCTGCTGTTTAGTGTGTAATCTTCAAGTAATTCATCAAACCAATCCACAGTAGGGTAGGCCATCTTGTTTCTGTTTGGGTCTTTAGAAATTAGTATTTTTTCTAAAGAATAAATTCTACCACCCAAGGCATTTCTGGTAACTAAAGCTTCATTATGTAAAGTCATATAGGTAATTGGGTCTGCTATTTCTAGGGACCGTGTTGGAGCTGAGTAGGACTTTTCATAACGAACATTTACTTTGACAACGCCTTCCTTTCCAACTTTTGTGGTCACTAAGATTACTCCATTTGCACCCCTTGCTCCATAAAGCGAAGTAGCAGTAGCATCTTTCATTATAGAAAAACTAGCGATATCATCTGGTTGCAAGCGAGCTAAGTCTGTCGAAGTTGTTTCTATGCCATCTATAAGTATCAATGGAGATCTTGCATAACCAAATGTGCTAACGCCTCTAATAAAGAATTCCGCATTATCTCTTCCAGGCTCTCCACTTCTTTGGTAAGCGATCACTCCAGCTACTCGACCTGCTAATGCAGTGGTCAAATTACTTGATGAGGTTTTTAGCTCAGTTGGGTCAATAGAGGTTACTGCGGCAATTACACTCGATTTTTTTTGTTTTCCGTATGCAACTATGGTGATTTCATCAAGTGATGAGAGGTCTTCCTGTAATATAATTTTTAAAATAGTTTCTGTTGTAATCTTAACGACTTGAGTCTCGTAGCCCACATAGCTAAATGTTAAGGTGGAATTTGGAGTAATCGATATTGCGAAGTTTCCGTCAAAGTCTGACACAGCACCATTACGAGGGTTGCTTTGTTCTAAAATATTCACTCCGGCGATGGGAGTATTGTTTATATCACTGATGTTTCCAGATATCAGTTGATTTTGTTGAGCAGAAATGTTAAACAAGGTCAAGTACAAAAAACCCAACAAAGTATTTTTAAAAAAAGGTATTGTATTTTTTGTAATCATTTAAAAGTGAATTGATTTTGAGTTTATAAATAAACTAGAATTCGTTCTTTTGTAAATATAGTCAAATGAACTATATTTTTATTGCGGATTATACCTATATTACGTTAATTAATTGAGAATTAATTAAAAAACACAAAAATTAATCAGCTATTAATCGACACTTAATCGAGCTATTAATTGATGATTGGTATATTTAAGTTTTAAAATTATTCTTGCTTATATAACAATAGCTAATCAAATATTTTGAAAAGCTCAATCAAAAACGATTAACTATTTTAAGCGAGTGTTTATTTTAAAAACCAATCTTATAATTTGTGATCGTCACAAATGTTAAACTAAAAATAACTCATGAAAAAAATTACATTTCAAAGAAAACAACTTGTTGTTAAAAGGATCTTAATTATTCTAGTAATTACATTTTTTACTGATTTAAAAGCACAAACCACTCTGCTAACCGTAGGCTCAAGTGGGGCTGTGATAATTAACAGTGGAGGGACCTTAAATGTATCCGGCTTGGAATTAACACCAAGTGTCGACTACACTATTAACGAAACACAAGTTTCAAAAGAGTTGACAGCCGTATTATTAAATGGCACACCAGCTATGGAAAAAGTTTATTCCTTAAATGCAGACATCGAAAACTTTTTAGGAACCATCACATACAACTATGTAGAAGGCGAAATGAACGGACTTACGCATGATGCATCCATGTATGTTTACGATACTACAAGTTCTGAATGGTCGGAGTATTTAGATTTGGATTCTACAGAATTTAAAGTCACAAGTACATTTGAATCTCCGCTTCAAATAAACCAAGTCACAGTAGGGGCTCCAAATAGTTTATCTATTGAAGATGAGTTGGCTACAGCTATTAGAATTTATCCAAACCCATCTTCTTCAGTTATCAACGTAGACTACTCAGAAGATTTACAACTAACCTTATTTAATGTCTTAGGACAAAAAGTATTAAGTTCTAGTTCTAAAACAATCAATATTTCAAATTTAGAACAAGGGACTTACATCCTAAGCGCTAAAGATTCAAACAATAACATTAATAATTTCAAAATAATCAAACGATGAGAAAACAAATTCAATTAACTTTAATAATTGCGATCGCTTTTACATTTAATTATTCTTTTTCACAAGCTGCAGATGTTGATAAAAAATCTGCACTTGTTTTTGTAGAGGATGGCGCAGGAACACCCGCATCTGGAAGAATTTACGCTTCTTCAGCTAGAGGTGCTTCACGTAACGGAAACGGAAACTCGAATGCTGCCTTTGGAAACATAGGAGACTGGAGTGTTGACTTAATAATTTCAGAGAAGTCTCCAGCACAAGCTGCCGGTGATTTCGGAAATTTCACAGAATCTGGTCACCCACTTTATAATTTAGGAGATGGCACACAATCTACTCTTTCTACAGGTTTTGGTGCTTTAGGCTGGGGTTCTTTTGGAGCCAATGCTTACAATAGGTCTTCTGGTCTTGGTTCAGTAGCGATGGGCTTTAATACATTAGCGGGTCCTCAGGACACTCAAGCTGGCGGAATTGATGGTAACAATGTAGGTCAATTCTCTGCGGGTTATGCTTCAAGAGCAATCGGAAATAAATCGACTGCCACAGGTTTTAGAAACACCGCTTCTGGAGATTCTTCTGTAGCTTTGGGTAATTATAATTATGCTACTGGAGATGCGACTATCGCACTTGGAAAAGAAAACTGGGCTGAAGGTCCAAGCACTGTTGCAATAGGGTTTAAGAATCATGCTGCAGGTGCAGGATCAGTTGCTTTGGGTCAAGAAAATATAGCTTGGGGAACTACAAACTTTACATCTGGATATCAAAATGTAGCAGGGGATGTAAACGCTGAAGTTGGATCTGGAGGTAGCGCTACAGCAATGGGGAAATATAATACAGCTTCTGCGGATGCTTCAATGGCATTAAACAGGGGGACAACGGCAACAAACCAAGCGTCCACTTCTATGGGTTTTAGAACAATTTCAGATAACTTAGGAATGTTAGCAATTGGAGTCAATAATGCTGCAGGTATCGGAGATCCAACTGCCGATCAGTATTACTATGCGGATGGTCAGTATACGGGTGCACCAGCAGGGGTGGCATTTGTCATTGGAAATGGAGATATCAATACATCAGCTTTGCAAAGAGGAGATAATCCTTCGAACGCATTTGTGGTTAACTATGACGGTTCAGCAACACTTTCAGGAGATTTAACAATAAACTCAGATGCGAGATTAAAGTCTAATATTATCTCTTTAGGAAGTACGCTTGCTAAATTACTGATGATTGATGGAAAAAGCTATACGATGAAAACAAACGAGTCTGAGTCTAAAATTGGATTACTAGCACAGGATGTTCAAAAAGCATTTCCGGAGTTAGTAAAAACAACAAATGATAGTAATCAAACATTGTCTGTAAATTATCAAGGGCTGATACCTGTGTTAATTAACGCGATTAAGGAACAGCAAAAACAAATTGACGAGCTTAAAAAGCTTGTAAAATAATAACTAACCATTTTTATTAATGAACATTCTATACCCTGCTTTTATATGAGCAGGGTTATTGTTTTTAACCAATTACACAACCCCGAATGAAAAAATTAACATCATTATTTATTTATTTTTCTGTTTGTATTTTAAGCGCACAGATTACTTACAATTCTCTGCCATCAGATAAACAATTGGTCGCTAGAGACCTCCAGACTAATGTAGGTATAGTGGCTATTAATGGAGAAGTAAACTTAGGGGATAATTACAACCTTGAGTATGATTCTTGGAGTTCTGGAGAGCCTAATAACTCTCCTACTCAAGAAGATGCTGCAGAAATAATTAATTATTTAGGGAATTGGAATGATGCAGACGCCTCTGAAACCAAGTCCTCTTATGTTGAATTCAACGGTAGTATAAGTGTCTTGTCTGATTTTATTTACTTAGGAGAATACAACGGGCATTCCTATTTTAAAAACCCGTCTCAATTAAATTGGGAAGCAGCTAAACAGGCAGCAGAAAACTCAGGAGGTTACCTATCATCACACCACACAGAAGAAGAAAATTCAGTGGTGGCTGCTTTTGATTACTTTAGAGGATGGATTGGGCTTTACCATGATTCCACTGCTAATAATTATAGCGAGCCCTCTTTTGGCTGGAAATGGGTGACCCCTATTGCCTATAACAATAACCCCTTTACATCTATCAATGTAGAGCTGTTAAGAGATGGCACCTTTCAGCAAATCTATACTCAAAATTTAAGTTATGAAAATCAAATAGCTCCCTTTTCATTTGATATTAATATTACGGCAGAACTTGCAAAATACCGAGTAAAAATATATACAGTGTATAATGGATCGCAAGAACTAGTTAAGGATATTGATGATATTGTCGCTGGTGATGTATTTGTAATTCAAGGTCAGTCTAATGCAGCTGCGGTCATGTACAATGGCAGTGCGAGCAGCTACCAAAGTGATTACATACGTGTCTATTCAGGTGGAAACGTCAGCTCTTCAGGACTGTTGTCTAACGATTCGTGGTATTACGGTCAAGGAGATGGAGATGAAAACTCTAGTGGAAATACAGGGCAATGGGGTCTAGTTTTAGCAAAAAAACTAGTAGATGAATTCAATGTTCCGATTGCTATTTTTAATGCAGCGCATGGAGGTAAGCCTATTAGCTTTTTTCAAGCACCAACAGATTATGTTTCTTCCACAAATTCAAATTATGGAAGACTCTACTACAGGCTAAATAAAACGGGGCTAAAAAATGCTGTTCGAGGAGTTTTATGGTCTCAAGGGGAGGCTGATTCCTTTACCAATGGCTTGTCTACAAATCAATATAAAGACGCATTCATAAGTCTTAAAAACTCATGGGAGACTGATTTCATTAACTTAAGTAATATTTATATTTTTCAAACTAGAGACTGTAATTGTGGTACGAGTTCCAATGGTCGACTTCAAATAAAAGAAGCACAAAGACTGCTAGCACTTGAAAATGAAGATATTTTCATTATGCCTACTGCTGGCATCACCTCACATTCAGATTACTGTCATTTTCCTTTTGAAAATGGATATGAAAGTTTTGCAAACAGAATTTATAAACCGCTCACAAGAGATCTTTATCAATATACTTATTCCGAAGAAATAGATGCGCCAATGATTTTATCTGCTACTCTTACAGATCAACAAACCTTGGTCGTGGAAACCTCTTCAGCAGGTCTAATGACAAATACACCCAATACAAACCTTATTTTAAGTAAGGTCGTTACTGATTTTGTACTCTCTAACGCTAACGGTGTTGCAATCTCTTCTTTTGAAACTCAGGGAAGTTCTATAGTATTTGCTCTAAATGGTGATCCTGGTTCAAATCCATCAATTTCATTTTTGGGTCAATATGCAGGAATACAAAATAATATTACAAACACAAATGGTTTGGAGTTAGTTTGCTTTAGTGATTTTCCTATTACAGGTGGTAGTGGAGGTAGTGGAGGTAATATTTCTGCAGATGTTGATAAAAAATCTGCACTTGTTTTTGTAGAGGATGGCGCAGGAACACCCGCATCTGGAAGAATTTACGCTTCTTCAGCTAGAGGTGCTTCACGTAACGGAAACGGAAACTCGAATGCTGCCTTTGGAAACATAGGAGACTGGAGTGTTGACTTAATAATTTCAGAGAAGTCTCCAGCACAAGCTGCCGGTGATTTCGGAAATTTCACAGAATCTGGTCACCCACTTTATAATTTAGGAGATGGCACACAATCTACTCTTTCTACAGGTTTTGGTGCTTTAGGCTGGGGTTCTTTTGGAGCCAATGCTTACAATAGGTCTTCTGGTCTTGGTTCAGTAGCGATGGGCTTTAATACATTAGCGGGTCCTCAGGACACTCAAGCTGGCGGAATTGATGGTAACAATGTAGGTCAATTCTCTGCGGGTTATGCTTCAAGAGCAATCGGAAATAAATCGACTGCCACAGGTTTTAGAAACACCGCTTCTGGAGATTCTTCTGTAGCTTTGGGTAATTATAATTATGCTACTGGAGATGCGACTATCGCACTTGGAAAAGAAAACTGGGCTGAAGGTCCAAGCACTGTTGCAATAGGGTTTAAGAATCATGCTGCAGGTGCAGGATCAGTTGCTTTGGGTCAAGAAAATATAGCTTGGGGAACTACAAACTTTACATCTGGATATCAAAATGTAGCAGGGGATGTAAACGCTGAAGTTGGATCTGGAGGTAGCGCTACAGCAATGGGGAAATATAATACAGCTTCTGCGGATGCTTCAATGGCATTAAACAGGGGGACAACGGCAACAAACCAAGCGTCCACTTCTATGGGTTTTAGAACAATTTCAGATAACTTAGGAATGTTAGCAATTGGAGTCAATAATGCTGCAGGTATCGGAGATCCAACTGCCGATCAGTATTACTATGCGGATGGTCAGTATACGGGTGCACCAGCAGGGGTGGCATTTGTCATTGGAAATGGAGATATCAATACATCAGCTTTGCAAAGAGGAGATAATCCTTCGAACGCATTTGTGGTTAACTATGACGGTTCAGCAACACTTTCAGGAGATTTAACAATAAACTCAGATGCGAGATTAAAGTCTAATATTATCTCTTTAGGAAGTACGCTTGCTAAATTACTGATGATTGATGGAAAAAGCTATACGATGAAAACAAACGAGTCTGAGTCTAAAATTGGATTACTAGCACAGGATGTTCAAAAAGCATTTCCGGAGTTAGTAAAAACAACAAATGATAGTAATCAAACATTGTCTGTAAATTATCAAGGGCTGATACCTGTGTTAATTAACGCGATTAAGGAACAGCAAAAACAAATTAAAGAACTTAAAAACAAATTAAAATAGGACTATTATGAGAAAGGTGATTTATATATGTGTGTGTCTTAGTAGCTTATTAGTGAATTCACAAAACATTAACAACATGTTTCCTGACTTTGACAAAAGGGGTATGGAAACATCTATCTTGTATAATCATAGCTCAATTCATGATATTAATGATTATCCAACTCAAACTCATAATATATATAATTTTTATCAAGCTTATAAAGCTATTTCGTTTTCAGATTTTGAACAACGCTTACCTAGTTTAAGCACTTTAAAGGCCAAAGCAACACAGGAATTATTGAGCTTAGAAGTGCCTTTGGCACTCCTCTTTACAGAATACGACACTTTTAATGAAGTTGCTTCAAACAATAATCTAATAGAAACATCCGATGGTAATACGTTTCAAAGAGTAGGACAACAAACAGAAATATTCGATAAGCATCAGCTTCTTATTGCTGCAGCTTTGAAGCCCATTCAAAGAGGGGTAAATGTAGTTTTTAGTTTGTATGAGGACACATTCTTTAATACTTCAGAAAAGAATATTTTAAATATTGAGGTTGACTTTGACGATAATCAAGGGTTTAGGACAATAAATATTGGTTCTAATACACCTATTAATTACCAATCTGAAGGAGAAAAATTACTGCAATTCAGGATCACTCTAGACAATCAACAAGTTGTAGAGAGTCGTGCATCTCTGAGCGTTATTTACTCTAATGAAGAATTAAATACACTAAATAATCAAAACATTGTTGGGTTTACGTCAGGTACTACAGATCCGCCTTATATACAGCCATATAACGAATACCCTTTTAAGGGTTGGGGGGAGATGGATATTTTTTATAGTCCTGATGGAGTTCTAGATAAGCCTATTTTTTTAATAGATGGATTTGATCCGTTAGACTCAAGAAACATTAATACCATATACCAGGCGCTAAACTACAGTGGTGGAAACTTAGGAGATATCGTTCGTGAGAACGGATATGATGTCGTGGTTTTAAATTTCCCCACCTATTTTAGAGAAGAAGATCAGGTTTGGGTTAAGGGAGGTGCTGATTATATTGAACGTAATGCAATGCTTTTGGTTGAACTGATTAAGTATATTAATAATTTAAAAGTTGGAGATAAACAGAATGTGATTATTGGTCCAAGTATGGGAGGTCTGGTTGCCAGATATGGTTTAAATTATATGGAAAGTATTGGCTTAGATCATGAAACTAGACTTTATATTTCCTTTGATACTCCACATGCGGGCGCTAATATTCCGATTGGTTTTCAGCATATGTTTAATTACTTGGCATATGGTCTTGATACATGGGCTGGAGATTTTAGTGTAGAATCTTTAAGACCCCTTGTAGACGGTATGTTAAAGTCGCCTGCTGCCAGACAAATGTTATGGGATCATTTTGAGCCACACATGGTTAATGGAGGACCTGAGTTTAACAATAACAGCGCGCTCCCTCAGCCTCATCCTTTTTTTGATATTTTTTATAACGCGATAGATACTGTTAATTCCTCTGAATTCCCTCAAAACACAAGAAACGTATCAATCATAAACGGCAGCAGTCCTGTGGCTCCTTTTTATGATTTAAATGGAAATGCAGTCAGTCCAGGCCAACAAGTGCTTGATGCTTATATGCCAGGCGTTGCTGATGGAACTGATGCTTACTTGGACGCCTGGTTTACGCCCTACGCAACCCAAACGATAACTGTTAGTCAGATATTTGTAGATGCTCCTTGGTTTTGTTTTTGTGATATTAATAGCCAAGCTGTCGCGCAATCACATGGGCATACAGACGGTATTGATACTGCACCTGGGGGTCTTTTTGATATCTCAGAACTAGCTTCAACATATGCTGCAACTGACCCTGTAGTTGATAGTTTTATTTCTCAACTACAAACAAGCTATTTCACATTTATTCCTTCCATAAGCTCAATGGATTATTTTACAAATAATTGGTATGATCAGATGACGAATCCAGATAATACTCCATTTGATGCTTGGAGTATGCCAACTCAAAATGAAGGGCATGTACAGCTTACACCTCAAAATGTGGAGTTTGCCTTAAATGAAATATTTAATGGTGAATCAGTCGGGAATATTGCTGCGGATGTTGATAAAAAGCCAGCACTTATTTTTGTAGAAAATGGAGATGGAGGCGTTTTTAATGGACAAACTTATTCATCTTCAGCTAGAGGTGCTTCACGTAACGGAAACGGAAACTCGAATGCTGCCTTTGGAAACATAGGAGACTGGAGTGTTGACCTAGTTGTTTCAGAAAAGTCTCCAGCACAAGCTGCCGGTGATTTCGGAAATTTCACAGAATCTGGTCACCCACTTTATAATTTAGGAGATGGCACACAATCTACTCTTTCTACAGGTTTTGGTGCTCTAGGCTGGGGTTCTTTTGGAGCCAATGCTTACAATAGGTCTTCAGGTCTTGGTTCAGTAGCGATGGGCTTTAATACATTAGCGGGTCCTCAGGACACTCAAGCTAGCGGAATTGATGGTAACAATGTAGGTCAATTTTCTGCGGGTTATGGTTCAAGAGCTATCGGAAATGTATCTACTGCCACAGGTTTTAGAAACACCGCTTCTGGAGGTTCTTCTGTAGCGATGGGTAATTACAACTATGCTACTGGCGATGCGACTATAGCACTTGGGAAAGAAAATTGGGCAGAAGGTGCAAGTACGATTGCAATAGGGTTTAAAAATCATGCAGCCGGCGCAGGATCAGTTGCTTTAGGAGAACAAAATTTAGCTTGGGGAACTACAAACTTTACATCTGGATATCAAAATGTAGCAGGGGATGTAAACGCTGAAGTTGGAACTGCTGGCAGTGCTACTGCGATGGGTACCGGCACAATTGCTTCAGGAAGGAGTTCTTTTTCAGCTAACAATAATACAACTGCAAGTAACCATGCATCAGCTGCATTAGGGTTGTCTACGACTGCAGATAATTTTGGTATGCTTGCAATAGGAGTTAATAATACTTCTGGCACAGGTGATCCTACTATTGATCCCGATAATTATGGGGGTTATTACTATGCAGATGGTCAGTATACTGGTACGCCTGTAGGCGTTGCATTTGTTATTGGAAATGGTGATATAAATTCTACTAATGGTCTAGCAGGCGACAACTCTTCAAATGCATTTGTGGTCAACTACGATGGATCAGCCACACTTTCAGGAGATCTAACAATAAACTCAGATGCGAGATTAAAGTCTAACATTATCTCTTTAGGAAGTACACTTTCTAAGTTGCTAATGATCGATGGAAAAAGTTATTCGATGAAAACAAACGAGTCTGAGTCTAAAATTGGATTACTAGCACAGGATGTTCAAAAAGCATTTCCAGAGTTAGTAAAAACAACAAATGATAGCAATCAAATATTGTCTGTAAATTATCAAGGACTCATACCTGTACTTATTAACGCCATTAAAGAACAACAAAGGCAAATTAAAGAACTTAAAAAGTTACTAATCGAAAATTAATAACTAAGTTCAATTCATTATTTGTTTAATTGAGATCCACAAGTTTTGATTAGGTTTTTAGTTTATAATTTCCACTAAACTTTAATTACCTTTGCACCATGAGTGTACTAGTTCAAATTACTATAAAACCAGCCCAGCAAAAGGATAAAGAGTTTATCCTTAAATCTAGTCTATTTAAGGCTAAGTTGCGTAGTGGGGATATTATAGATTGGCGCATTCGTAAGCGGTCTATTGATGCTCGTAAAACCTCCATTAAACTCAACTTACAAATCGAGTTTTGGCTGCTGGGTGAAACACGAACAAAGCCGCAGTCTTTTATATCTCAAGACGTGCATTCAAAACCAGAAATTGCTATTATTGGCGCCGGTCCAGCAGGATTATATGCGGCTTTGCGCGCTATTGAGGCTGGCTTAAAACCAATTGTTTTTGAGCGAGGTAAAGATGTGCGAGCCAGGCGACGAGATCTAGCAGCGATTAATAAAGAACAAACAGTCAATCCAGAATCAAATTATTGTTTTGGTGAAGGTGGTGCTGGCACCTATTCTGATGGAAAGCTATATACACGTTCAAAAAAACGAGGAAATGTTCTTAAAGCACTTGAGTGGTTTGTTCATTTTGGAGCATCTGAAGATATTTTAGTTGAAGCCCACCCCCATATTGGAACTAATAAATTACCAGCTATTATTACGGCGATGCGTGAAGCAATCTTGGAGGCAGGCGGAGAGGTTCATTTTAATGCCAAGTTAACCGATATTCAAATTGAAGATAATAGAATAAAAGCTATTAAAGTAAATAATGAGCCTTGGAAGTCCTTTGAAAATATAATTCTAGCTACGGGACATTCAGCAAGAGATATATTTTACTTATTACACGACAAGGGGGTTCACTTAGAAGCGAAGGCATTTGCCTTGGGGGTCCGTGTAGAGCATCCACAGCAAATGATTAACCAGATACAATACCATGGCGATGTAGAAAACCCTTATTTACCTCCGGCTTCTTACAGTCTAGTTGAGCAAATAGACGGAATGGGTGTATACTCATTTTGTATGTGTCCAGGTGGCATTATTGCGCCTTGTGCGACCTCACAAGAAGAAGTAGTGACCAACGGTTGGAGTCCTAGTAAACGAAACAATCCGTATGCAAACTCTGGTATTGTGGTGAGTGTAGAACCGAAAGACTTGCCTAACTATTCCAAAGAGAACCCTTTTGTGTGTCTTGATTTTCAGAAAAAAGTAGAACGCGATTGTTGGGAAGTTGCTGGTAAAACACAGCAAGTCCCAGCACAACGAATGATTGATTTTGTAGAGCAAAAATGTTCTGTTGATTTCCCTAAAACATCCTATCAGCCAGGAATCATCGCAGTAGATTTAAACACGGTTTTACCACTAATCATATCTAAACGTCTGCGTAAAGCATTCTCTGTTTATGGAAAAAAAATGAAGGGATACTACACAAATGAAGCGGTCTTACATGCACCAGAAAGCAGAACGTCTTCGCCTGTTTCAATTCCTAGAAATGTAGAAACCCTAGAACATGTAAACGTGAAAGGTTTATACCCTTGTGGTGAAGGCGCCGGCTATGCAGGCGGAATTATTTCTGCTGCTATAGATGGAATTAACTGCGTTGATGCCATTGCGTTTAAGCTCTCAAACAAATTGGCTTAGAGAGGAATATAAACTCTGTGTATCAAAAAGGGATGCCGTCGTTTTTTTTCGTAAATTTGAGACTTAGCGGGTAGCTTAACCAATTTTAAATCAATAATTTATGATTACAAAACTAAGAAATTTTTTATATGATTCCGTATTATCCGAATCTGTAAAAAACAAAGTGGAGCGTACTATTCTTGTAATCTCAATACTAAGTTTTTTAGCTCATCTAATTGTCATTTTTTTGGTTAAAAGTAATGTGATTATTCTTCCAGAAAGTGTTGGTTTTTTTGATTCTCCTATTGCGGCAATTTACACGCCATTTTCATTTATTCTTATTTACGAAGTGTATCTGTTGATTTTCTATTTGCCAAGGTCAATTACTACCTACATTGGGAAGCAGTATGAGATTATTACACTTATTGTAATCCGAAGAATTTTTAAAGATTTAGCCAATTTAGAACTCAACTCAGATTGGTTCGACATTAAAAGCGATCTAAACTTTACTTATGATATCATAACTGCACTGTTGCTGTTTTTTATGATCTATATATTTTCACTAGAGCGTCAAAAACTACATGATTCAAAGAAAATTAATACCCTTGCCCCAGCTCAACTCGAGCAATTTATATCAATTAAGAAATTTATGGCTACGATTTTAGTTCCTATTTTTATTGGGATTGGACTGGTGACTTTTACAAGTTGGGTTTTAGATGGTACACCTGCTAATTTATCAGTTGCTATAAAGGATGTTAACAGTATTTTCTTTGACCAATTCTTTGCTATTTTGATTATTGTTGATGTATTTTTACTCCTATTTTCATTTTTCTATACCGATCAATTTCATAAAGTAATCAGAAACTCTGGTTTTATTATATCAACGATTCTTATTCGCTTGTCATTCTCTGTAGATGGTTTATTAAATAATTGCCTTATTATTAGCTCTATTGCCTTTGGTATTGTGATTTTATGGATTCATAACCGCTTTGAGAAAAACATAAACACAATTTAAATAAAACCCCAAACTAACTGTTTGGGGGTTTTTTATAGGATTACCAAAAAATCGTTTTTCACGCTTTTTTGCTTGTGGTTTGTTATTTTGGATCTAAAATCATATTGATTCGCTCTACAGCGTCTCTAAGATGAATTTTGTTCATGCTGTTTGAAGTGTTTGAAATACTTGAGTTAATTAGGTTCTTCAAGGTTTTTAGTTCTGACCTTACGATAGCTCTAATATCCGATTGACTTGTGTTGACTGCTGTAGACTTGACATAATCACTACCCCGCCTTTTGCTCTGGTTTTCTGCAGTCATTAGATACGCGAGTCTGTCAATGTGTGCGCGTTGCAAATTCCGTCTGTAAGTGTCAATTCTTCGTCCGTTATAAATCTCGGTCCAGATTCCTTTTCTTAAGTCTAAAGTCATATTTCGTACAGAGTATGCTTCATAGCTATTAATAGTTTCGTTTTCAATCATTCGTGCCATCTTACCCAAGCTTAGTACTGTTTTTAAAGTACGTTCCTGTAGGGTTCGAATACGTTCTATAGAACCCGAGTATTCAATGCGTTCAAAAATGGATGTTTCCAACAACCACTGTGGGGTAGAAAATAACTGATCATTGATAAACTGTAATGCATTCTTCTGATGAGATTTTGTAACGTAATTGTAAACTGCACCTGGTTGGTCTGCTGTTTTGTAGTTTTCATAAACCCCTCCAATATTATTCGCTACATGTCCCATATAGCGATTAAATTGTGATAGGACTTGTCCGTACATATCACTCAAATCAGAATAATCTTCTCCTGGAGAAGTCGTCCATTCAATTAGGTTTGGAACAATTCGCTTTAGATTTTTAATGCCATACATACTTGCCAAAATAGCATCATCTCCTAGGTCTTCTGTTTGTGAACTTGGATCTACAACGTCCCCTGACTGTTGGTGTCCAAAACGGTACATTGGGTTCCCTGCATGCTTCAGTATCCAGTTGTTTAGCGTTTCTTTTTCTTCTACTGCTGTTTTGTCTAGAATTGGTCTGTATCCCCAAGAAATAGCATACTTGTCATAAACACCAATATTTGGCATTAAAGCCACACCAACATCTTCTGGTTGCGCCACGTAGTTAAAACGGGCATAATCCATTATTGAAGGAGCTGTTCCGTATTTTTGGGTAAATTCTGCACTTCTCAAGTCTTCTACTTTGTAAGCACAGCTACTGCCCATATTATGTGGTAACCCTAAAGTGTGCCCAACTTCATGAGCAGACACAAAACGAATTAAGCGTCCCATAACTTCGTCTTTGAATTCTGGCATTCTTGCCTCAGGGTTAATAGCGGCTGTTTGAACAAAAAACCAACCTCTTAGCAAAGTCATAACGTTGTGATACCAATTGATATCACTTTCTAAAATCTCACCAGTACGCGGATCACTTACATGTGGCCCATTGGCGTTTGGGATAGGGGATGCTAGGTATCTAACTACAGAATAGCGAACGTCTTCTGCGCTCCATTCAGGATCTTCTTCTACGGATGGAGGGTCGGCAGCAATAATGGCATTTTTAAAACCTGCAGCTTCAAAAGCAACTTGCCAATCCTCAATGCCTTGTTTGATATATTTGCGCCATTTTTCAGGGGTTGCACGGTCGACATAATACACTATCTGCTTCTTAGGCTCGACGAGTTCACCTGCTTTATATTTATCAAGATCTTCCTTTTTAACCTCTAATCTCCAGCGGTCTAAAAAAGTTACTTCTTTACTCCGTTGATTTTCTAAGCCATAGTCAACCTGTCCTCTTGCAAACCAACCAACTCGTTTGTCATAGTAGCGCCGCTTCATAGGATTCTCAGGTAATAAAATCATTGAATTATTGATTTCTATAGAAATTGTTCCGGTACTAGAATTTGACGGAGGACTACTTGCTGCATAGGTTTTAATATGGCGAGCCTCTATGTTTTTAGGGTAACTTTTAACACTTTCAATAAATGATTTATCACTTTCCAAACGGGATACTTTATAGCGTTTTCTTGTGTAGGAAGGCAAGCCTAATGCCTTTACATCTTTATTGAAAAAATCAGTTACTTCAATTACGGTTGCCGTTGAGTCTTTGCTAAAAGCCTTTATAGGAAATGTGTAGAGTACAGGTTCAAAATTAGAATTCACTACGGCCTCATGAACCGGTAAGGAGTCTGCAGCAAATACTTCATGTGATACAACTCTTAGGACAACTTTCTTACCTTTTTTTTGCCATCTTAATACTTGGGTGTTTTGCTTTCCTCCTCCAAATCCTAACCCAGAAGCTGTTTTTGAAATTCTAGTTACCATCAACATCTCTTTATTAAATAGACTGTCTTGAATTTCATAAAAAAACTGATCATCAATTTTATGAACTGTGAATAAACCCTTATCAGATTTAGCTTCCTTAGTGATTACTTTAACATAAGGAAGTATGTCTCCTTTTTTAGGCTTTGGTTCGGGTTTTTCAGTCGTCTTAGAAACGTCAGGTTTTTTCTTAAAGATTTCTTTTATACTTACGCAGGAATTAAAGGGTGCGACTGCGAAGAGCAAAATACACAACGAGATTAGCTTTTTCATTTACGGTTAATTTTTGGTTTAAAAATAAAATTGAAGGTAAGAATTGTTTAGTTAAAATCAATTAAAATACAAACGAAACCAGTCCAAGTATGGATTATCCTAAAAAGGAAACAACTAGCACGTCATTAGATTTATGGACTTTAGCTAACTCCTTTGAAGTTAATCCTTTAATCCCCTTGTCCCAGCCTTTGTTGCTCAGTCCGGATTGTGCTTTCAGTTCAGTTAATTGAATCTCAGGTTTTGACTTTAAGACATCGAAAATCACTTTTTCATTTTCGCTTAAAACAACCGCCTTTTTTTCTGGTTTCATCTGTGGAAAAAACAACACCTCTTGGATAGAAGAATTATTGGTTAAAAACATAATTAATCGATCCATGCCAATACCCATTCCAGATGTAGGTGGCATACCATATTCCAAGGCTCTTAAGAAATCTTGGTCAATAAATTCAGTTGCTTCATCATCTCCTCGCCCTGCTAATTTTATTTGATCTTCAAAACGTTCTCGTTGATCGATAGGATCATTTAGTTCCGAATAAGCATTTGCTAACTCTTTTCCACAAACAATTAATTCAAACCGTTCTGTAAGATCAGGTTTAGATCGATGTTCCTTAGTTAATGGGCTCATCTCTTTTGGATAGTCAGTAATAAAAGTTGGTTGTATGTAATTTGCTTCACATTTTTCGCCAAAAATTTCATCGATTAGTTTTCCCTTCCCCATAGTATTGTCTACTTCAATACCCATTTCTTTGGCAGCATTTCTGATTTCATTTTCTGATTTCCCCGAAATGTCAAATCCGGTGAAATGTTTGATGGAATCAGTCATAGTAATTCTTGCATATGGAGCTTTAAAATTAATTTCATGATTCCCAAAAGTTGTTTTTGCGCTACCGTTTACTTCTGTGGCACAAAAATCCAATAATTTTTCAGTAAAATCCATCATCCAGTTGTAGTCTTTATAGGCTACATAAATTTCCATCATTGTAAACTCAGGATTGTGGGTACGGTCCATTCCTTCATTTCTGAAGGTTTTTGCGAATTCATAAACTCCATCAAACCCTCCAACAATTAATCGCTTTAAATACAATTCGCATGCAATTCGCATGAACATAGGAATGTCTAAGGAGTTATGATGAGTTAGAAAGGGTCTTGCTGCAGCACCGCCAGGTATGGATTGAAGGATAGGCGTTTCTACTTCAAAATAACCAGCCTTGTTAAAAAAATTCCGCATGGCTGTAAAGAGCTTTGTTCGCTTTATAAATACTTCTTTAACATGGGGGTTGACCACCAAATCTGCATACCGTTGACGGTATCGCATTTCGGGATCATTAAATTCATCGTATGTATTGCCTTCCGCATCTGTTTTTGGGAGGGGTAGCGGCTTTAAAGCTTTACTTAAAAGGGTAAAATTTTTGACTAACACTGTTTTTTCTCCTACTTGAGTGTTAAATAATTCACCTTCAATTCCAATAAAATCTCCTAAGTCTAGCAGTTTTTTGAAAATATCATTGTACTTGCTTTTATCTTCTCCAGGGCATATTTCATCACGGTTAATATAAATTTGTATACGTCCTTCACTATCTTGTAGTTCGGCAAAAGCGGCTTTTCCTTGTATTTTTTTTCGCATTAGGCGACCGGCCATTACAACCTTTTTTCCTTCTGAAAAATCTGATTTAACCTTAGCGCTGCTATGGGTTACAGGGTATAAATCTGCTGGATAAGGATTGATTCCTAATTCACGTAATTTTGATAGTTTTTCTCGACGGACAATTTCTTGTTCTGAAAGCTGCGACATAGTACACTTATAAAGATTCTTAAAGCGACAAAGATACTGACTATTGCTTAAGATTTCAATTTAAGTTGAATAAATCCGACATTGGTTTTGTAAGCTTCTTTTTGTAGTTTTACCAAACATTTTTAAGTATAATTTAACAATAATTTTTATGACTATTTGGCGTGTTATTTTGTCTATTTTATTTCCTCCTTTAGCGGTTTACGATAAAGGATGTGGGTCTATCATTATTGTATTTCTATTAACTCTCTGTGGTTGGGTTCCAGGCGTTATAGCGGCTCTTGTTATTTTGAATAACCCTAAGTCATAATCTTGTATATTTGCCAACTATGAATAAAACGATTGACGTACAAGATCTTGGGCTTAGAGACTATAAAGATGTTTGGGATTTCCAAGAAACTTTATTTAAAGCAACAATCGATATTAAGATTAAAAACCGTCGTGAATCTGCAGGTCTAGCAACACCAAACCATTTATTGTTTGTTAGTCATCCACATGTTTATACATTGGGCAAGAGCGGAGACATGTCTAATTTACTGTTATCAGAAACGCAATTACAATCTAAAGGAGCTACTTTTTATAAAATAAACCGTGGTGGTGATATTACGTATCACGGACCTGGCCAAGTAGTCGGTTATCCGATTTTAGATCTTGAAAACTTTTTTACTGATATTCATAAATTCCTTCGTTTTCTAGAAGACACAATTATATTAACTCTTGAAGAATATGGTCTTAAAGCCGAGCGTAGTCCTGGTGAAACAGGGGTTTGGCTGGATGTAGGCACTCCGTTTGCACGTAAGATTTGTGCGATGGGAGTTCGCGCAAGCCGCTGGGTTACGATGCACGGATTTGCATTAAATGTAAATGCAGATTTAGGGTATTTTGACAATATAATCCCGTGCGGAATTCGTGGTAAAGCAGTGACATCTTTAAATGTTGAGTTAGGTCAGTTATCAGTGGACGAAGAAGAAGTAAAAGCAAAGCTTTTAAAACATTTCCTTAAGCTTTTTGAAGCAAGTGAATCTTAATACATTTGGTATAAAATCAAGCTATTAGAGTCGCTTTTCGTTACAAACTCAAGAGCAGAATCACCATCAGCATTAGCGAGGTCAATAGCACTAGTTCCAAAAACAGGAACTTTAGGAAATGCGTTACCTTGGCTGTTATAAATCCATACTTTTTTTGCTTGTAAATCTGTTATCGTGATATAAATTTTATCTTTTAAATAGAACAACGAAGGAGGCGTGTAGCTAGCATAATCTAGGTCTATAATATTAGATTTTATTGAGAGCTTATTTTCGTTTCGTATTACCAGTGTTTTTGAGGATGTTGTGATGTCATGGTTAGGGTCTAGCCCTAAGTTTTGACGACTCACACTTCCTTTGGTGTTTACTTGAACTAAGTCCCCTTTTGTATTGGTGGTCGTAAATAATGAATTATAAAAGTAGATGCTTTCGTTTGAGAAATCGATAGGTTCTTTAACTTTCACTCGAGTGTTGCCACGACGGTCAAGTAGCTTAAGCTGCTTCCCAGCACTAAACGCAATAAAGTCTTTTCCACGGTATCTAACATGAATTGGGTGACTGCTAATGGTCTGTGATGAATTATATTTAAATCCTTTCACTAACATTGCGTTAAGGTCATACATTAAAAGTTTTGAGTTTTGAGTAATCAAAAAACGATAGTTTCGCTTTTTGTCATAATCAAAAACCGAAACAGGTTGTGTAATGTCATCACTAAACTTAATAGGAAATTCACCTACATTTTTTCCATTTCTATCTAGAATGTATAGTCTTTTTTGTGTTGAAAACACCAATTGAAGTCTGCCATTTTTATATAAATCCACTTGCTCTACTGTTCCGGAAACAGCTCCATTAAGAGTTTTTTTCCATAGAATAACCCCTTTGTTTGAAATTAAATATAGATTGTTTTTTATGTCTTGAACTAAAATGTCTTTCCCTTTAGTTTTATGGTTAGAAACAAATACAGGCCCCATCATTATATCTTCTGGCAGCACCAAATTAAATTCCTCACTAATAAGACTTTTAGATTGTCTTGGTTTGGATTTTTGTAAGACACTATTTAAATGAACTATATTATCGTCTTTAACCAATTGAATTCCTGAGAGTTTATAATCACTTAGCTCACTCCCCTTTAGAGTAGATTGAAAGAGTGTATTTAACAATTCAGCCAATCGATAGTTGTTAAAGTAAGTCTGAATAGATGCCTCGTCACTTAATGATTTTTGAAGTGTTTCATATTCGATTGAAGATTCTAGGGTGTTTTTGTTGAAGTAATTTGAAATCACCAATTTCAATACTTCTTCTGAATCTGAAAAAACGAGATAATCTTCTAAAGTAATGAATTTCGTTGGGCTTACTTTTGAAATCAGAGGTCCAAAAGTGTCATTAAACAACGAAGACTCTGTGAATTCAAATAATGGAATGGATCGAAAACTACTAAGTTCGTTTTGGAATCCGCTTAAAGCTTCATAAGTTGCGCTAATATCGATAGACTTTAAAGCGACTCCATCTCCTTGCTCGGTCTCAAACACACCGATCTCTTCTGTGGTGTTAAAAAAGGCTTTTGCTAATTCGGATGCTTTTGAAGAGGTTTCTAAAGAGTCAATGTTTCGTTGGAGTTGTTCAAAGTCAGTGTAGCTGAAAATAGAGATATTATGGCTTTCCGAAGGAAAGACTGTTTGTAGCCCTTGTGATTGAGGGTCTAATTTCTCAAAAAGTCTAAACCATTTATTTTCAGACTTAGCATCCAGTAAGTGCCCGTTAATAGTCACGCTTTCAGGGGTCATATTAAATTCTAAAAATACGGCACCGAGACTTACATCTGGCATAGATTGTAGACTAGGGAGCTCTTTGTGATAAAGAGAAAAAGTATTTGTTAATTGATGTAGTTTATGAATCTTGGAATAGTCCGATCTTTTTTGTGCTTTAATAGTCTCTAAAGTTGCTTCAGATTCCGATGCAATTAGAATACTGTCAATGATTATAAATGGAATTAGTAGAGAATCCTTGGTTTTTAAGTTTCTGCGGTGCGTGATAAATGTATAAACATTTTCCTGCAATTCGTTACTTACACACACAAGAAGTGGACTCATGCTCTGGATGCTATCTAGTGGCTTGAGAGCTTTTTGTAGGGGAGTAAATAGAGCTGTTTTAGAGGCTAAGTCTGTGTTTTTTAGTGCACTTTTAAAGCCCTCAAGCGAATTTATCGAAAGTACTATGGCTGCATTATTAGGAACTAAATTTTCAATTGAGTGCTGATTTTTCAAGGTATTATTACAGCTTGAAATCAGTAAAAAAACTACTATAAAATATAAAATCTTATGCATTGATGGATGTCCTTTATTAGTCTTGATACAAAGATAAGATTTATAATTCAATAGCAGTCTTGTTCAGCCAATAGCCTAAATGACATACGGTGGTATTTTGTAGTTCCATAAATTCTAATGGCTTCTCTATGTTCCTTAGTTGGGTAGCCTTTGTTTTGCTTCCAATTATACATTGGAAACTCCTCGTGAATTTTTTCCATATAGGCATCTCTATAAGTTTTAGCCAATACGGAAGCCGCAGCGATATTTTGATATTTACTATCTCCTTTTATAATAGTCTGGTGAGGAATAGATTTAAAGGCTTTGAACCGATTGCCGTCTACGCTAATGAATTCAACTTTTTTTAATTTAGAAATAGAGCGGTGCATGGCTAATATCGAAGCATTTAAGATGTTTATTTCATCTATTTTTTTTGGATATACATGTGAAACCCCATAAAATAGGGCTTCTGATTCAATAATAGGTTTCAGAAATTCTCGCTTTTTATGCGAAAGTTGTTTAGAATCATTAAGCAGCGTGTTTTTAAAGTTCAGAGGTAAAATAACAGCCCCAGCTGTGACTGGTCCTGCTAAGCATCCCCGGCCCGCTTCATCAGTACCACACTCAAATTCTAAATTTGAAAATTTTAATTCTAACATTATTTCTTTTTTAACCCTAAAAGACGATCTAAATCAGCCTTTATGCTGTAAAAAAACAAAATAGATTAGATATTTACTATTTTTGTCCCAATAATAATTTGTTATTAGACTCTTATATATGAATAAATTAGTTTTCATTCTTTTCTTCTTTCTTATTGGAAACACGGTATTTTCTCAAGACAGATCTTCTCTCAAAAAGAGAAAACAGTTGTCAAGTAATGTTAATTCAAACCGCTTAGATATGGATTCTCTCTCTAGCCGATCCTCAAAACAGGGAGTTAAAAATGATAAAGCAAAAATTCAAGATTATCTTATAATTACGCAAAAAAATGATACGATTCAAGTAGATACAATCTTGTCTATATATAAAGATTATAAATTCAATTACCTTCAAAGAGATGATTTTGAACTTTTACCTTTCAGTAACATGGGGCAGACCTATAACACCCTAAGTCATGACTTTAAATACTCAAGTTTAATTCCTGGAATTGGGGCGTCTGCTAAACACTTTAACTACATGGATGTGAATGACATTAATTACTACCGGGTGCCTACTCCATTCACCGAGCTGATGTATAAAACAGCTTTTGAGCAAGGACATGTGTTAGATGCTTTTTTTACCGTAAACATCTCTAACCAATTTAATTTTTCAATTGCTTATAAAGGAATGCGCTCTTTGGGCAAGTACCAGCATATCCTATCTAGTACTGGGAATTTCAGATTTACAACAAACTATAATTCTAAAAATAATCGTTATAAATTAAGGACACACCTCGTAAAGCAAGATATTTTAAACCAAGAAAACGGAGGTATTTCAGATGAAGACCTTATAGGTTTTGAATCAGGGGACCCTGAGTTTATAGACCGTTCTTTGTTTGATCCTATATTCGAAAATGCACAAAACAACTTAGAGGGTAAGCGTTTTCATATGGACCAATCTTATGTGTTATTTCAAAGGGATTCTTTAAACTCAAATCAAATTTCAATTGGGAATCTATTGACATTTGAAGATAAATACTATCATTTTACTCAAGACTCTAATGATCCTTTCTTTGGAGATGCATTTGTTTCATCAAGTATCTCTGATAAATCTACTTTTGAAAACTTTTATACTGAATTTAATGCGCGATATTTAAACAAAACACTTGGGGCTTTTAAGGCTAGTCTAGGATATAACAACTATAATTATGGATATAACTCGCTAGTAATTTTAAATAATCAAACCATTACCAATCGATTGCTAGGAGATGTACTTTCATTTGGAGCTGCGTATAAAAATAAAATAGGTGCCCTAGATATTAATGGTGAAGTAGGGTTTAATATAACAGGAGACCTTGAGGGTAATTTCATTAATGGTGATGTTTCATACATGTTTAATGATGATATAGAGGCTAAAGCAGGTATTAATATAAACTCCAAAGCTCCTGACTTTAACTTTCAGTTATTTCAAAGTGATTACTTGAGCTACAATTGGCAAAACAATTTTAGAAATCAACAAACAAAGCAATTGGCTATTGCCCTTAAGTCTAAAAAGTATGGGAGTCTTCAATTAGACTATAATACAATAGGTAACTATCTTTATTTTGCAAAAAACGAAGGTGCTTCTGTCAAGCCCTTTCAGCATGATGGAACGCTTAATTATATAAGAGTAAAATTCTCCAATGAAATAAGCTACAAAAAGTTCGCGCTGAATAATACGATTCTTTTTCAAAATGTTTTTGATGGGGATGAGGTCTTAAATGTGCCACAATTAGTGACGCGACATTCCTTTTACTATACCAATGAGTTTTTTAAAAAGGCCTTGTTTTTGCAAACAGGATTGACGTTTAGTTATTTTTCTAGCTATTCTATGAATGCGTATGACCCATTGCTAGCAGAATTTTACACACAAAACACTACTGAGATAGGAGATTTTCCGAGGATAGACTTTTTTATTAATGCCAAAATAAGTCAAGCACGCATTTATTTAAAGGCAGAACACCTCAATTCTTCATTCACAGGCTATGACTATTATTCGGCTCCAAACTATCCTTACAGAGATTTTACAGTGAGATTTGGGATTGTGTGGAATTTTTTCCTATAATTTTTCATTCTTAACATATTGTAATTCAGACAATAAAACAAAGACGGATATTTGTTATTTAAAATACCTTAGATAAAAGTTGTGAAAGGTAAAAAAGGTTGTATGTTTGCAGCCGCTTAAAAAGCGG
>Ga0209533_1000247_pt1 | contig 52759 bp, 49 predicted proteins | sample COG_04_FD_184748 | JGI IMG/M metagenome (GOLD analysis project Ga0209533, IMG submission 184748) | Pelagic Microbial community sample from North Sea - COGITO 998_met_04 (SPAdes) (version 2) | ecosystem: Environmental > Aquatic > Marine > Neritic zone/Coastal water | place: Helgoland, sampling...
CCGTAATTGTTCAAGGTAGATATGATATTGTTTGTCCATCTATAACTGCGTATAGCCTTCACAAGAAACTACCGAAATCAAAATATTATACAACCATTGCCGGTCATAGTTCATTTGAACCCGAAACTATTAAGAAATTAGTCCAATCTACTAATTATTACAAAAAATAAATAATTATACACAGTTGGACATTCAACTTCGCACAAAATATAATAAAAGGGTATAAATATTTTTTTACTATATAGAATATTATTATGGAGAACAAAGAACCTAAATTATGCGTGAATATGGATTGTGAAAGATACCCACCCGATTGGGATTTTGAAGAAGATACTGAGGAGACATATCAAGAGGATCAGTGGAAAAAATGTTGCCTATGTGATGGATATTTTAATGATAATGGAATGGGAGATATTTTATTCGTACAAGAAGAGCCAAATAATCAAGATGCGGGGTGTAGTCTTTGTGGAAAAAGTGATGATGTAGTTCAAATGAAAGGTTGTGGACAATATCTTTGCGGAGATGGTTGCGACGAAGAAGAAGATTAGATTTTTATTGTTTTTTTGTGGAACTTAAATGTTCAAAGGTATAAAAATTAACAATAAAACTTAATCAATATACTATGTATTGTTCCGCTCGTTATTTGTTCTAATTTACGAGGTTCCTTTGAATCGAAAAAAATGTAGCGACCTTTTTTTGGATGTATTACTTCATTTACAAAAGAGAATGAACCGCCTGTAAAATCAACATCTTGGGTGTTTTCATAAATAATTAATGTGTACTTTGGTTGATTTATTGGGTCAGGATATGCAATTTGGGTAGATGAAGTTAAATCGTTTTCATTTTGTTTTTCATCTGGTATTTTAACTATTATAGCATCATCAATATGCCAATTCATTTCATCGCGACACATATGTTCTTTACGTTTTATATAATATGTATAATCACTTATATTTATTATATTCACATCGTCTAAAATTTCTTTTAATACATCAAGTGTAAAGAAACTATAATCCATAATAATACCTTTTTTTCTTGTGTTTAAAATTTCTGGGTTGCCCTCTATTAATTCCTTTCCATATTTTTCTATTAATGTCATATATATATATTAGTAGTCCTTATTTTTTACCGTTAAATTTAAATGAATGATTAAATAAAAGAATTAAAATAGATATATTTTAAAATTGATTAAAAATAATACTATCATACTATTAAGATAACATGAAAAAAGAACACGGACAATTCTATACAACCAATTATGATTATATTTTACAGGATTTTGTTATACCAGAAAACGTAGAACATATAATTGAACCGTTTGGCGGAAAAGGCGATTTGTTTGGCTTTCTAGATAAAGATACATATACTATTGAAGCATATGATATCGAACCTAAACATGAAATAATTGTACAAAAGGATACTTTACTCGAACCGCCCGATTATAAAGATAAATTTGTATTAACCAACCCGCCATTTTTAGCTAGAAACAAAAGTGATAATAAAGCAATATTCGATAAATATGATGAAAATGATTTGTACAAATGTTTCATTCGAACTATTATAGAGAACAATCCTTGTGGCGGAATACTTATATTACCTTTGAATTTTTGGTCGTCGATTAGAAAAAATGATGTGAAATTGCGAACTGAATTTTTATCCAAGTTTTCAATTCAAAGATTAAATATATTTGAAGAAAATGTTTTCGTTGATACCACATATACAGTGTGTAGTTTGTTATTTATCTTGAAAAACAGTGAAAATATTGAAAATAAATTCAAGTGTTCAATTTATCCCCAAAAAAAAATATTCGATATTGAGTTAAATAAAATTAATAACTATACCTTCGGTGGTGAAATATACTCATTAGAACAAAATAATACCATTAAAATAGAGCGTTTAACGAGTAAAAATCAAGATACGGACTTTAAAACGAATATTTTGGTTCAATGTATAGATATGAACGCAGATAATAAAATCAAACTTTCTTATGTCGATAATGATGATATATATATAGACGATACGCCAAAACAATCTGCTAGAACGTACGCAACCTTAATTACACAACCGAAACTAAGTGTTCAACAACAAAAAAAACTGGTAAAAGATTTCAATGAATATTTAGATACTATGCGCAAAAAGTATCATTCCCTCTTTTTGACAAATTATAGAGAAAGTAAGAAAATCGCCCGTAAGCGAATTTCATTTAAGTTAGTTTTTGAAATTGTAAATCATGTATTGAGTAAATGAGTTCTCATTAAATATAACGCACTGCTCCGTAATCTATTTTTTCTCCTGTTTCTGGGTGTTTAAACATATATTCAACTCCTGCTTTTACACTTTCTGTGGTTAATACATCTAATGCCTTTTTATTGTAATTGTCCATATTTGTTTTTTCAGGTGTAGTTTCTGTTTCAGTTGTAGTTTCTGTTTCAGTTGTAGTTTCTGTTTCAGTTGTAGTTTCTGTTTCAGTTGTAGTTTCTGTTTCAGTTGTAGTTTCTTTTTCAGGCGTAGTTTCTGTTTCAGGTGTAGTTTCTTTTTCAGGCGTAGTTTCTGTTTCAGGTGTACTTTCTGTTTCGGGTGTTTTAAAATTTTTTATTATATATTTTTGAAATTCAATATGGTCAAATATATACAAATTTTTAATGTGTTTCGTTTTCTCTTTTAGTTCGTTCAATAGTTTTAGTAAATCGGTATCCACCAACATAACGAAGATTTCATCATCTTCTTGCTTATATTTTTCAACCCAATCACAATAGTGATAAATTTCCGAGAATACATTATCTTGGTGTCCTCCTGACCCAAAACATACTTTTGCGCAAATCCAGCCGTTTATTTTACCCCTTATTTTTGCGTCGAACGATTTCAAACAATCACATTTTTGAACATTCTTATTTTTTAGTTGTTCATTCGTAATGATTTGTTTTTCGTTTTTAATTGCTCGAAATGCGGTAGCGGATAGATTTTCGATATATACGCCATATTTACTCCCAGTAATATTACATATTTTAATTTGCAATTCCTCGTCTTTACTTCCTTGTCGAGATGCCAACTTTGATATTCTACCACTTAGAATTTTGTGAAAAACATCCCCCTGGCTAAATAAATATTTAAATATTTTTTCCTCATTCTTTATATCTAATCCAATATCAAGTTCGCCGAGCTCGTGTTTTACTCGTTCTACTTCATTTGAATTGACATTTTCTTTCAACCTCAATATGTTCCTTTCTTTTAGAGCATCAAATACGAGTAAATTATTGACGCGCTGTCTTTCAGAACGAGCATTTTCAAAATTAACTTTAATTTCCATAGTATCCATGTTGTCGTTCGTATTCATTTGAGTTGTTAATTGTCATTTCAAATTAACAAATCAATTTTTTATATTTAGTATTCTTTATTTTAATATAACCGCATATATTAAAATGACTACGAATTGTGAAGAAACTGTTATCGAAAAAACAATATATAATACACGAGGAAAACCATATGCGCAATTAAACAACAATTTATCTATTATTGTAAATGATGATATTTTACGTTTGCTGAAATTATCTACTTCTATAACTCCCAAAAAAACAACAGGTCCAGTTCGGGTTGATTATCCGGTTGAACATGATATGTGGAAATGTTTAACGTTATTTCTTGATGAACATAATACTTATTCTGTTCGTAAAGAATATTTTAAAAATAATGATATTGATAGTTGGATGGAAGAAAAGACAAATATTGAACAATGGAGACGCCACGTAATGAGGGTGGTGAATGAATTAGTTGATTCGAATATGTTCTAATAAATCATGTTTATCATTACTATTTCTTACATTTCCAATTAAATGACTAATAAAATTTATTATAACTGCCCCCCTAGTCTCATTTATTTTTCTTTTAATTTTAGCCATTAACATTTCTTTTCCTTTACTATTTGGATATTTTGTATTAAAATGATCTATGCGTTCAATCATTGTTCGAAAATATATATATGGATAATCAGCAGAACGTTCTAATTCTGAATCATCCCCGAAATATTGGTTAAAGTTCTCAATACTTTCATCTCTAGGACCTACCCCTCCTGTTATCTTATATTTTTTATTAAGTGCTTCAATTTTTTCCTTCAAAGTATTTTCTGCATCTACATAAATTTTATCAGCAATTTGAAAATCGATCGCCCGTTCATTATGTTCCTCAATACGTTTTAGACCCGCGTGGTGAATGCTATTATCATCGTCCGTCCGTTTATTATAGTCGTGATATAATATACGTGCTTTTTCCATTTCTCTATCGTATTCATCTAGTATTTCTGCTTTTTCACTTTCAAAAGTACCGCCTCTTTGACGACGTTTTTTTGTTTTATTTTTATTTTGGTTTCTTCTTCGTTTTCCTCCCTTGGTTTTTTTTGAACGTCTGCGTTTAGTTAACGCATTGCGTCCCTTTTTCCTTAAATTTTTCATGGTTTTCATATAAATTATACCAATATTATTATTAGTAAGAAAATTGATTTTTATAATCTATTAAACATAATACAATATAACAATTATGGAATTCCGGTTATTTGATTTTAATATTTATAATGTTTCATCAGAAGAAGACGACACGGATTCAAATAGTGATGAGGAAACAAAATACAAAGATAAGAAGTCGTTTGAAATTCAAATGTTCGGTATAAATGAAAAGGGCGAAACCGCGTCTATTCTTGTGAAGAATTACGCACCATTCTTTTATATTAAAGTTAACCGAAAATGGAATCCAGGTATGTTAAAAAAATTTTTGGAACATCTTAAAAGTAAAGTTGGGGCATATTATGCTAAATCAATAATCGGTTGTAAAATGGTTAAAAAGAAAAAATTGTATGGTTTTGACGGCGGAAAAGAACACGATTTTATTGAAATGAAGTTTAAAAATACAATAGCACTTAATAAGGTGAAATACCTTTATTATTATGATGGCGCGTTAAAACCGAATGGATATAATTTTGAAAATACCAAAACGGAAATATATGAAGTTCATATTCCACCATTACTGCGATACTTTCACATTCAAGAAATTAGTCCTTCTGGCTGGGTAAAGTTGCCTAAAATACGCCAAGTTCATCGTAAAACGACTACATGCACTTACGAATTTGAAGTAAGTTATGATAAAATTATCCCACTGAACGAAAAAGAGACGATTGTTCCATATAAAATATGTAGTTATGATATTGAAGCAAGTAGTAGCCATGGTGATTTTCCTATGGCAATTAAAGATTACACAAAGCTTGCGAATGAATTAGTAAATTATATGAAACGCGTTGAAGAAAATGTGGTAGATGCGCTTCAATCTATATTGTATACTGCGTTTGATATTACACCGAATGCTATGATAGAAATATCAAATGTGTTTCCAAAGAAAAAAGTGGACAAGGCGTATATTGATATGCAATTCGATAATTGGTTAAAAGAAAATTATAAGGACATTACCATAGAAGAAACAAATACTATCTATAATTATTATAATGACAGAAATGAAAAGATATCTAAAATTAGTAAAAATACAAATATTATTGATTTATTGAAGTCGTCCATTGAAAATGATGGCAAAATAAAATATATAAACGAATCCTTGAAAAAATACTTTCCTCCACTCGAAGGTGATAAATGTACATTTATTGGAAGTACGTTTTTGAACTACGGTGAAAAAGAGCCTTACTTAAATCATTGTATTGTTCTTAATAGTTGTTCAAAATTAAACATTCAAAATACACAAATTGAAAGTTATAAAAAGGAAAAGGACGTTTTAATCGCGTGGCAAAAATTAATGAATAAAGAAAATCCGGATATTATTATAGGGTACAATATTTTTGGTTTTGATTATAAGTTTATGTTTGAACGTGCGTCAGAAAATAATTGTGTAAGCACATTTTTGAAATTATCTCGAAATAAAAATGAAATTTGCGGTCGTTTGGAAAAAGGTGCGTATAAACTTGCCGAAAGCAAAATTGTTATTGCGAGTGGCGAGCACGAATTACATTACATTCAAATGAACGGTCGTCTTCAAATAGATTTATACAATTATTTTCGACGCGATTATAACTTGACATCGTATAAATTGGACCATGTTGCTGGCGAATTTATTGGGGACAAAGTAATTAAAATAGAACATGTAGAAACAGAAGATGATGAATTGGAAACTGAAATATATACCAAAAATATGATGGGAATACAAGTAGGAACATTTATTCATTTCGAAGAAATATCACATAGTGTTGACCATTATAAAAATGGTGCAAAATTTGAAATTATTTACATTGATGAGGAATCCAAAATGTTCTCCATCAAGGGTCATGAAAATTTAAATATGTCAAAAAGTGTACGTTGGGGAATGGCGAAGGATGACGTATCCCCGCAAGATATATTCAAATTGACAAATAAAGGCCCAAATGAACGTGCAATTATTGCGAAATACTGTATTCAGGATTGTAATCTAGTGCATCATTTAATGAATAAGATTGATGTAATTACTGGTTTTATTGAGATGTCCAAAATTTGTAGTGTGCCAATGAACTTTTTAGTAATGAGGGGTCAGGGTATTAAATTAACGAGTTTCATTGCGAAAAAATGTCGTGAAAAAAATACTCTCATGAAAACAATTCAAAAAAAAGAATTTGACGATGGTTATGAAGGCGCGATTGTGTTGGACCCGAAATGTAATTTGTATTTGGATAATCCGGTAGCATGTGTTGATTATGCTTCACTGTATCCGTCTTCAATGATTAGTGAGAATCTTTCACATGATAGTAAGGTATGGACAAAAGAATTTGATAATAACAATAACTTGTTATGTATTGAGGGAGAAGTAGATGGTTCTGGTAATTTTGTATATGATAATTTACCAAACTATGAATATGTAGATATAGAATACGATGTTTATAAAGATTTCCGCGAATCGTCTGTAAAGGCATCTGTAAAAATTAAAACGGGAGTAAAAATATGTAGATGGGCTCAACGAAAAGACGGATCCAAATCAATTATGCCATCTATTCTTGAAGAACTATTAAAAGCCAGAAAAGCTACACGGAAACTTATACCACAACAAACAGACGATTTTATGAAAAATATTTTAGATAAAAGACAACAGAGTTTTAAGATTACTGCGAATTCTTTGTATGGTCAATGTGGTGCCAGAACAAGTACTTTTTATGAAAAAGATGTAGCCGCATCAACCACAGCAACTGGAAGAAAGTTATTGATATATGCACAAAAGGTAATCGAACGTGTTTACAAAAACAAAATATGTAAGACCAAAAATCACGGAGAAGTATTAAGTGATGCTGAATATATTTACGGGGATACAGATTCAGTATTCTTCACTTTTAATTTGAAAGACCCAATAACAATGGAAAAAATTGTAGGTAAAAAAGCTCTTGAAATTACGATTGAATTAGCTAAAGAAGCAGGAGAAGTTGCTTCTATGTTTTTAAAAAAACCACACGACCTAGAATATGAAAAAACATTTATGCCATTTTGTCTCTTATCCAAGAAAAGATATGTCGGCATGTTATATGAAACCGATATAAACAACGGAAATAGAAAAGAAATGGGGATTGTATTAAAACGACGAGATAACGCACCTATTGTTAAAGATGTTTATGGTGGAGTAATTGATATTTTAATGAAAGAAAAAGATATTGAGAAGGCACTGGAGTTTGTTAAAAATAAATTACAAATGTTGCTAGAAGGCACGTGTCCTATTGAAAAGTTAATTATTACAAAATCGTTGCGTTCAAACTATAAAAACCCAGACCAAATCGCACATAAAGTACTCGCAACTAGAATCGCAAAAAGAGACCCAGGAAATAAACCCTCGTCAGGAGACCGTATTCCGTATGTTTATATTCAAGGAAAGGAAAAATATAAACTTCAGGGCGATAGAATAGAGACACCTACATTTATTAATGAAAATAATTTGAAACCGGACTACGGGTTCTATATAACAAATCAAATTATGAAACCATTACTTCAACTATTCTCGCTTATATTAGATGACATACCAGAATACAAAAAATTAATATTTAAAAAGAACAGAATAAATAATCAAATAAAAGATTTAAAAAAAACATTACCAAATGATAAATTTATTAAAAAGGTGGAGGATCTTAAAAGTAAAGAAGTTAAGATATTGTTATTTGACCCATATTTAAAACAAATAACAAACGCAAAAAATAATTTAACAACAATTTCATCATATTTTGTAAAGGTATAATGTTAAATTGTGAAAAAAAAAAGAAAAATGTTTTTTTTAATGCGAATACATATTTTGTCTATCTTGACTATGGTCATAAAATATTAAATTATAATAATAGTCAAACTAAATATGAATATAATAATGCGTTAAACGAATATATTAGAGAAAAAAACAATAATTTAGATATTGGTGATATTGATTTGTATTATGAAAAAAAGAAAAATGTGAAAATATTTCATAAATTAACAAATTCTCAATCAAAAAAGAATAAATTACGATTTATTTAATTAGGCAGTATATATATATAATGTTTAATACTGGAACAAAAATTTATCAAAGAGACGGTTCTAGTTTTTTTTCTTGGAATAGAAGAATCTCCTCTAATATTGTAATCGCAGAAGATTTAAAAAATACACAAAAAAATGGTTTAGGGTTCAAGTTAAATAACGTTATTGATTCGTCTGTTAAAACCCAACTTAAAGCAGCGTATACCATTGGATTAAATTCCAAGACTATTAGTACAAATAAAAATGTCGAGCAAAACTCGATAAAAACCGGACTGCGGTATACTAGAAATTTAGGGAGCGCCGTTCCCAAGAAATGTAGTGCTAGAAAAACATATGGGTCATGCTGTTAATCATTATTTTATTTAGGAATCATAATATAACCAACAATCCCTGTGCCTATAAATGACCACATATTTGATATATTATTAGACCCCCGTATTAATAATATATACCAATCCTTTACAAATGGCGTACTATTTGTTAGTGGGAAAAAATATAAAACCATATATACTCCAATTATTTCAACAATTCGAGTATAAATGTCTTGCTATTATAATGAAAAATTATCCATGTTAGTATTAAATCGACGAATTATACTAAGTTGTTAGGTATGTTATTTGAAATGTCATCATAAACAATTGCGTGTGTATATGATATATCAACGGTAACTCCGTGTATATTGTTAAAAGTGTTAATTTGTGTATTTAATGTGTTTATTAGATCTGTGAATGGTTGATTAATATCTGAATTATAATTCAACAGATTTTGATTAAAGAATAAATCATTTGTCATTTCTTCGTTTTCTTCCGTGTTTTCTTCCGTGTTTTCTTCCGTGTTTTCTTCCGTGTTTTCTTCCGTGTTTTCATTTTCCGTATTAATAGAGGTTGGTGTCTCAGTATTAACAACTTCGTCATAAAAATTTTGTGAATTAATTCTTAGAGAACCATTATTATATTCACGAATATCATATCTACATAAAGGACATCTAACATTTTCATTAAACCATGTATCTAATGCGGTCGAATTAAATATATGTTCACAAAATATTATTTGACTAACTGTATCAGTTTCATTGAATTCTTCCACCGTTATAGGGCACCTTGAATTTGGGGGGTCTATTATATCTATATATTGTATATTTCGTATAGCTCTTAATATTTGTTGTGGTGTTGGACGAATTATTACGGGTGTTAAAAAATCAACATTGGTTGGGTCTGTTTGTCTAGCTAGATTCATTCTTGTTATTAAATCTCTACTAAACATATTTGCGGTTGTGTTTTGGATTGGATTTAATAATTGTTCAAAAAAAGAATAATTTGGTAATTCATTTGGTTGTGTAATTCTTTGCTCTAAATTTATGTTTCGAATTGTACTTCGTAATAATTCATTCAATGTATTTTCTCTATTTTCTCTATTTGTATTATTAGATAATATTCCTCTTGTTCGGTTATTATTTGCTATATTCGTTTGTAGATTATTTGCTACATTTGTTTGTAAACCACGTGATAAATTAGTAGCAACATTATTTGTTGAATAATTTAGACCATTCGTCCTATTTAATTGGTTCCTATAGTAAGTGTGTAGATTCGACGGACGTTGAATGGGATTTGGTGTTTGACGAGTTGTTCTTCGACGACTCCCATTTGCACGTCGCACATTATTTAATATATTTTCACTTTCATTATTATTTTCATGAGTAGGTCTAAAACGTTCATCTAATAAGGGACATAGTCCAAAATATTCAATTAATTCATTTAATGTTCTTTCTTGGCGTGTTAATATATTCATTATGCTATTGTTCATTTGATTTGTAGTATCAATATGTCTTATGTAAGCATTTATCAAATCATTTATTGGTAGACTCATATATAACAAAAATAATTTATTTTTAACTAAAAAATATAAAATTGATTATAACCATTTAAATTTATTATTATAATTATTATTATGTTAATTGAAGAGAAATATAAAGATAGAGGGTTAACTGGTTTAAGCAATCTTGGAAATACTTGCTATATTAACTCCATTCTTCAAATATTATCACATACATTTGAACTCCACGATATTCTAAATAATGTACCAACAAATAAATTAGCGTCAAAGAATAATTTATTTATTGAATGGAAAAAACTATTAGATTTAATGTGGAGTAAAAATTGCACAATTTCGCCAGGAGCTTTTATTAAAGCAGTTCAAAATGAATCTAAGCGAAAGAAAAATGATTTATTTTCTGGATACTTACAAAATGACGCGTGTGAGTTTTTGACATTTTTATTAAGTTGCTTTCACGAAAATTTATGTTATGAAGTATCAGTATCTATTAAAGGGGACGTTAAAAATAAACGAGACAAAATCGCAGTAAAAGTTTACGAAAGATATAAAAGCATAATTCAAAAGGATTATAGCGAAATTGTTAGATTATTTAGCGGGTTATCTGTTACACTTATTAAAAACCATAAAAATCCAATAGAAATATATTCTATTTCTGCAGACCCTTTTTATAGTATTCAATTACCTATTTCGAATATCAAAGGTACTACACTCTATAATTGTTTAGATAAATATGTAGAAATGGAAGAGCTTACTGATTCAAATGCGTGGTATAACGAAGAAATTGAAAAAAAAGTAGATGTATACAAGAATACCATATTCTGGTCATTGCCGGTTATATTGATTATTGAACTCAAACGATTTAATTTTAATGGAGGAAAACTACATACTGTGGTGGATTGTCCGTTGGAAAATTTAAATTTATCTAAATATGTAATTGGCTATAATTCAAAGGAATATATTTACGACTTATTTGCCGCATGTAATCATAGTGGAAATCAACACGGTGGTCATTACTATTCATATATTAAAAATCAAAATGGGAAATGGTATAATTACGACGATACAAATATAACACAAATAACAAAAAATATAATATCAAGTAAGACATATTGTCTGTTTTATAGACAACGAAATACAAAACTATAGACCGCCATTACGAATTATTTTATTTATGATTTCTTCATCATAATCTGTACCCGTATATTTATCGCGGATTGATTCTTCTATATATCTTGTTTTTTTTAAATTATAATTGTTTTCGAATAAACACATGGTTGTTGCCATTGGAGTTATGTTTTCTATTTTATGTAGTAAATTGTTGTCAATTACTAACATATATTTTCCTGAATTATTATATTTAATTTGTTTATTATTCTCTGTACATATTTTGGTTGGTGTTAAAATTACTTTGGAATGTGTATTGTCTTTTTTACCATATACTGTTATTTCGCCGTCTAAACACAAAATATACTTTTTAAATGGTGATGACAACCAAGAATTGTTGGATGGTATTATCTTTGCGAATGTACATGTTTTAATATTTTTAATATTCTTAACATTCCAAATATTCTCATTTACATTGAATGTTTTACTAAAAATAGAAGGTCTTACTTTAAATAGCATTTTAGTTATACTATGAAATTGGCTGGGGCGCACAATCAATTTTATTGATTTTTTATTTGTATTTTTATTTGTATTTTTATTTGTATTTTTATTTGTATTTTTATTTGTATTTTTATTTGTATTTTTATTTGTATTTTTATTTGTATTTTTATTTGTATTTTTATTTGTATTTTTATTTGTATTTTTATTTGTATTTTTATTTGTATTTTTATTTGTATTTTTATTTGTATTTTTCTGCATTTCTATAGATTTTTATTTCAAACATTAATGCGGAGGAATATGATATACATTGAACAATACATATCTCATATTATTATTTTTGATTAACTTCCAAAAAAAATAATTCAGAGAGAAGAGAGAAAAATATAATTAATATTTTATTTTATTATTTAATAATTTATTCATTCGCGTTATTACCTTTTTCTCTGGATGGAGTCTTCCTTCCATATATGATTCAAGTGTTCTTAGTTTAATGTTTAATTGTTGCGCAAATGCGTGCACTGTATATTGTGATTTACTAATGGCAAATGTTAGTTCTTCGTGGAATTCCATATAATATACTCAATACAAATTAATGTTTAATTTATTTTTTTAAATCACTAAATTGATATAAAGAGCGCACGTATTATAATGTATAATGAACACATTGTTTATTTTTATTAATATTTTCAGTCTTGTATTTTCTCATAGAACAAATGTAATTGACCGGTTTGAATCGTGGGCTCAAACTTTTGATTTCAAAGTAATCGACGATTCGCACTATGAATCAACCCTTGCCAAATGGATTCTTAATGACCTGCACATTAACCATATTAATTCCATGAATTTGACTTATAGTTTGGGACATAATCATTTTTCAGGTATGGATAGTTATGATTTTAAACAATATTTGAATTTGAATCAACGCGAAGAGATTATCATGAATCGCGCTCAACTAACAACCGCAGCGGCGTCTAGTGTTGATTGGGTTGTTAATGGTGCTGTTACGCCAGTAAAGGATCAAGGCCAGTGTGGTTCTTGTTGGAGTTTTTCAACAACTGGTGCTCTTGAAGGAATTTATTATATTCTTACTGGGGAACTTGAATCTTTTTCAGAGCAACAATTAGTTGATTGTGATACCTTACGAAACGGCGGAAGAGACCACGGTTGTAATGGTGGATTAATGGATAATGCTTTTAACTGGATTGATAAAAACGGCGGTCTTTGCACAGAAGCTGATTATCCATATGTATCTGGTACAACCAAATCAGGTGGTACATGCCAAGACACCTGTTCACTTGTAAAAGATAGTCAAGTATTGTCGTATTACGATGTCGAACCAAGTTCTGACGATGAAATGATGAAGGCATTAACACAACAACCAGTTTCTGTCGCGATTCAGGCAGACCAGCTTGATTTTCAGTTGTATTCTGGTGGAGTATTTACTGGAAGTTGTGGGACCGACCTAGACCACGGTGTTCTTGCGGTAGGATATGGCAGTGAACAATCAACCGACTATTATTTGGTCAAAAATTCTTGGAGTTCTTCGTGGGGAGAAGGAGGATACATTAAATTTGGTCGCGGAAGTGAATACAACGATGGGGACGGTCAATGTGGAATTCTTCTTCAAGCAAGTTATCCTAATTTAATTTAATTTATTTGTATATTTCTTCCTTTTCTTCTATTTGTCATAGTTTTAGTTGGTGTCTTTTCCGGGTTTAATAGTCGCCTATTTATTTCATCTAATTTACTATTTCTTTTATTTGTTTCTTTTGTTGAAAGATTTAAAAAATGGTTATGTAATTCAGTTATCTTTGGATCTTCATCTATTGTACTAAGCATATTGTTCCTGTTCTTAAATTTATTTCGTCTTTTCCTATCCCTACTAATTGTTTTGGTTGTACTTAAACCACGACCCCTCATTTTTTTTCTAGTTTTTCTTATTTTTCTAGTTCTAGTTCGAACTTTGGTTTTGATTTTTATTTCTTTTTTTTTGTTCTTACTTTTCACTGTTTTATTTTTTTTATAAAAATTCATGCGTTTATATATTAATATTAGATAATATTCATTAATATTAATATAGTGGTTATTTATAATTCGTTATTTATAATTTGTCATACTTAATTTTCTGGGGTAAATCATCATTTGAAAAAAGTGTTTTACTTGAATAATTCGCACCAAGTGGCATATTCGTAAATGTTTCGGTTGTACAGTCCCATTTATTTGTTGTATTGTCTCCATAATGCCCAATTGCGAATTCTTGTCTATTCACAGGAGGTCTATCCATAGCGTATTCTCTTTTTATATTAGCAAATGTTTGATTCTCAGTTGAATTTAAATATTGCTGTGAACGGGTTTCAATAGTCGTAGAATCGCCCAAAGCCCCGAATTTAATTATATGAACGTTTGCGTTTAATTCTAATGTTATTTTTTGAAGTACGTAGCTATGATTTTTAATTTCTAATGTTGCGCCTCCCAAACATTGGTCATTGTTAGTATAAATAACCAAAGCATATAAATCCTCCCAATTTTGTCCGGTTCTTAAGGCAATATTTATTGTTTCCGCTGCGTCGGTTTGCGTATATCCACGGTGCCATTGTTTTTCACTTATGCCCACAATATTATTTAACGATAAGTCCTTCATGACTTGTGCCTCGGTTTCATATGTAATGTCTCTAACACCCTCATTTCTCACAATAGTGATTGGTGCGGTATCTATTATATTAGTAATACCATCATCATTCGTGTAAACTGTTGAATCAGCATCTGGATCATTATTACCCACATGCTTAAATAATTCGATTTCATCTATTTCAATAGGATTTACTAATTCGCCATCGTCGCCCGTAGATGTAGTATATTGAATTATAAACTCTCTTATCAAATGATGTGGTGGATTTACGTCATTACCATTGTCATCTTGTAATAATCCATATTTATCTAAATAATTTTGCCAGACTGGGTTTCCATCTGGACATGTTATTTGGTCATTCGCACCACTTGTTGTTGTGCTTGTTGAACCAGTTGTCGCTGTTGGATTATATGGGTCATTAAAAATTTGTTCACCTGTATACATTCTTCCTTGACCGTCGTGGTAATGTGCGACGTCCTGTTCTTCTTCTTCTTCTTCTGTCAATGCTTTTGCGATGGATCTATAATTAATTAACATCATAACAACTAATATGGCAACAATAATTATAGCAGCACCCGTTTGATTAATAACTCCTACACCACTCAAAATTAATAGAATAAATATAGGAACAAGTGTTATAAATAAATATTGCATGTACATATTTAACGTGTTAAAATCACTTTTTTTTTCATTATTTTCTTCATCTTTTTCCAGAGCATCTTGTGCTTCTTGTTCTTCGTGTAATCTGTCATGTTCCGCTAAATGACTAGCTCTTTCTTCGGGAAATAAAAATGTATGGTCATGTTGATCATTATCTTCTAAAGTACTCATGTATATATATTTATTTATAAAATTGTTTTACTATTTCCCTTTTTTGTTTTTATATTTCCACTCGCTTTTCTTTTTCGTGTTCGTGTTTTTCCCCCACCGCCGTTTTTATACTCTGTATTTTGCAAAAAATAGTCATATTTATTCGTAGGTAAAACACCTTTGTAATTGTTATTTATTTTATTATCCTTATCAATATGTTCTATGGATAAACCGAATGGTGTAAATAATTCGTAGTTTCTTGTACCCCCTTTTAATTTAATTGGTCTTGAATTTTTTGCTAAATAATCTTCACTCATATACTAATTAATTATAAATTCTTTTTATTTCATTTTCGATTTTGAATGTTCTATTTTCTTTTAAATAGTTTAATATATATTCTACTTTTGCTTGGTCATTTTCAAATATTTCCTTTAAACATTTTTCAATATATTTAAAACTAATAGCATTCGGGCTTTTAACTTCTACAAATTTTAATGAACCGTCGCTAATTTGAATGACTGGGTTGTTAATGTTTCTACCTTTAATTTCATTATTAATATTATCATTTAAATTCGTTTTTTGATTTCGTATTTCTTTTATTTTCTCATTTAAATGTTTTTGTTGATTATCTAATAGTACCCATTTTTTTATATTTTCTTCAAAACTCATAACAATATAATGAACACACATTATATTGTTTATTTATTAACCAATTATTTAACGTCTGCGACGAGTGTTTCTCGCTTTTCTGGTGAATGGTTTAGTTACTCTTCTGGTTGTTTTTCCAACACTTCTTCTTACAGCACCAAGCCCTCTTCTAGTTCCGCGAACAATGCTTTTCGCTAAACGAACAGGTAATACATTGCCTCTTCTTTTAGACGCATATTGTTGCGCGGCTACTAATGCAAGAGGAAGTAATGCTCTTCCAAAACCACCTCTTCTAGATTTTCTTTTTGTACGACCACCTTTTCCACGTGCTCTTCTTTTACCTCCCACAAGAGAAGCTCCTTTTGTAAATGCACTTTGTACTCCATCAATACCTGAACCACCTCGTTTTCTATATTTAGCTGATTGATTCGCCATATAATATATGAAAATATTAAAAAAAAAAAAATTATGGTTTAAAATTTGAACGTATCAATAATATTAAATTTGCTAAAATTAAAAAAAAAGAGATGGATATCAATAAAATACAAACAAAAATATATGGATATAATTCTAATAAAATCATGTCGATAATTGGAGAACATAAACATTTTAATTTTTCCTTTATATCATCGCGATTTAACATATTTAGACAAAATACTGTTATTGGGTCTTCGTTTTTAAACATAAATAATCAACTTAAAATAAAATATTAAAAATAAAGTAAATGCGTGTTTATTTTATTAAGTTTTTCTATTTTAGAATATAATGAATTCAATTGTTGTACCCAATGAATATTACGATTTTTCCTCTTTACATTTAGCAACCCCTATAAGTACTCAAGGAGGTGCTTATTTTACTAAACTCTTAAATAATAATAATGATGTTTATATTCAAACACCTAAAAGCAAAACAAAACAAGGATTTATTAAAAGCGGGAAAAAAATTCAGTGTGATTTAATGTTTGATAAAAGTAATGGCGACTTTATCAAATGGTTTGAGGATTTAGAAAATAAAATTATAGATCTAATACATTCTAAAAGTAATAGTTGGTTTCAAGATTCAATAGACAAAGATGATATTGAAAACGCATTCGCATCACCGGTACGAGTTTATAAAAGTGGGAATTATTATTTAGTAAGATGTTATGTTGAAACCCCACGAATGGCGCAATCCTCAACCCAACTAACATTATTTGATGAAAATGAAAAAGAAATTAATATGGAAGACATTAATGATGACAGCAATGTTGTAAGTATTTTACAAATACACGGCATTAAATTTACACCAAAAAGTTTTCAAATTTATATTCAAGTCAAACAAGTTATGTTAATAAGCAATACAATGTTTAATAATTGTTTAATAAGTACCAGCAATAACAGAAAACATTTAGAAGAAAGTAATCAAAAATTAGTTTCAAAAAATGCGTCGGTTGAAGAAAAGTTGGAATTAGAAAAAGAATTAGACCATTCTCAAGACATAATTGATACACTGGATAAAGAAGTATTGGATAATGTTGAGGTTGAAAAAGAAAATAGTGTAGACGAAATGACCGAACCAGAAAAGGTTGAACCAGAAAAGGTTGAACCAGAAAAGGTTGAACAAAAAATAGAGATTAACAATTGTAATAGTTTAGAAGAATTTGATATAGATATTAACTTAGATAATTTAGAAACAATCGAATTAAAAAAACCAGATACAATTTATTACGACATTTATTTAAAAGCAAAAGAAAAAGCAAAAAATGCAAGGAAACATGCTTTAGAAGCATATTTAGAGCTTAAACAAATAAAAGCTAATTATGAAATTGATGATATGGACGATACTGATGACGAAATTGAAGAAATCGGGAATTATAACTAATTATTTAGAAATATTTGTTTATTTAAATAATTAAAAACATTATCGAAAAAATATTTTATCAATACTTTTTATACAATGCTGAAATCATTAATGAAATTTCTTCAAGACAACCAAAAAACGATTCTATTTGTATTTTTGGCCCTGGCTGTTATATTTTTACTCATGAATTACAATGAATCAAAATCGATTGTTCAACCAGAAGCAAACACTGGTATGAGATCCCTTGATAGCGCACACGCTATGCCCATGAGTACATCTGGTGACGATTCTTATCAAAAAGTTGGTGGTGGCGGCAACGACGCATCTGGCTTACCACAAGCAAGTTCAAGTTTAGATGCTTCTGAACTTTTACCAAAAGACACAAATAGTGATTTTTCTTCTGTTTTTCCTAACGGTAAAGAAGGGATGGAAGGTGTAAACTTTTTAAAAGCTGGACACCATGTAGGTATTAATACTGTTGGATCCACTTTAAGAAACGCAAATTTACAACTTCGTTCTGAACCACCTAACCCAAGAGGTAATATTGGACCATTTAACCAATCCACAATTGAACCAGATAGTCTAAGAGCATCATTCGAATTGGAAAAATAAATAAACTAAATAAACTAAATAAACTAAATTAATTTTTTAATATACAATAAATATATGTCTGGAAATGATATTTTAGGATATATATTAATCATATTTGTTATTGTAATTTCAATTAAAATGTACATGGAGTCAGAACACATTCAATTAAAATGTGTTGTATCTAGTGTTGACGGGAATCAATATTGTGTTCGTGATAATTCAAAAGTAAACGAGGCTTCTGATTTATTGGCGCGTGTAACAAATAAATGCATTAAATTGGTTGATTATATGGTAAAAAATTATCCTGGCGACGAACGCGTTCAAAGATTAAAAGATGGGTTTGACCCAGAAGTAATTCGCGAGACATTGCCCAATAGCAAGTTGACCGCTTATAGTGAAAATAAAGGAGAAAAAATAGCATTATGTTTAAGAAAGTCAAAAAAAGGTACATCTTTAATAGATTTAAATACTCTTACATTTGTTGCTATACATGAATTAGCACATATTATGACAAAATCAATTGGACATAAACCAGAATTCTGGGATAATTTTAAATTTTTACTTATTAACGCAGAAAAAGCAAAACTATATAGTCCCGTTGATTATAAAAAAAATTCTAAACCATATTGTGGTATGCCGATTACTGATAATCCATACTATGACCTATAATTTGTTTTTTTATAATGTTTATTTACTTGATAAATAAACTCTATAATCTATATATATATATGGAAAAAATATTATTTTTAGATAATGATGAAAATGTCAAACATACTATCATATTTGGAAAAAAAGAAACAAATACATCAGCTATCTCTTATAATGAACAAAAAATATATAAGGACGATTCAATATTTGATTTGAAATGTAAAATATTTGAAGAATGTCAAAAAAACGACGCTTTAAAAGAAGTTAATATTGATACTATGTATTTATTCGCATATATTAAAGATAATATTGATTTAACTTATTTGAAAAAAAATTTAACAGAAGAAAACTATGTTAATATGCTGAGAAATTATAAATCACCTGATTTTGAATTTGAAAAAAAAACATATATTCAAGTACTATCATATTTAGAAAATTCATTTTATAAAAATAAACATATCTATAAATTAACACCCATTGGTCAAAAAATTAGTAGAGATTATTTTAATTCTTCTGTCAACCCGTTGAAATATCAACCGGGTGATAAAATTAGCTTATTTAAAGATAATAAAAACATTGTATTGGAATATTTAGATATTTATGAAGAACAAATATTTGCGGTTGATTTACATACTATTATTAATTCGAACAACCCTCATAAAAATGACATTTTAAAATATTATTTCATTTATTGTTCATTAGAAGATACACAGCTTTATGTATTAAAAAAAAACGAGTTAAATTTGACATCGGTTGAACAAAAAAGTAATAATGAAAAGGTTATTAATTTTTATAATAATATAAATAATTTTGAATCAAAAATAAAGTATTCACATAATGGCGTACATAAATGTCAAGTCGAATTTTCTAGTTTTTATAACTTAATATACCCAATTGATATATTATTTAAAATATTTGGTACATCAAAACTCATACCATATATAAAATATAATCCGGGATTAAGAGAAGAAAAATTAAATCGTTTTTACATGGAAAACAAAAATATTTATTTAAATTCATTAATTGTTCATCGAATTCAAAAAAACATGAATATAAATAATTCTGTTCAAATGTATGTTATTTCAAATGATAATGAATTTATATTATCTTTCCTGAATAACGGTGGCATACAAATATATTTTGAAACAACTACATATATTAATATTGATAAATTAGAAGAGTTATTTAAAAGTGTCATTAATCCAATTATTACCAATGTGCAAACTCTATTTCAACAATATGGATATTATTATAACACATTTCAAGGATTCGACCATTATGAAACAAACATTTTAAATATTTCATTAAAATATTTATATAAATATAAAAAATCGTCTATTAATGTACCAAATAAATTATTGAGGTGTTTATTACCATTAATTGAGTTGAATGAAGAAGCGAGTACAAAAGAAATTAATTTTTTGTATAAAAGAGTTGGTTCTTCGTTAAGTCATGATATTATAATTAAAACATTTATTGATAAATATCAAGGCGAAATACATTTGGCATTTAATATTGACAATTTAAATAACTATCATTACATAGATATATTTAATACCCACATTAACTTACTTTCAAATATGTTTTTTGAATCATCGCAAAACAGTTTAGATGATTCTGTATGTAAAAATTTAAGTTCGTATGATTATGAAAAAATAGAAAAGGAAGAAAAGGAAAAAAGGGAAGAAAAGGAAAAAATAGAAGAAAGTGGGTCGTCTATTCAAGGCAATGATATAAAAATAGATAAACGCGAATTATCCGAAGGTGAAAGTGATGATTTTTCAGATAATGATATTTTTATATCAAGAAGAATAGAAACCGATTCAGTATCTGCCAACGAAGAACCATCGAGCGAAGAATCTGCGAATGAAGTATCTGCGAATGAAGAATCTGCGAATAAAGAACCATCGAGCGAAGAATCTGCGAATAAAGAACCATCGAGCGAAGAACCATCGAGCGAAGAATCTGCGAATGAAGAATCTGCGAATAAAGAACCATCGATCGAAGAATCTGCTAATGAAGTATCTGCGAATGAAGAATCTGCGAATAAAGAACCATCGAGCGAAGAATCTGCGAATGAAGAACCATCGAGCGAAGAATCTGCGAATGAAGAACTATTGAGTAAAGATTCAACAAAAAATACCGACAATAATATTGTATCGTTGGGGTCAGATTTATTAAATAGCATAGGGAGTACAGTATCTAACGTAGCATCTACGGTTGGCGACGCATATGATAAATCTAGAACAAAAATAAATAAAGATATTTCAAAAAAACAAGAACCCGAATCAACTAGTAGTAAAGATACTAATTCTAAAAAATCATCAATCGGGGACTCAATTGGTTCATCTATTGGTTCTTCGATTGGTTCTTCGATTGGTTCTTCGCTTGGCTCTTCTATTGGTTCTCCGGTTGGTTCAGTGAATGACTCTGATAAAAGCAAAACCGGAGGATATAAAATGTTCGGCGGTGAAATATCAACTGGAAAAATGCGAAAATTCTTTCAAGAACGCATAAGTTCTCGCGATAAAGACCTTTTTGATAAATATAATCAAAATAATAATTTTGCGAAATATTGTCCTCAAAATTTATCAAGACAGCCTGTCATTGTAAATGAAGAAGAAAAGAAAAATATTGATGACAACTTTCCGGATTCATATAATAAAAGTTCTCTTCATTATGGGTCAAATGAGAAAAATAAAAATTATTACATTTGTCCAAGATATTGGTGTATTGAAGGAAATACAAGTTTAAACCCACAGGACGTTGTTGTAAACGATAAAGGAGAGTTAACTAGTAAATACTGCGATGGTACTATATATGAATTTACTTCCTCGCTTCAACATAAAGATAAACAGGGAAATTATCGTTATAGCTATCCGGGATTATTAAAGAAAAAGGGTGAATGCCTACCCTGTTGTTTCGGCAAGGAGAACAAGGACGTTAGTTCCCAAATAAAAAAATGTATGACAAGCGAAGATAAAGAAGAAAGCGCAGGAGAACAATTACCAGATAGAGATGACACGGCCCCTGAAAATATTAATACGGTCAACCAAAATGGCGAAATTCAAGATTATCCAGATAATGAAAAAAATATTGACAAAATAAACTATATTCAACAATCTAATAAATTTCCATTAGACGCAGGTAAAGTTGGATATTTACCACTTACTTTACAAAAAATATTTGATATTGAAGCTAAGGATTATACATTGATTCACTTAGGGTGTAATCAAATACACAATAAATCATTTATTTGTTGTATGGCCCAGTTTTTTTCACTTATTGTTTTAAAAAGTAAAAACATATTTCTATCGGATCAAGGATTGGATATAAAAACGATGAATAATAGAATTATTCAAGCGACAACATTAGATAACTTTATTACTTTACATAATGGTAATTTAATACATATTTTTGATAATAATCAACAAAGTTCATTAGATATGGAAGATTTTAAAGATACGACAATTTATAAAAATATTTATAGTAATAAAAATTCAAATTCAAATTTCTTAATGAATAAAATACTTAACGCATATGAAAATTTTCATAATTATATCATAAATAATGATACGTTAATTGATTATAAATATTTGTGGGATATATTTTGCAAACCACACCCAAAGTTATTCCCAGAGGGCGTGAATATAATTATTTTTGAAATGAGCAGTGAGCAAAATGATTATGTTGAATTATTATGTCCCCCGAATTATTATACAACCCACAGTATTGATGTTAATAAACATTATTGTTTTATATTAAAAAAGGATCATTATTATGAACCAATTATATTTTTTAAGAAAGACGAAGATTATACTAAAATAAGAACACTTCGTAATAGTTTAATAATTAAGTATGGGTTGGATAATATTAATCATATTATTAAATATATTGACGACCTTTATAAAAAAAATATTTGTTCCGCTCATTCTGGGAATTCACCAATGGGATATAATTCAACATATTCAACGACATTATTAGATAATTTACCATTGATCAACCTATCAATCAAGAAACAAGTTGTTAATTTAAATGGTAAAATAATTGGATTTGTTATAGAAATTAATAATAATGAATTATTAGAAAAAATCCAAATGAAAAGTAAAAATAATGTATTATGTTATTTACCATGCTTCCCTTCATTTATACGAGGTGATATTGATATTCTTTTGTTAGAAAGTTCCAATTTACAAAGTTATTTACATAGTTATGATAATACAAAAGTTATTTTGAATTTTATATTTGATAAAACAAAAGTAGTAAATTTAAAGCCTATTAAAAAAGTTGAATTAAATGATAATATTATAGGTATTGTTTCAAACGGTAATCTATTTGTTCATTCTATCGCAAAAAAAAAATCTCTTATTCACGACGATATGGAAGAAGTACCAAATAATTACATTGTTTTTACGGGTGATAATTATATGTATTTGGACGAAACAATATTATCAAATAATGAAAAAGACGATGAACGAATCCAAACCGTTAAAAAAATTAAATTAGAAAATGAACTTTATAATATTTTTAGAAATTTGGCTCGAATGATTGTAAACAACTACAATAACTTGGATAGTAAAAATAAAATATTAAATATTTTAAATACAGAATATTTTACGTATTTATATAAATTTAAATTAATTAATGATATTCTAAAAGACCTACTAGAAAAGCATATTACATTTACAAGTAAGTTGACAAATATAGAGAAAAAGCAAAATATATTTAAATGTATAGACGCTTCAAATGATTGTAATGTATTTTTACCAGTTAAGAATCTAATTACCAAAAAAATGAATAATATTGTATATTTCGAAAAATTAACGGATGAAATAATTCGTTTTAAACAATATAGAAAATTTATGTTTGATACCCAGTACTATTTAAATTCAACATTAAATGATTTTAATATACATGAAAATGAATTAATATTACCACAATCATTAAATAATATTACATATTTAGATAGTTTGAATAAAGCGGATACAATTAATAACTATGAAACGTCGGTTGTAAATGACTATATATCACCAACTATTTATATGACAAAAAAAAATACGAAAACTAGGAAAAATAAAGAATGTCCAAAAAAATGTCCTAGAAAAACACGTTGTAATAAAAAGAAGGGTGTATGCGAACCAATTGAAGGACAAAAAGGTGGAACAAATGGCGACGACGGTAATACAACGAGAGAAACATTTACAAATTCAAATATAGACCCATTTGATGTACCCGACGATTTAAGTGAGATTGGATATGATGATTCTGTTCATGATTTGGATTTAGAATTGGATAATTCTTTTGAATTGAATAATCCTGATGATTTGGATTTAGGGTTGGATGATTCTGTTCATGATTTGGATGGTGAAGATGAACCAAATAGTTTTTCATTTAGTAGTGTTCTTTCTGGACTAGGATTCGGCAATGACGAATCAAATTAATAAAAGAATTAAGGATTTAATATATACTTAATTTTTTTAGATAGAAATATAACACCGTTCGTCTTTTCTCGGTTGAACATGGGAATGGTGTAAAATTGAATTTATTTATGCTCTTGGTGTTTCTGGTTTTCGTGAATTTTTTATTATATTCATTCTTTTTTCTTGTTCTTCTATTTTAATTTCTTTCCTTTTTTGTGCTGCAACGTTATCTGCTTCATGCAATTTTATTGCCTTCATTACTGTATTTTCATATCGTAGTCTTTCGGGTAGTTGTTGTTGCTCCATAGTATATTCTTTTATATCTCGTTTGTGTTGTTCTATCGCTTCTTTACGATACTCTTTCGGTACTAGTTCTAACTCTAAATCCATTACTCCTTTGTATCCCTTCACTATATTTCCTGGCATTTATTATATTATTCTCATTTTTTTATATCTGTTTTTTTTTGTCTTTATTTTATTCCTTTTTCCACCAAGTTTTTTCGGGTTTCAAATGTCCAAATATGTAAAAAATTGAAATTATTTAATTACAAAGGTGTATCATAACAATGAAAGTAACAAATACCGATTTACTCAATAATAGATATACATATTCTATTGAAATTCTCGAACAGAATATTGTGGAAAATCATCTTGATGAAAAAATACTATTAGCAACCCAAACCCTTACTCCGGAATTTTGTGTCAAATATATATTAGATTTAGATATTGAAGGAGGCGGCGAAGAATCTTATATTTTTGATATATGCTATATTTTATCATTTCAAAAACATATAACTGAAAAGGAACTAACAGATTTAATTAATTTTTGAGTGAAATTAATTAGGTTTGTTTTCTTGTTTTTCTCGTTTTTCTTCTTTTCCCGCCTTCTTTTTTTTTCGGGTTATAAACCGATGCTATTTCATACGCTATGTCTTTATTATTAAATACACGCTTAGCATTTAAATAGTTGTTGGATCTAATTCTATTATTTATTAACCGCACTATTTCTTTGTGTCCATTATTACTTGCCAAATTGATAGCTGTATTACCAAATAACACAGCTAAGGGATTTGCGTCTGCTTCTAATAACAATTTCACAATTTCAGTATGTCCCTTAACACTTGCCCATGTTAGAGCTGGATGGGAGAGAATTCCTGATAATTTTCTATTTACATTTGCTCCTGTGGCTAATAATATTTTCACAATTGCCAGTTTTCCATCATGACTTGCCAATTCAATTGCCGATTTAGAACCATTAACCACATTCACATCAGCACCGAGTTTAATGGCGTGAATAACTTTATTAACATCATTTTCTTCAATCGCACGATAAAGATATTTGGTTAGTTGTTCATTTGTTTCCCCTCCTCTCTGTTTTTTTGAACGAGTGTGATTTCTTCGCGATTTATTTGATCGCGTGTTTCTAAATCTTTTATTGGATTTATTATCATTATTTCGTGGCGCCATTATACTATATTATAGTATTAAAAAATAATATAGTATTAAAAAATAATATAGTATTTTTTTTCTAAACGATTATTGTAAATAATTAGACAATTAACTAGTCGTTTCTCGGGTTGGCGAAGGAATTGACGAACGACTTGACGAACGACTTGACGAACGAGTTGATGAATAACTTGACGAACGACTTAGAGAACGACCTCGTATTTGTATTGGTGTATCTGGTGGACTCGTGTCAGGAGTTCTTGGATTAAAAATATCTACATTATCCTCGTCATCGTCTGTATCTGAATTATCTAATAATTCAATATTTAAATGCGATGTACTTAAACTTTGGTTTATTTGTTGAAAGTGTGTATTAATAAATATACTTTCTGAATTTGTTTTATACCAATCTGAAAAATTTATTAATTTGGGTAATTTATTAAAGGGTATATAATCAACCTCATATTTTTTTGTTATTTTTGTACGATTTGTTATTTTATTATTTTCAAAATCTACGAATTGTTCTCTTTTTAAAATTGTTCTTCCAAATTTACTATTTAAATTTAAGAATTGTCTTAATTTACTTCCAAATGTTTTTCTGTAAAAATAATATTTTACGTTATTTGTAGTTAATTTTTGATAAACATATAATATAAAAAATGGACGAAAGGCTTCAACTATTTTATCTTTTGGAAAAGTACAATTTAAATCAAAATTAATATTTTGAATTTTTTCTTCTTTAATCATATTCATTATTCCATTGTAATAATCATTTATTGATAGATTATGTAAATATCCTGATATAGATGTATCGCGAAGTTCGGTATCAAAATGAATTGAAAAAATTTTTAAATCAAAATGAGATAAATAAAATTTATGAAATAAGTCCGGGAATTTAATATAGGGTAAATTTCTTAGAAATAAATAAATATTATATAAATTGTGCTTTTTAAAAGCAAGATTTGTATAAGGATTTTGTATTTCTAGTGGTTCGTGAAAAAATGTTAAATAATCAGGAATATAAATATTTGATAAATTGTTTTTTATCAAATTCAATAAATCATGAATTTTAAATGTATATTTCATATTATTTTCTATTATTGTTATTAAATGATGTGGTTTTGCATTACTTAATTTATCCATATTTAAATCCAAATCGTTTGAAGACATTTTAGTATATTTCCATTTATAAATCGAATATAACTTTAAAAACCCAAAATAAACCTTTTGAGTATTATAAAAACTATTTAATATATAATCTCTTTGTTGTTCGTTCATAAAAAACCCGTTTATAAATTGGCCCAAATGTTTAAATTTATTATTCGAATGATCATATGAAGTTGATATAAAATATGGTCTTATTGCATAATTATTTTTTTTACTTGGAACTTCATTTGGATATAATTTTTTATATATGTAATAAAACGACGAATCGCTATTTACCTGCATATATATATATATGTAGTAAGTAGATAAATTTTAAATTATTTTTTATTTAATATCATGATAACATGATAACGCGATAACACAGTAATGTGATAAAGTGATAACATGATAACGCGATAACACAGTAATGTGATAAAGTGATAAATGCGATAACATGGTAATGCGATAAAGTGATAAACGAATAAACTAATAAACAATTAAAAAATACATTGAAATTTTTAATTTTTTATTATTTAAATATTAATATCATAATCATCATCGTCGTCTACTTGTGTTTCTTTAATATTAATAATGCTTTGGTTAAGTTTTAAATCATTATTCGTACACTTAACGTCATCTTCTTTAATGAATACATCATCAATATCAACCTTATCTTTAAACTCAAAGGGTTCTAATGTTCTCATTTTATTAATATCCAATACTAACTGGAATGAACTTGTTCCAAAATATCCTTCTTGACCACACATGACATTTGCTGAAACACCTCGCATATGGTCCAAGTCCCCATGTCTTGCTGCTCTCAAAAACATCTCAGGTGTTTCTTCAAAGGATGCTTTCGCAAGAGGACCAATATCATCATTATTAATTCCGTGTCTAAATATCGAAATCATTTTATATGAATATGTCATTCTATCGCACAATATAGTCAAATGATGATAATTAATGTATCCCGCGTCATCAATTACTTCTGTTAATTCATTAAAGATAGATTGTCTTGCTGCTTCTACCCCAAGAACATTATACATTTCAGTAATATTATTCGTGAAGGTTCTCTTCACATTTATATAATCAAGAGCAAGGACATCCATTAGATTTGAACCTACTGTATCTAGTACCCAAAATTCTTTATTAATGAAATCGTTTTCTTTTTCGATTACTTCGTCCTGAACTTTGCGCATAATAACTTTATTAATGTTTTTAACACCACGCAATGGAATGTTATCCAGTAAATTATCTTGGAAATTCTTCAACAAATAAATTTCATCAGATTGGTCCAGCGGATTAATATCCTTTTTATTTTTATCTTTTTTCAATAGATTGTTCACGCGAATTCTAAAGATCAACTTGTCTGTATTGTAATCACTATATGTACAATGAATATCATCTTTAAAATTACTATTCATTAAAGCAAAGTGAATATCATCCATCGTTATATTTTTTTCAAGCATTACCCCCGAGTCAATTGTCATTCGTAGAACCCATTTTGATTTTTCTCTATTTAAACTTGTATCTTCGGTTGTGTCCGCAATCATCTTTTCAAATTCAAAATATTGTTGAAGCAAAAGTTTATCGTCGGTAATTAGTGAATTATCGTCTACGGGGTCAAAACATATTTGAATATTGGATACAACTTCCCTCAACTTTGTATACTCGATCATATACATAATCGATTGCGCTTTTGTTTTGTTTTCTTGGTCCTCTTTATTTAAATAAATGGTAATCGACTTACTTTTAGGATTTTCCGTTAAACTCAAAATTTCTTCAATTCTTGGTACACCACGGGTTATATTTGACTTAGATGCTACACCCGCATAATGAAACGTGTTCAATGTCATTTGTGTAGTGGGTTCTCCAATAGATTGTGCAGCAATCATACCCACCATTTCACCCGGCGCTACAATAGATTTTTTAAATGTTAATGTAATTACGTCCAATAAGTACTTAATCATGGCCCGGTTATATCTATGTGTAATTAGAAGCTCTTTTGGGGATAAATAATAATAGTACACGATTTCCATTAGGTCGCTTGCTTTACAATAATAGAATTTCCTCATTTTTTCAAAGTTTTCTTCAATCATTGTCATTGCTTCCATCGGCGAAATATCTACAATAGAATCTTGTGAAATTTTGTTTTGATTTCTAATATTCATAATAATATTATGATAAGGAACTGGAATATGTATCCGCTTATCATGTTTGTATTTATATAATTTTTCTGTTATTTTTTTCTTACTATGTATCATTTTTTCACTATAAAAGTTTGCTTTGGTTTCATATAATTTCTTTTCTTTTTTCAATTGTTTGGCTACTTGTTTTGTAAATATAAGGTCATTGTCCTTAATAATTGGTATATAGTAATGTAAGTAAATATCTTCGGTGCTTTTATCCATCAATGGTAATATTTGATTTTCTACTTTTGTGGTTTCAATACCATCATCTCCATATGTAAATTGTACTATTTTATTTTTACTATTACGTACGGTCATGTCGTATTCAACTTTAATATCTTCTAATCCTTTAATTAACCGTCTTTGAATATATCCTGTTTGGGATGTTTTAACAGCTGTATCAATTAGACCAACACGACCACCTTGTGCATGAAAGAATAGTTCAGACGGCGTCAATCCAACAATATAACTACTTTCTACAAATCCACGCGCCTCTGGGCTATCATCGTATTTTGTAAAATGAGGCAAAGTTCGGTCTTCAAATCCATATGGAATACGTTTTCCATTTACATTTTGTTGTCCCAAACATGAAATCATTTGAGCAATATTTAAATCATTTCCTTTTGAACCAGCATTAACCATGGTTACAAATCTATTGTTTTTACTCAAACTATTTCTACCAATTTTACCTGCTTGCGAAGTAGCTTGATTTAAGATATTATTCACTTTACTTTCAAACTCATCTACGTTTTTTGTTCCTGTATCATTTTCAAATATACCCAAATGAACTTGATTAATTAAATTTTCTACGTCATTTTTTTTAGTGTTAATGATTTCGTCAATTTGACTTTTTGTTTCTTCGTTTGAAATTAAATCACTAATTCCTACACTATATGATGATGTTTTCATGTATTCTGTAATTATATTTTGAAAATTGTCGATAAAGTCTGAACATTTTTTATTACCATAATCATTACAGATTCTATGTAAAATACCTTTTGTGGTTGCTCCCAACGCATATTTGTCTAATTGTCCTTGAATAAACTTTCCATTATTAATTTCTAGCATATTAGTATTATTCTCGTTTGAATAGTGAAGACTAATATTTGGGAAAATCTGTGTTAAAATTTCAAAGTTTGTAATTTTTTTATTTTTCAATATATTTAAATCTACGGTATTTGAATTCATTAATAGATTCATCGTCTGTCTTTTTGTAAAACTCAGGTCTTTTCGTGTAAAACGATACGCACCCAACAATGAATCTTGAAAAATTCCAATAATAGTTGAATTCGACGCTGGACTAATAATTTGATAAGGAATATGAGCCAAATGCAATAACTCACACTCGGATTCAACGTCTTGTGGCATATGTAAATTCATCTCATCTCCATCAAAATCAGCATTATATGGCTTTGTATCGGCAACATTCATTCGAAATGTATCTCCTATTTTCATAATTTTAACTACATGACACATCATTGACATTCTATGTAGGGTGGGTTGACGATTAAACAAGATAGCATCCCCGTCCATCATATGACGATGTACAATATCACCATTGTCTAAAAATAATTTAGTACGGTCGGAGTGTCTTAGTGAAATATTTTCTCCATTTTTCTTTTCCAAAATTTTCGCACCAGGCCAATCGTCTGGGCCTCTACTAACCAATACACTTAAAAATTCTTTATTTTTATCATTTACTAAGACAGGTTTTGTAATATTTTTTGCGATTTTCAACGGAACTCCCAATTCACGAATTGACAAATTTGGGTCCGCAGTAATTACAGAACGCGCGCTAAAATTAACACGCTTACCCATTAAATTACCACGAACACGTCCAGTTTTTCCATTTAGTCTCTCTTTAATTGATTTTAACGGTCGTCCCGAACGCTGTGCTACCGGTAAAGCACCTGGGATTTTATTATCAACTTGTGTCGCAATATAATATTGTAGAAAGGTTGTCCAATCTTCAATTATATTTTCAGCCGCGTTTTGTTGAATCTTTTCTTGTAATACTTTATTTGTTTTGATAATATTTACAATTATATGAGTAATATCATCTTCACTTCTTTGTTGAGCATCGTGTTTTACCGAAGGTCTTACAGCAGGAGGCGCAACTGCCAATACTTCACATATCATCCATTCGGGGCGCGACCAAAGTGGACTAAATCCCATAAATGCTACGTCGTCGTCTGATATTCTTCTTAATAGTTTAATCGCAATTTCTGGACTAATCTTAATATTAATTTTTTCCTCACCCTCACTTTGAGCATCCCATTCAGCAAACAATGTCGCCAAACCTTCCTTCTTTATTTTCGCAGGCTGGCTACATCCACAACCATCTTCATTCTCTTCGCCACAGCGTTTAATTTTATTACATAATTGAAATACTTGATTCCATCTTTGTTCGTTTGTTAATTTGAATAAGTAATTATATTTTTCTTTACTAATTAATAGTTTACTACATTTAAAACAGATACATCTCATGATTTTAATTACGGTCGCTAGATATTGAATGTAAAATACTGGACGCGCTAGTTCAATATGCCCAAAATATCCAGGTGTATTAATATAATCTAAGCCATCCGTAGGACAAACTAGACCAGGCTCTAATACACCCATTCTAGGATCAAATAACCCACCAATGACTGGTTTATTGTTAACATATGTATCTCTATTTGTTATTTCGGCAACAGAGTTTTTTCGAATTTCATCTGGCGATAAAATACTAAACTGGATGCCGATGATTTTTGATACATTTTTGTGTGAAGTCATCTTTTATATATATGTAATTATATTTAGATTGTTTTCAATTTTATTTTTAATCAAATCTATAAAAATCAAAAAACATTTTATATTTCACTTGCTGTTTTTCTTCAAATTTATATTAAATATAAGTCCTTTGAAAAAAATTGATTTGAAATAATTCCATATTTTAGGATATATATATAAATGGATTCATCTACCAATAAAAAAATGTCTAATTCGAAAAATTCGGGCGAAAAAATATCTAATGTCAAAGTAATGGCTAAAAAAGATAATACTCATAGTAAAAAAACAAAAAAATACGACTATAAGGAAAGCGACGACGACGATGGCAGTGGAAATGAAGATTTTTGTAGTGAAGAAGAAAGCGACGAGGACGAGGAAGAGTTTAATACACACGAGTATCGAAAATTTCTACAAAAAATATTTCCCAGTAAACATTTAAAGAATAAAATTAAAAATGGCGAAAAAGAACAAAAAGAACAAAAAGAACAAAAAGAACAAAAAGCGAAAAAAGGAAAAAAAGGTGGGTCTATTAAAAAGAAAAAAAAGGAAAAAAAAACCACTAAAAAGAAGTCAAAAGTTGAAGACGACGAAGATGAATGCGGCGATCAAGATATTCCTAAACTGAATATTTATTTTACATTTGGAAATGAAGAAGAAGAAGATTATTACGACGATGATGAATTCGACGAAGATTATACAGATAGTGATGATGAAGATTATGAAGACGAAGAAGAGTCAGACGAAGAAGATTCTGATGAAGATGAGGAAGATACAGATGTAGATGATTCCGAAGAAGAATCAGGTTCAGACGAAGACGATGAAGAAGAGGAGGAGGAGGAGGAGGAGGAGGAGGAAGAGGACGATGGTGAGGAAGAAACCAAAGGAAAACGAGGATTTAATTATGTCATAAGAGGTCGAAAAAATAAACGTGTAATCGAGGACGAAGATGAAGACGAAGACGACGACGACGATGAAGACGAAGACGACGAACCTGTTAAAAAACGTAAGCAAAAAAAAACATCTAAACATAGAACAGAGGAAACGATTGACCAAGATATTACAACGACTACTGAACTAATGAATGAAGCAATCGCTAAAACTGAAACGTGTAAATCGGAATCGCTAAAAAAAACTATTAAAATGTATAAAAAAGATATTCGCGATCTTAATACAGAGAGGGAAGGTCTTCAAAAAAAGGAAAAGGGTAGAAATGTGAAGAAATTTCAAAAGATAATGCGCAATAAAAGTGTCATGAATGATTATGAAATTTTCAAAAAGTTGACAATTGAACAACAATCAAAAATAATTAATGAAGCCAAAGAGGTAAATAAAATTACACAAGTGGAAAAGCCATATAGACTTTCTGTTCTAGAATCTAATATTCCAGCAAATTTTAAAGCATGCGCATTGAAGAAAATAAACATGCTGCGATATATGGAACCCGGAGCAGGTGAATTTTATAAAGTACGGAATTGGGTTGATACTTTTATGAAAATACCATTTGGAAAGTATAGTACACTTCCTGTACAAAAGTCAGATGGTATTGAAAAGTGCCACGAGTTTATGGAAAAATCTAAGAATATTCTAGATTCTGCTGTGTATGGGTTGAATGACGCTAAAATGCAAATTATGCAATTTGTTGGTCAATGGATTACTAACCCAACCGCGATTGGTTCGGCGATAGCGATTAAGGGACCAATGGGTACTGGAAAAACAACTCTGGTTAAGGAAGGAATTAGTAAAATTTTAGGAAGAGACTTCGCATTTATTGCGCTAGGTGGCGCGACTGATAGTAGTTTCTTGGAAGGTCATTCGTATACGTATGAAGGAAGTGCGTGGGGACAAATTGTAGAAATTCTTATTAAAAGCAAAACAATGAACCCAGTAATTTATTTTGACGAACTTGATAAAGTAAGTGATACGCCAAAGGGTGAAGAAATTATTGGCATTTTGACACATCTAACCGATACATCACAAAATAATCAGTTTCATGATAAATACTTTTCAGAAATTGATTTTGACCTAAGCAGGTGTTTGTTTATATTTAGCTATAATGATGAAAGTAAAATTAGCCCTATTTTGAGAGATAGAATGTACAGGATTGAAACAAAAGGTTATGACCTTAAACAGAAAACAGTTATTAGCAGGGACTATCTACTTCCAAGTATCCGCAAACAAGTATGTTTTGATGACGGTGATATTACTATGACAGAAGAAGTTATGAGTTATATTATCGAACAATTCACAAATAAAGAACATGGTGTAAGAAATCTAAAACGATGCCTTGAAGTTATACATACAAAACTAAACCTTTATCGTCTAATGAAACCAGATACAAATCTGTTTGAAGAAGAAATGTCTATTAAAGTAGAGTTTCCGTTTAATATTGATAAACAAACCGTAGATAAATTAATTAAAAAAGTTGAAAATAATGAAATATTGAACACATTATACATTTAATAAAATTATATTTAATATTATCTACTTTACAAATGACAAATATGTTAGAAGTATTTGAAGGTTTTTTTAAACAAATGAATGAAAAATTATCTTATTTTGAAGATGTCATTTTGCAATTAAAAAATCAAATTCAAGATTTGACAAACAACTTTACACAGGAAAGAAATGAATTAATTAATACAAATCAAAAATTATTAGAAGAAAATTATTCATATCAATATCAAATAACATCATATCGCCAAATGTTCCTAAACAAAGATACCCCAATAACAAGGGATGTTAATTGTATTGTGTGTTTAGAAAATCATAGAAATGTATTATTTAAACCTTGTAATCATTTTGTCATATGCGACGAATGTTCTGGTAATACCGATTTTGAAAAATGTATTATTTGTAATGCCAAACTCGAATCATATGAATATGCGTATTTAGTTTAAGTTTTTTCACTATCTTGAATACTTTCATCACAAAGTTCGTTTAGTTCATTATTTGTTGGTATTAAACGATAATATACTAGCTTATTGAATTCTACTCTTTTTATTTGTTTGGGTATTCCAATTATTATATCTATATTATTCTCGCTGACATGTGATTTTATTTTTCTCCATTGTTGTTTTCTTGATAATAATATCATAAATAGTATATTATTTATTATATTATAATTGTTTAAAAGTTCCCACTATTGCGATTACCACCTCTTGTTTTAATATGTTCCATTTGGTCGCCAGATAAACAAGCACAACCATCACCTTTGCTATATGTACTTGGGCAACATTCTGGTAAAAACTTGGTTTTTTGGAAAAAATCCATTGTTCCTTCTAATGGTATTTTTGTTGACTCAAACTTTTTTTGTAAATATAGCGGCTTATGTGTATCGTTTAATGATTTTTGGTATAACGCAGAACCAGCCGAATAATTACCATGAACATCTTTTGTTGAATTTTCATCGACATCACTTCCTAAATTAATGTCCATAGACTTTAAACCTTCCATAAAATCAAATTTACTACATGAACAAAGTAGATGAACACTTGTAAGCCACGCAAGTAGTAATGTAAGTATTATTGATTCTAGATGTAATTTTAATCCAAATAATTCAAATTCCATTATAATGTATAATAATAATAAATTATTTTTATAGAATATTTAATTAATGCTAAATGATATTTCATTTATCTAGATTTTTCTTTTTGTTCTTTTGTTTTTTGTTCTTTTGTTTTTTGTTCTTTTGTTTTTTTTTCTTGTTCTTTTGTTTTTTTTTCTTGTTCTTGTTTTTAAAAATCCTCCATTAACACTATTTGAATCGTCTGAATTAACATCATACAATCCAAATGGTCCACCAATTGTTTCGGTTGTACGATTACCATCTTCGTCTAGAACTAATCTTTCTGTTCTCATATCTAATTGACTTTGTGGTTCAAAAGAAAGTATTGTACCAACTGGATATCTACCATGATTATTAATTATGTCTTCTCTTTCGTCATCGCGATAATAAGTAACTACTTCATCTGGTGCGTCTCCCGCCGTTCGTAGGTCATTAGTCGTCAGTGGACCTCCATCTAGGTCGCGACAGTTAAATATTCTACGACAGAATGGACAAGTATTTCTATCCATTTCTGGATATCTACACCAAGTACGTAAACACTGGTTATGAAAGATATGACCACAACCAGAAATAGTATATAAATCCATTAATAACGGTTCCTGACATATACCACAGTCATCTAGTTCTTTTGTTTTTGTTTTTTTTTGATTTTTTTGTTTTTTTTGATTTTTTTGTTTTTTTTGATTTTTTTGTTTTTTTGATTTTTTTGTTTTTTTGATTTTCTTTTTGTGTTTCTTTTTTGTTTCTTTACGTGGGTGTAATCTGGTTGTGCCTCCACCACAATGTGGCCGAGAACCACCTTGACCCCTATGCGCGCTGTTATATGTATAAGCATACAACTTGTTTCTAATCATGTACAAATCTATACGAATTTTATCTAAAATATTAACAACACGACCCGGACCAAATACAAAAGTATTTACAACATTTATCACATGACCGATTGTTAATGGCGTATTACCTATTGTTTTATTTGCGTATTCTTTAATATTTAATTCGAAACCCTGCATCTGTAATGAAAGTTTTTGATTACTATTTACCACATGACATTTATCTATTATTTTTTTCAAATCAGGCATTGAAAATATTTTATAAAAAACGTATGATAGTATTAATACATTATTGTCTATTATTTCTTTGTCTATTTTTTTTGATGAATCAAACTCTGGTTTAAACTTGGTTTCAATTAATAATTTATATAACGTTATTAACGATTCTCTTTCTAACACTATCTCTAATTTTCCCGTATTATTATTAAATCTGATATTTTCTTCCTTAATTAGTTCTGTTAAAAAAATATTTAAAATACTTACTACAAATTCTTCCATTTGAGTGTCCATATTACCCGGCAAATTATTTTTTGATAATAATGCTGATAATAATTTACAAAAATCACTAATTGTATTACCAAGCATAGGTAGTTTTTCGCAAAATGGTATTATTTTTTTTATGAAATTGTATTCAAACGCATTAGGCAAATTACGAACAATTGAATAGTTCTTTTTTAAATCTTGTATTAAATAAATGACATACATTATATTACTATTCCACGTGTTATTATCATAAATAAAATGATTGCCTAATTCGTCTCTTTTTATATTTGTTGATAGTTCAATGTCATTTGTTAAAAATATTTTTTTGGTGTTTTTATTAATTACGAAATATCTTTGTAGTTGTTTATTATTAATCATTGTTTGTTTACTACATTCGTCTTGTATCTTTGAACGTAATGCCACGTTTTTCGGGGTTTCACTATTATTATATTTGGCTAACTTAACAGATTCTTCTATTGGAATAATCGTTAATACTATTTTTTTATTAATTGGTGTAGTCATTAACGCTAAATCTAAAACATTTGCCATTTATATTATATTTATATTAATTAGTTATAGTTATTAAAATTATAAATATTGTTTTTATATAATGAACGATTCTCAAAAACTTAAACTCCAAGAAATGATCAAAGCAAATGACGTTGAAGACCAAACAAATAAAATTAGGGAATTAAAACATAGCGAATTGATACGCAGAGATATGATTCAAATGCAGATACTAAAAAAACAAGAATCTTCGTTGAGAATAGATTCGCCAGAGAAATTTAATGAACTTTGTGTTGAAAAATGCAATTTTTTATTTAGCCACTACACGGATATATTTAATAAACTTAAAAAGGATGAGATTAATTTACAAATCTTTGACAAATTTCTAAAAATATTAAGGCAAATCGAAAATAATGAAATTGACCAACACCAAGGTTCATTTATTATTGGTAATATATTAAAAGAACTATATATTGATACCGTAATAAGAAGGGACGAAAAAAATAACGAAAATTGTAAAAATGAAGTAATAGAACCTATTCGTGAAATTTCTTGGAGTGATTTTAAAAAACAAATTTAAAAAATTAACAATAATTAACATAATAACTATGATATTAATTATTGTTGAATCCCCAGCAAAATGCAAAAAAATAGAAGAATATTTAGGGTCATCTTATAAATGTGTCGCAAGTTATGGGCATTTTAGAGAACTAAATGGATTAAAAAGTATTGATTCTAAATTCAACCTATCTTATTTTGTTAGCGAATATAAAATGAAATATGTAGATAAAATGAAAAAATTAATAATTAGCGCAGATGATATAATTCTGGCGACAGATGATGACCGCGAAGGTGAAGCAATCGCTTGGCACATTTGTGATTATTTTAATTTATCTACCGCATTAACCAAACGAATCATATTTAATGAAATTACAGAACCCGCCATTCAATACGCAGTAAATCACCCAACTACCATTAACATGAACCTAGTTTACGCACAACAAAGTAGACAAATTTTAGATATTTTAATTGGATATAAATTTAGCCCACTATTATGGAGATACATTTCATCTGGTAATACTACAAATAGTCTTTCAGCCGGGAGATGCCAAACACCCGCATTGCGAATTATTTATGATAATTATAAAGAACTTTTAGAAAATAAAGAGACGAAAGAATTGGAATTATCTGGATACTTTACATCTAAAAATATACTTTATTCATCCAATTATAAATTTGAAGATGGCGATGATATTCGTATTTTTCTGTTGAAAAATTCTTTGGTAAAATATACTTTTTCGAAAAGGGCAATTAAGGAATCATTACGAAAACCACCAATGCCATTTACTACATCATCTTTACAAATAACAGCATCAAATGTTTTGAAAACCAGCCCCAAACAAACAATGTCTATTTGTCAAAAATTATACGAAGCAGGGTTGATTACATATATGCGAACAGACTCTAAAAAATATAGTAATGTTTTCATTGAAACAGTAAAGGAACACGTTTCGCGAAATTATGGGGATGAATATCTTCATAAAAATATTGATCATGTTGGTGAAAATATTAAGAAGGATACAAAGGCACAAGAAGCACACGAAGCTATTCGACCTACAAATATAAAATTATCTAAATTACCAGATAAATATGAAAGTAAACTTCGTTCTATGTACAAAATTATATGGAAAAATACGCTTCAAAGTTGTATGGCTGATTCTAAATATCAACTAATTACCTCTACTATTCAAGCACCGGATTATAATGATAAACCAGTTATATACACAAATCTTACTGATAAAAATATTTTTTTGGGTTGGCGTATTGTTGAAAATATTAACGAAAGTTTTGTCGATTTTGAATTTATTAATAAACTAAAAAATGAACAAAATGTTAAATCAAATAAAATCATGGTTCAAGAAAATATTAAAAATGTAAAACAACATATATCAGAGGCGAAATTGGTAAATTTATTAGAAGACAAAAATATTGGAAGACCCAGTACATTCGCACAAATTGTAGATAAAATTCAAGAAAGAAATTATGTTGTTAAAAAAAATATAGAGGGAAAAAATATTTCATGTAAACAGTACATTTTAGAAAATAAAAATGTTCTTGTTGAAAATATTGATAAAAAAATAAATAATGAACATAATAAATTAGTGATTCAACCGACTGGGATATTAGTTATTGAATTTTTAATAGAACATTTCAATAATATATTTAGTTATAACTATTCCGAAAATATGGAAAACGAACTGGATAACATTTCTAAAAATATTTTTAATTATATTGAATTCTGCAATAAACATTCCATTAATATACAGGATGCTATTAAAGAATTTAATGATACATCCCCATGTAAAACAGAAATAACAATAGACGAACATCATGTTTTTATGATAGGTAAATATGGACCCGTAATTAAAAGAACGATAAATAACAAAACCGATTTTTTAAAAGTTGATAAAAATATAGAACTAGAGGACATTAAGAGAAATAATTTAAAATTAGAAGATATTTTAGAAAAAAAGAATGTTATTGGTGAATACAAAAACCACGAAATAACATTAAAAGATGGTAAATTTGGTAAATATTTACATTGGAACAACAATAACTATAAAGTGTGCAAAGATGAAATTAAAAATATTAATTTAGAAATATCTATTGATATTATTGAAAATGATAAAAAAACAGCCATTGTAAGAACTATAAATAATGATGTATCTATTCGAAATGGTAAATTTGGAGACTACATTTTTTATAAAACAGGTAAAATGAATAAACCTAAATTTATATCATTGAAAACATTTAAACACGATTATAAAAATTGCAAGGAATCGCTTATTATGGATTATATAAAGCAATAAAATATTGTCCTATTTTATATGGAGACTTTTTGGTTAGAATTATTTATATTTGTTTATATAATTACATTATTGATAATAAATCTAATTACAAATGACGCAAGAAATGTAATATATATTTTAATATCAACATTTATCGGTTTAATTCTTTTACTTAAATCTGTAAATATTTTTAAGGACCCACTACGCAGTCAAGGTATGTTTTTAATGTTATTTTGTCTCGCACTTTTGTTAACAATATGTATATATCACGCAATTATTGATTCTTCAAAATATAAAGCCATGAAGAAATACGAAGATGGGGTAAATGACAAAGTATATTATAAGTGGAAAATGATTTCAGATATTTTTACTATTACAATGCTGATTATGGCGTCTGTATATCATTTTTATTTCAAACTGACCGATAAGAACGGAGACATTGGTTGGTTAATGTGGTTATCTGTTGCTGTATATTGTGTATTATTTGGCGTTGGAATGCACGCAATTACTCAAAAAGAGAAAAGAATTGGTAATAGAACAGATGATACAAGTGGGGGGTCAAATAATGCAGCAACCACAGTTAATGCGCATACTCATGATGCTACTACCGGCGAAGTATCTAGTGCTTAAATATAAATAAACTTATATGTTAATCCATATTCCCTCTCACTTTCCCATATTCCTGATATTTTTAAAGTTATTTTAAAATTATCAATACATTTATCATTCTCAAATGGTAGAAATAATTTAATAAACTGATTATTTAATTGCTGTGATATATTATAAATCGCACGTTTATTTGATATTGACATTTTATTCAATATTTTATGTTCTAATAATAATATTGATTGAATAAACGTATTATGATATTCAGTTGTTAACAAACATTTAAATTTGTTATAATATTTTACTACATTTACCTGTTTCAAGATAAATTCTATATAAATTGTATTCAACGAAATAAACGGATTTGAATATATAATTCGACGGAATTTACTATTTTCTATAATTGTATTTTTAATAGGATCGCCAAAATATATATCATTTAAATTAAACTTATTTACGGGCATACACAAATTCATTTTAAATACATTAAAACTATATTTTTAATATATTTATCAACATTAATGAAAAATATGTTAATTACCGGAGGTACTGGAATGGTTGGAAAAGCGGTCCAAGAACTAGAATCCACAATTCCGTTCAAATGCTTTTTTATCAGTTCTAAAATGTGTGATTTAACCGATTATAACGAAACAAAAAAATTATTTGATAAAATTCAACCCACATATGTTATTCATTTAGCAGCATGCGTTGGAGGGCTATTTAAAAATATGAATGAAAAGGTTGACATGTACGAAATAAATACACTTATAAATCTTAATGTATTGAAGTGTTGTTATGAATTTAAGGTTCAAAAGTGTGTATGTTGTTTATCTACTTGTATTTTCCCTGATAAAACAACCTACCCCATTGATGAAACAATGCTTCACGACGGACCACCTCATTGTTCAAATGACGCATACGCATATGCAAAACGTATGTTGGAAAAACATTGCACATTTTATAATGAAAAATATAATACTAATTTTGTTTGTGTTATACCCACAAATATATATGGAAAACACGACAATTTTCATTTAGAAGATTCGCACGTTGTGCCTGGCCTTATACATAAATGTTATCTAGCAAAAATAAATAATGAAAAATTTGTTGTTAAAGGCACTGGAAAACCATTGCGACAATTCATTTATAGCACAGATTTGGCGAAACTCATTTTATGGGCAGCCAGTAGCTATAATGAAAAATCAAGTATTATTTTATCTGTTAGCGAAACGGAAGAAGTTTCAATTAAAGATGTCGCGACTACTATTGCCAATGTATTTGATTATGAATCAGAAATGGTATTTGATAGTAATTTTAGTGATGGTCAATACAAGAAAACCGCATCGAATAAAAAACTTCTAAGTTATATAAAAGAATTTGAATTTACTCCCATTCAAGCAGGTATTCACGAGACCGTTCAGTGGTTTGTAAGTAATTATAGTGTTTGTAGAAAATGATTTACTATATTATTTTTCTACTTATATAATATAATATGGATTTGCATACGGCAAGTATATATGGACACACTGGAATAGTTAGAATGCTATTGGAACAGGGGGGTGATGTGGAGGCGAAGGATGATGGTGGCTGGACGGCTCTCATGGTAGCAAGTCAAAATGGACACACTGAACTAGTGAGAATGCTATTGGAGAAGGGAGCTAATGCGAATGCAACGGGTCCGTATGGCGAAACGGCTCTCATGTCGGCAAGTTGGAGAGGACGCACTAAAATAGTGGGAATGCTATTGGAGAATGGGGCTGATGTGAATGCGAAGGCTAAAACTAACTGGACGGCTCTCCAAAAGGCAAGTTTTAAGGGACACACTGAAACAGTGGCACTGCTATTGGAGAATATGGCTGATGTGGAGGCGAACGACAATGATATCGAGACGGCGCTCAAGTGGGCAAGTGAGAAAGGACACACTGAAATAGTGGGGTTATTTAATAATCTATTAAATGCTATACATGTATCTAAACATAGACTTCACATAGATCGCTATAGCACACGCGGCATAGCGGGTGAAATTGCAGGGTTTTTACCCCGGAGAGGCGGGAAAAGAATAAGAAAATCCAAGAAAAATAAAAAAACTAAAACCAATAAATATAAAAAAACTAAAACCAAAGCAAATAAATCAAAAAAGGGACGAAATAAGAAAGGAGGAATTGGTGGAATGTTTAATTTATTCTCGGGATATCGAAATAATATGAAGTTGATTGATGCAAGTTTTTATGGAGACACTGGAATAGTGGAAGGGCTATTGGAGAATGGGGCTGATGTGAATGCGACGACTCGGGATGGTTCGACCGCACTCATGATAGCAATCGGTAAAGGACACACTGATATAGCGGAACTGCTAGTGGGGAAGGGGGCTGATGTGAATGCGAAGGATACGTATGGCTGGACCGCACTCATGATAGCAATCGGTAAAGGACACCCTGATATAGCGGCACTGCTATTGGGGAAGTGGCCTGATGTGAATGCGAAGAATTATTATGACACAACGGCTCTCCACGAGGCAAGTAAGAAGGGATATACTGAAATAGTGAAAATGCTATTGGAGAAGGGGGCTTATGTGAATGCGAAGAATATAAGTGGCGATACGGCTCTCCACGAGGCAAGTAAGGAGGGACATACTAAAATAGTGAAAATGCTATTGGGGAAGAAGGCTGATCTGAATGCGAAGAATTCTTATGACACAACGGCACTCATGGTAGCAAGTCAAAATGGACATACTGAAATAGTGAAAATGCTATTGGAGACGTGGAGAGCCGTTGTGAATGCGAAGAATATGAGTGGCGATACGGCTCTCCACGAGGCAAGTAAGAAGGGATATACTAAAATAGTGGAAATGCTATTGGAGAAGAGGGCTGATGTGAATGCGATGGGTGAGTATGACAGGACGGCTCTCCATTTGGCGAGTGAGAAGGGACACACTGAAATAGTGGCAATGCTATTGGAGAAGGGGGCTGATGTGAATGCGAAGGATAATTATGGCTGGACGGCTCTCATTCTCGCAATTTATTCGAGACCCATTAAAATAGTTAAAATAGTTAGAATGCTATTGGAGACGGGGGCTGATGTGAACGCGGAGACTAACAATGGCCGGACTGCTCTCTCAGAGGCACATTATCAGGATTACCCTGAAATCGTGGAGTTATTAACTGAGATAATTAAGTACAACAAAAACAATAAAACTACTAGGATGGTAACAGATGGAAAAAAACAAGACGGAAAATATTTACTTCCCGTGGCGAATGAAGACATAGCGGGAAAAATATTAAGATATTTAGGCCCGACCAAAGACGAGATACTAAATGAGTCTTTAAACACGAGAAAGAGACCGAGAACCGCAGGCGGAAAAACCAAGAAAAATAAAAAAACTAAAACTAAGAAAAGGAAACAGATTAAAAAGAAATAGACAATCGAAATGAAGGGGGTTCACTGATATTAGGGTTGATTAGGGTGTAAGCAATTATAGTCTTTGTAGAAATAACCAATATAAATATATTTACGGTATTATGATAAAATGAATGTTTCATTAAGAGATTTAAAATTACATACACATTATTACCATATACGCAACGATGGATATCGCGAATATTTGGGTAGGTTTATACAAGAGGAAAAACATCCATTTGAACGTGGATTCGGGTCCACTTTGGGACATGGTCCAGATTTAGTATATTTAAAATTTAATAAAGGCAGCGAAGAATACATAAAGAGTTTAGACTTTCAGGAAAAATTAGTTGAAGTCGTCGCGAGCGATTGAATACAATATAATTTAATTATAAAAATGAATAAAGATTTAACTCTAAATATGCTATGAGTATCATCAAAGAATATTTAGATCTAACAAAGAGATATATAAATGAATATGGTGAGAATACATTAGTACTTATGCAAATTGGTGCTTTTTATGAAGTTTACGCATTAAACACACCAGATAAAAAAGATTGCGGAAGTAAAATATATGAAATGGGAGAACTGTGTGATTTATCGGTTGTAGATAAAAAACAAACATACGAAGGGTTTCAAGTACTCATGTCTGGTTTTCGCGATTATTCAATTGATAAATACTTGAAAAAGATCCAATCGAATGGATACACTATTATTGTTTTCAGTCAAAAAGGTACGGGAAAAAATGTATCTCGGTTTCTAGACAATATTTATTCACCTGGAACATATTTTTCAAATGATAATACGCATATTTCTAATATTACGTCATGTATTTGGATAGAAAAAAATCGGGATAAAATTTATTTTGGTATTTCGAATATTGATATTTACACGGGTAGAATTAGTTTATTTGAACACAAAGAAAAATATATTAAGAGCCCAACAACCTATGACGAATTAGAGCGCATTTTATCCATATATAATCCAAGTGAAATTATTCTTATACACAACCTGAATCAAAGGGAAATAGAACAGGTTGTATCCTATTTAAATGTATCTACGTCGTGTATTCATTATATTCATTTAGAAGAAGAATCTATAAATAGCGAAAAGGCTTCAAAATGTTGTAAACAAAATTACCAACAAGAATTATTGAACAAATTTTATAAAATAAGTGATTTTAATGTTTTTATTGAAAATATACGCCAATATGAATTCGGTATTCAAAGTTTATGTTTTTTATTAGATTTTATTGACTCGCATAATAATCTACTAATTGAAAATATTAAAGAACCTATTATTGAAAACAATAGTAAAAATATGTTGCTTGCAAACCATACATTAAAACAGTTAAATATTATCAATAACAGCCAATCAATGGGTTCCCATTCCTGTGTTTTAAACTTACTAAACAAATGTATCACTCCAATGGGAAAGCGGGAATTTAAATATAATTTATTAAATCCAGTATTTGACGCGGATGAACTAAATTATAGTTATAATTGTACTGATTATTTTATTCAAAACCAACCTATGGTTGATTTATTTACAGAAAATTTAAGGAACATTAAAGACATTGAAAAATTAAACAGACTGTTCTATCTAAAAACAATTACACCATTACAATTATATACCTTTTTTACTTATATGCAGAAATGTGAAAATATAATTCAATATATTAATAATAATAATCCTGATATTTTATGTTTTCTCTCTACAATAAATTTTTCAAAAGTAACTCAGGAATGTATTGACTTCATTGAATATATCAATTCAACCCTTAATATAAACTTTTTTTCAAAACAAAAAAATCTAGAGAACGAGAGAAATTATTTTAATAAAAATGTTTTTCCTGACATTGATTTATTAGAAGCTTCTCTCTCAAAAAATTATGATACCCTAACCGCATATAAAGAGTATTTTACAGACATTTTAAATGGTTCTGAGAATAAAAAAATGGTAGAACCAATTAAATTTCACGAAACTGAAAAATCAAATATAAGCCTCATTTGTACAAAAAAACGAGGTACTACTTTAAAAAATATACTTGATAAAAATAAGAATAAAAAAATTTCATTATCTGTATTTTCGAGTTATCTGGAAAAAAACATTGACATCACAATTGACACAAACATTGAAATAGTATCACAAACTTCATCTAATTTTGCGATTGTAAATGACCATATTAAAAAAATAACACAACAGATTACAAACGATAAACATAAACTTAATACTTTGATTGATTTACATTTTAGTGAAGTAATTGAAAAATTAGTAATTTATCAGGAGTTATTTGATACGGTTGTTAAAATTGTTATTTTTATTGATTGTTATGTTAATAAGGCAAATATTGCTCAAAAATATGATTATTGTAAACCAGAAATAAAGTCATCGGTAAATTCATACGTTGAAGCAAATGATATACGCCATTGTTTAATTGAACGCATTCAACAAGACGAAACATATGTTCCTAACAATGTTCGTTTAAATAGTAAAGAACAAGGTACTTTGTTATATGGTACAAACGCTGTTGGTAAAACAAGTTTAATACGGTCAATCGGCATAGCTGTAATAATGGCTCAAAGTGGTCTATATGTACCATGTAGTCAATTTGTATTTTCACCATATAAAAAAATATTTTCGAGAATATTGAATAATGATAATTTATTTCGTGGATTATCTACTTTTGCTGTTGAAATGAGCGAACTTCGAATGATTCTTAATAATTGTGATAATAATACACTTATACTTGGAGATGAATTATGTAGTGGAACTGAAATTGATTCAGCCATAAGTATATTTGTTTCTGGAATACAATATATATATAAGAAAAAATCTAGTTTCTTATTTGCTACCCACTTGCATCAGGTTGTTGATTTTGAGGAAATAAAGAAACTTAAAAATATTAAAATCAAACATTTAAGTGTTTATTATGATAAAATAAAAGATACGTTGGTATATGATAGAACATTAAGAGACGGTCCAGGAAATAATATGTATGGGTTAGAAGTATGTAAATCAATGCACTTACCGATTGATTTTATGGACAACGCATATAATTTAAGAGAAAAGTATAGTGGAATAAATAATATATTAAATTCAAAAGAATCACATTATAATAGTAGAAAAATAATGGGGTTGTGTGAAATATGTAATAAAAATAATGCTGCGGAGGTTCATCATTTACAATATCAACAAGATGCTGTTAATAATAAAATTGAACATTTTCATAAAAACCACACGGCAAATTTAGTATCTATTTGCGACGTATGTCATGATAAAATACATAAGGAAAACACAAGATATAAAAAAACAAAAACAACAAATGGATATAGATATATTGAATTGTAATAAATTATTTAAGGATGTATAAATTTATATAATTTTATATTATATGTACGATTATATAATTATAGGCGCTGGATTGGCTGGGTTGAACACAGCACAATTATTATTAGAAAAATATCCTAATTCTAAAATATGTATAATAGAAAAAAGTAATAAAATTGGAGGAATGATTCAAAGTAAATATATTAAATTTGATGGAATGGATATAAAATATGAAAGCGGTGGGGCAGTAGTATATGGGTATCAAAAAAATATGCTTCAACTAATAAAAAAATATAAAATAGAAATGTCTTCTATGGTTTTGAAAGATAAAGTAAAAGACTATTTTGATAGTTATTGTAATTATTCAAAAACTCAGGATCATCATTCTAGCTTTAAATTACTATTAAAGAAGGTATTTAATTATATGAATAAAATGGGGGATAAGTTTTGTAGAGAATTTAATCTAGAACAAATATGTTTACAAGCCATTGGATTAAAAGATACTCATTTTATTGAAAAGTATTATGGGTATAGTGGAGAATTCAAACTCGCAAATGCGGTTGTAGCGAGAAAAAACATTGAAAATGAAGTATTTAACAGTAAACAAATGTTTTTTTTTAAAAATGGGTATAGTTCTTTAATTGGTGAATTATATCATTCTATACAATCAAAGGTAGATTTAAAGTTGGATACTACAATGAATTACTTTGAAAATAACAACAATGAAATATTAGTAAAAGTTAACAATAAATCACTATTAAAATGTCAAAAAATTATTCTTACCATACCAAAACAACATTTGGTTAAACAAACATTGTCATTTAATGAGGAGGAATTAAAAATATTAGATTCGGTTGATTCATTTAGCTTAACGCGTGTATTTTTAGGGTTTGATACAAGTAAAAATAAATGGCTTCAAAAACTTAATCATACTACATTAAATAATCCATTGCGACAAATAATTCCACTAAGTAAGTCAAAAGGTCTATTTCAAATATACAATGACTGGCAATACGCAGATGCGATTGGAATGTTGAACAAAGAGAATACAATAAAAAATTCCAGACTTTTGTTAGATAAAGTTTTTAAAAGTAAAGTAGGACAACCTACATTTTATAAAAAACACTATTGGAAAAATGCGATTCATTATTGGAAACCAAATGTAAATGAAAAATATATGTATGGTAAAATAATGAATATCAAAAAAAATGTTTATATTTGCGGCGAATCATTTAGTCTTAACCAAGGTTGGGGAGAAGGTGCAATATCAATGTCAAACGATTTAGTAAAAAAACTATAACAACCCATATATTATATAAAAGTAAATATCACGATGCTAGACAAATAATACGATTTTCACGTATTGCCGTATGACCACTTGTTTCAAAATCTGTATTGAAATTCGCTATTTTCATCTTCACTAAGTCGCCGTCGATATTACTATATACAATATTTTTTACATTAAACATTTTCATGCTATCTAAGCAGTGCTTACATGGGGCGGCATTCGCAAAACCATCATTATTTCCCAATCTTACAATATACATTGTAATTTTCTTTTTTACGTCTTGTTTTAAACATTTTCTTAGTACGTCTATTTCGGCATGACACGAAAAACACGTATCCAATAATCCATCATTTGAATATGTTCTATAATGATTATGCCCCATTGCTACTATTTTACCAGATACAACGGCAACACATCCATGTCGCATATGCAATACTGATTTTCTTGCTTCGCGCAATGCTCTTATTGCGTATTTTTCATCACTGACTGTCGCCTCCATTCTTTTTTACTATATTTATATTTATTTTTTATATTCAATTTTTAAAATATTAATCTATTACATTTAAAATATTTAAAATTTATGTTTCTATTTTAATATGAAACTCAATGAATCATTTACAGATTATTTGACACATTATAATAATGAAAATGTTCATCCAGAATTAAATAGTATTAAAAACAAAATATATAAATGTGAACAAATTCCCAATCTAATTGTATATGGACCACCTGGTGTTGGTAAATATACACAAACATTATCTATTATTTCGGAGTATTTCAATAATGATTTAAAATATGAAAAAAAAATGTGTGTACAAAGTCAAAAAGAACAATATTTTATTAAAATGAGTTCATTCCATTACGAAGTAGACATGTCGTTATTGGGATGCAACGCAAAAATATTATGGACTGATATTTTTTCACAAATAAAAGATTCGATTGAAACATCCGCTAGTAAATTTGGGATAGTTGTCTGTAAAAATTTTCATTGTATTAATAATGAACTATTAGATATATTTTATAGTTATATTCAAAATAATGGTTATATATTTAATATTCGGTTTATTCTTGTGTCCGAGCATTTAAGTTTTATTCCAACTGAAATTATCGAATCTTCCACATTAATACGGGTTGAAAGAATCCAAAAAAAAAATATTTCTTCAATCAACAAAAAGTATAATACAAAAAATATTAATAATTTAAAAAATGTATTCATTGGTATTCCACAGATTAATAAAGAAACAATAATTTCGAATGTATTGTATGACCATTTGAGTAGCCCAAAGATAGATTATTTAAAGTTAAGAGACGTTATATATGATATCTTCATTTTTAATATATCTATTGAAGAATGTATTTTACAACTATTCAAAAAAATTAAAGATGATTCAAGTGTAGATTTATCGCCGACAATTATAAAAATAGTTTCCTTTTTAAAATACTATAATAATAATTATAGACCAATTACTCATGTTGAACAATATTTTATTCTTTTATCAAAATTGCTTTAAGATTTATCATTATTATAAATATGGAAGAAGCTATACAAATATTTGAACTAGACATTAATGAAATTAAATCATTGGACCCGAAACAATTAAAAAAAATATATATGAAAAAGGTAATCATATTACATCCAGATAAAGGAGGAAACCATGAGGATTTTATAAAATTACAGAACGCGTATGAATGTTTACAAAGTGGAATAGAAGAACATAAATCTAGTGATTTTGATAAATTATGTGAATTATTTGTCAATTTTATGGCATGTCAAGAACATGAAAAAAAATGCGAACTTCATCAAAATATGATACAATTATTCAATAATATATCAAATGATTGGTATAACAAGTTAGACTCGCAATATAAGGCGATTTTCATGATGATTCAAGAACAATTCAGTAAATTTACACACAAAATGAACAAAATTAAAATGTTTAATATATTTGTTTCATTTGACGAAGTTTTTAAAGATAATTTATATAAGTTATATTTTAATGATCAACTATTCCTAGTACCATTGTGGTATAAAGAATGTTATTTTGACTGCGGTGATATAGAAATTCAAATAAAAATATTTGTGGACCTTCCTGAAAACGTAAATATAGATAATAACAACAATATTCATATATACTCAAAATTAAAGTTATTGGATATTATTAATAAAGAACAATTAGATTTTTATATAAATGAGAATAAATTTACTTTAAATCGCAGCAACTTATATTTAAAGCATACACAAACACACGAGTTAAATAATTCGGGGATTTGTCATATTTCCCAAGAAATGTCTGATGACAAAATATTTAAAACAAGTGTATTTATACATATTAATTTGGAATTTTAAAAAGGAAAGCATTATAACGCACTGTTTAATAAGCATTTAACACAAATAAATAGTTATTAAATATTACATCAATTTAAAAATAAATCGTCAATTACTATAACATGGAACACATAACGAACAGCAACCTGAGAACTAATAAATATTCTATAGTGAAATTAGAAGAAGATATACGTCATTTGAATATGAAAACAATAGTAAATACACAGACATTAACAATAGATTTTTGTGTTAAATACATATTAAATGAGGATTATGCTCAATGTAATGAAGAAGTTGAACTTCTTACTATTCCGTATGTTTTGTATTGTCAACCGCATTTAGACAAGGTTGAATTGGAAAACGCATATTATACTGAATAGGTGAAATTTCGGGTAATATTGAATGTATTGTTGTAAATACCAATTAAAATCATATATAGTATTTTATATATAATAGTATATATGGGATGTTTTCAAAGTAAAATACATATGACTCAACGAGAGATATTAAAAGATAATGAAATATACATGCTTAGACAAGAGATCGAAGAAAAAAATAAAGAATTAGAACAGCTCGAAACTGAACTTTATTCTACAAATATGAATACAAAAACAACAATAACAAATTTAAGAAAACAAGTAAGTAATATGACTATTACCCCATAACCTATTTTCTTTTCTTTGTATTTTTTATTTTACTTTTGGTAAAATAAAAAAACATGTAAGTGTAATTTTTATTTTTTTTGTGTTTTTATTTTTTTGAAATTTTATTTTTTGTGTTTTTATTTTTATATTTAAGCGGTTGCTGCTGCCTTCTTCTTAACAACCCTCTTCTTCTTTGGAGGTTCAACTACTACTGGTTCGGGCTCAACTGCCTCTTCCTCCTCCTCTTCCTCTTCTACGACTTCCTCGTCGTCTGATTCCTCAACCATAGTAGATGGTTGCGATGACTTCACTGGAACATCATCATCGTCATCATCCTCTGGGAGGTCGATGCGCTGAGCAAGTTCCTTCTTCTCTTCAAGACCAAGCTTCAATTGACACTTCCCAAAGATTGTCTCCTTCGGTTGAACAACTGCCTGCATTAGTCGCCAAGTAGTGCCAAACTTACCATTTGCGAACCAAAGTCCACCACTTTGAATAACCAGAGCAGTGTTTGACCCCTTTTGAATTACATCAAGTGGAGTAATCGCGGGATTGGATGGGTTGGGAAATACCATCTCCTCGTTCGTATCATAAATTTCACATTTCCAAACACCATCATAGAACGGTACTTTAAGACGAAGAGTAGGAGAACGCGAATAATCAAACTCTCCGGTTTCCTTGTTCTTAGGATACTTCAACATTGGCGACCATAGAGCTTCAATTACTTCTTCGCTCATCTTGGCCTTACCAAACCATTCCTTAGAATAGGTAATGGCATCTGCTTTTAGCTTCGCCTCGTATTCCTTCATCTTCACCATGAATGCTTCCTTTGGGCCTGTCAAATATTCCTCGCTTGGG
>Ga0209533_1000249_pt1 | contig 52250 bp, 39 predicted proteins | sample COG_04_FD_184748 | JGI IMG/M metagenome (GOLD analysis project Ga0209533, IMG submission 184748) | Pelagic Microbial community sample from North Sea - COGITO 998_met_04 (SPAdes) (version 2) | ecosystem: Environmental > Aquatic > Marine > Neritic zone/Coastal water | place: Helgoland, sampling...
ATAAGAGTTATTCTTTATTTCCGCTTTAATATCAAAGATATTAATCATATCTCCTCTTCTTGCTTTAGATAGTGCCTTTTTTGCAGCAGCATTAAATTTGGTGCCTTTTACTATAATAGCTAGTTGCGCTGGCACTTTAACCTTAAAGCTTGTTACCTGTAAATCTAAGTCGAATAAAAAATCTGGCAACCCCGCACCAACTGGTGTATTTACCAAACCAGACTTCGGCATTCTTACCGTACCATATTGGCCTCTTACAGATCCCATCGCTGCAGGAATATCTTTTACTCTAAATGTTTTTGGTGTTTTTATTGGCTTCCCATCAGGTAACTTACCTGTTACACTAATAGTTACCTCATCACCAGCCTTTGGGCTTATTATGTAGCTACTACCTTTAACCTGTCTTAAACCAGGAGCGCTAGCTCTTACTAAATTTGCAGGAACTCCAGGTATCGATATCGTTAATGGATTTTGAAGTCCTCTGTAAACAACATTCATTTTATCTGCGGATACCACTGCAGAATTAGGTTTTGAAATAACAGAATAAGAACTTTCAAAAGGAACTGGAACCTCTACTTCATTTTCCATAAAGAAAATTGTCCCTTCAATTTTTCTATCTCCAACACTACCAGCTCTTAAATCAAGATTTACAGCACCATTTTCAAAATTATCATAAGGCTTGCCATTTAAAACAACTCTACTAGGTCTTAAACTTGGATCATATCTCCCTAAAACAACAGTCCCTTCAACCTTGTCTCCTGGGTAAAAAGCATTCTTCTTTAAATTTACAATACCGTTGTAATTAGTCATAGATACTTCAGACTCTAATTGTCCTCCTAATAAATTTGAGATAATATCTGCTTCTGTATTTTTAATATCTGCTTGCATCTGGGTAAGATTAGTCAGAGAAGCTACTAAAGGAAATCCTTTGAATCTATAATCTAACCATTTGATTTTTTTCCCATCTCTATTTGTAACAACATTTGTAGAAAATCTTTTCACCAATATATTGTCAAACTGTTTGTTTTCTCCAAGAACATTTGTTACATCTGTTCTGAATCCATTAATTTGGGCTAAAAACTTTTTACCTTCATCAGTAAACTTATCTCCTTTAAAGAAATATTCATCTAAAAAAGTAGTTTGGTCCATAGATTCATAGTCTCGACTATCTTCTATGTTTGCAGTCATTTTATCTTTTAGTTCCTCTAAATAACTATAAAAATCTGCCGAATAGGTTTTAATTTTTATAGCCTGCTTATTTAAATCATTAAATTTTTCTGGCTGATCAATAGCCTTTGTTGCTAGATTTGCGTATGCTTGTTTATTTTTATCAGTTGTTGAAGTATTATTTTCAGTCAACTTTTCATTCATAAACCCAAAAGCGGATAAAACTTCCTTACTCATATTCAGTGCTAACATTGCAATAAATACGAGGTACATCATACCGATCATTTTCTGCCTTGGTGTTTCTTTACCTCCTGCCATAATTAATTAGTTTTTTAAAAAAAAGTTATGTATTGTTATTAAACTAATTATTATTTGCTTGTCATTGCAGAAAGCATTCCACCATAAACGCCATTTAAAGATGATAAGTTGTTTGATAGGGCTTCCATCTGAGCTTTTAAATCTTCTGTTTTTTCTACAACAGCAGTATTTAATTCTGCTTGTTTGCTTGAATTTTCTACTTGTACCTTATATAGACTGTTCAAAGACTCCATTTGAAGTGCCGCTTTAGACATTTCTTCATTATATCTATTTGTTGAAGTTACCGATTCTGATGCCGCAGACAAACCTTCTGCTGCAGCTTGAAAATTTTGCATGCTCGTTCCTAAACTCTCCATTAAACTAGCATCTATTTTTGCTTCCTGTAATAAATTATCTAATTTTTGAGATAACATACCATCTTCTCCTAATTTTCTTTGACTTTCGCCTGAAGACAAACCATCAAATCCTAATTCTGGATACACTTTGGCCCAATCTAAATCTTCAGCTGGAGCGTCAAAAGCAGACATTGTAAAGATAGCAGCTTCTACTAACAATCCTACTGTCAACATCACTCCACCCGTAAGAGGTCCTATAGAAAAATGTTGTATTTTAAATAATGCACCTACAATTACAATTGCTGCTCCTAATCCATAGATCATATTTGTAATTTTGTTTCTTTTTGATGATTGTGTCATAATATATTATTTGTTATTTGTTAGTTGTTAGTTGTTCCTATAAAGTTTTGTACGGTTCTAAAACCAATATAACTTCTAGCAGTATCTGAATATTCATAATCTCTAGAACTTACTTCTAAAAAGTATGCAACATCTTTCCAAGAACCACCACGAATGATTTTTCTTTTATTCTTTCTATCTTCTACATTTGGATTCATGGTAGAAGCCATACTGTAAGAGGATAGGTTATAGGCAGTATTTGTCCATTCAGAAACGTTCCCGGCCATGTTATACAGGCCATAATCATTTACGTTAAAAGATTTTGCTTCCATTGTATACAAAGCACCATCTGCTGAATAATTACCTCTAACAGGTTTAAAGTTTGCTAAAAAACAACCTCTATCACTTGTTGTACTTCCTGTTCCCCAAGGATATGTTGCAAATTCTAAACCTCCCCTTGCAGCATATTCCCATTCTGCCTCTGTTGGCAATCTAAAATCTGGCACTTGAGTTATGTTTTTTCTTCCTTTTAAATAATCATTTTTTCTTTTTGTTCTCCAATTACAAAAAGCGTTTGCTTGCTCCCAGGTAACACCTACTACCGGATAGTCTCCATAAGATTGATGATAGAAATAATCTTGATGCATTGGATCGTTATACGAATAGTTAAAATCTTTTACCCAAACTGTAGTATCTGGATAGATATTTAATACTTCTGTTTGAACAAAATCTTTCCTATTTCCACCTTTTCTTGCAGCATTACCTCTGTCAAACCATAAATACCTATATTTTAAAAACTTTGTATTAAATGAGACAATTCCATCTACAGCTTCCTCTCTACTAATATATAGGGAGTCCATAACCTCTACATAGTCAACATCGGGATAATCTTGCTGATTCCAAATCAATTCTTCAGTCCAGTCTAAAGGCTGAATAGTATCTAAACTGTAGTAGTTGTCATACATGTATTTTTGATAAGGAGTTGCATTTTCTAAAGTATCTTTAAACTTGTAATCTTGAATACCACCAGTAGGTATCGCTCCATTTTCTCTCGGAGTTGCGCCCATTGCTGCAAATTCAGCTTGATACCCTAATCTTGTTCTAACAATAGAATCTCTAACCCAATGCACAAACGATTTGTATTCGTTATTAGTTACCTCTGTTATATCCATATAGTATGGCCTAACAGTAACAGTTTTAGTTGGTGCGTTCATAGTACCAATAATATCTTCATCTTGCTTTCCCATTGTAAAAGAACCACCTTTAATTAAAGCCATTCCGTAAGGTTTCTCTGAAAACCATTTCTTCTTCACCTTTACACCTACTAACTCACCCCTATCATTAGAGCCACAACTGTAAAATATTGTTATTAAAAGTGCATATATTGCTGCTTTCCTCATAATCTATTTATCTATTTCAAAAATAAGTGTAAAACTATTCTTATTTTATTTATAAAGCAATACTAAAACTACATTTTGACACATTAATTTTATCTTTTAAAAATTACACCATATTCCGGATTTCTATATACCATTTTTCTGGCATCAATTGCTTTGTTGCAACTTTATAATCTTGATAACATGGTATTAACGCGTGTCTTTTATATTTATTATTTGATAAGATATTTATTTCTATCCACCATCTTCAAGATTTATTACTTTTATAAAAAAGTAAAGGTTCATCCTATTCTAATAGTTTCGTGAACTTTTGATAATTCTCTTTACCTGAAAACGGGTGATCTTTTACTCTAAAATTAACTCCCTCAATAAAATACCAAATCATTTGTGCAATTAAATGAGCTGTTTGGTCATTATTATCGTATTTAGAAATTATCTAGTAAACTTATTTCTTCTTGCGAGTTAAAATAAGTTTGATATCCATCGTTCTATTTCCAATATACTCATTAATTTTGTACAAATTTAAAAAATGTTTTTAAATCCAAAGATAAGATTTGTGCCGAAGAGCAGTTAAATTAAGGCTAAATATATGTTCCATTTTATTATTTGGAACAAATAAGCATTTAAATTATAATTTAAATTATAGCTCTGCGAACAAAAACTGATTTTCTACACGAAGATAAGAAATGATAGTTTTAAAGCGAAGACCTACCTTGTTAAAAATTGGTTAGTTATAGCGTTAAGATTAGAAAATATACAGAAGCAAAAGAGAATTTTGAAACACTTAAGCTTCTTTTTAAAAAGTATTACTAAAACTATATTTTAACACATTAATTTTATTATTCAAAAATTACACCATTTTCCGCATTGCTTTATACCATTTTTCTGGTATCAATTGCTTTGTTGCATCTTTATAATCTTTATAAGTACATGGTATTAAAGCGTGTCTTTTATATTTATTATTTGATAAGATATTTATTTCTATCCACCATCTTCCAGATTTATTACTTTTATAAAAAAGTAAAGGCTCATCCTCTTCTAAAAGCACAGTGAACTTTTGATAATTCTCTTTATCAGAAAATGGGTAATCTTTTACTCTAAAGTTTACTCCTTCAATAAAATACCAAATCATTTGTGCAATTAAATGGGCTGTTTGGTCATTATTATCATGTTTAGAATTGTATTCATAAATACCAAAAGATGAGACTTTATCACTGATCCCAGCATATCTTGAAATAGCACAAATTTCTTCACCATAGAAACCATTTGGCGAGGAGTTGTTATTTGCAGGAGCTTCGCTTTGTCTTACAGCGCCTATATCTATAGAGACAATATCTGCATTTCTAAATGCTGGCTCTATGTTTTCTAATACTTTCGCCTCTCCAAGTCTATAGGTGTCAAAAAATAAATTATCTAATAAACTTATTTCTTCTTGCGAGTTAAAATAAGTTTGATACCCAACATTACAATAATTAAACAAATTATTAGGCTCTTGCATAATTATTTTACTAAGATAAGATTGTGATGTTAATTCTTCTTCTAAATTACCTAAATCAAATCTACTATCTACCGTCGTAATATTTACAGATTGTTCTAAAGTATCATAAGCTCTATAATTAATGTAGGTTATGTCTTGTCCTCCTCCAATTATTATTGGAATGATATTTCTCTTAATTAGTGAAGCTATTATTTCTTTTACTGCAAAATAAGTGTCTGAGACCTGATTTCCTTTCTCAACGGTGCCTAAATCTGCAATATTTGTATCCCAATTTCCAGGAAATAGTTGATATAATTTTGTGCGTATTGCGTGTAAACCTTCTCCACAACCAAAATTATGTTGCGAATTTCTATCTTCGTTTACTGCAAAAATAGCAATTTTTACATTTTCTAAATCTGGGAAACCCTCTTGTGTCGAATTAATTTGAATATTTTGACCCAAGCAAGAAGAAGATTGCAATGCTAAATAAGCTACAACAGAATCTTTTATGGGGGTTAAAAAGTCTTGAATCATTAAATATTAACTATTAGTATGCAATATACTAACTAATTATTTCTTTTTTACCGTTTTTTTAGCAGTTGTTTTCTTTTTAGTTACGGTTTTCTTTTTAACTGTTTTTTTCTTAGGCATTTTCGCTTCAACCATTTTAACAGCTTCTTCTTTAGAAAGCTTTTCAATGTCTGTAGTTTTCGGTAATTCAATCTTTATTTTACCTTTTAAAACATTAAAACGACCCCAACGTGCCTTTTCCACACGAATACCAACATCTTCCCAATTATGTAGAACTTTATCTATTTCTTTTTGTTTCTTAATTTCAATTAACTCAATAATATCATCTTCAGAAAGCGTATCAAAATCGTACTTTTTATTTACATTAATAAATATAGAGTTCCATTTTATAAAAGGCCCAAAACGTCCCACTCCTTTTTGTACAGGTAGTTCTTCATAAAAGTAAATAGGAGCATCTGCTTTTTGTTTTGCAACAATTAACGCTTCTGCTCTTAGTAAATCTACCTCCATTGGGTTTTCTCCTTTATCTAATGAAACAAACATAGTTCCAAAACGGATATAAGGTCCAAAGCGCCCATTGGAAACAATTACTTCTTCGTCTTCATAAGTTCCTAAAGTCTTTGGAAGCAAAAATAAATCTAATGCTTCTTTCATTGTTATTGTTCCTAAGTTTTGTTCTTTATTAAGACTTGCAAATAATTTTTCTTCGTCTTCTGGTGCACCGATTTGAGCAATAGGGCCAAATTTACCTAAACGCACCAAAACTGTTTTTCCAGATTCTGGGTGCTTTCCTAAAATACGTTCTCCACTTTCTCGTTCTGCATTTTCTTTTACATCTTCTACTGTCTCATGAAAAGAGGTATAAAAACCTTTTATCATTTCTATCCAATCTGCATCTCCTTCAGAAATATCATCAAAAGAGTTTTCTACTCTTGCTGTAAAACCGAAATCTAAAATATTAGAAAAGTTTGCAACCAAAAAATCGTTTACAATATTTCCGATATCTGTAGGTATCAACTTATTTTTATCTGAACCCGTTTTCTCTGTTAAAGACTCGCTCTTTACGGCTCCGTGAGATAATATTAATTGTTGATATTCTCTCTCTAAACCCTCGTTTTGTCCTTTTTCTACATACCCTCTTTTTTGAACTGTAGAAATTGTTGGTGCATATGTAGAAGGTCTTCCAATACCCAATTCTTCTAGTTGTTTTACTAAAGATGCTTCTGTAAAACGATATGGCGGACTCGTAAAACGCTGCGTTGCATTTATAAAAGTGTACTCTAAGTTTTCATCAATTTTTAAATTTGGTAGCATTCCCGCTTGCTCTTCCTCTTCATTATCTGTTCCTTCTAAGTAAACTTTCAAGAAACCTTCAAACTTTATCATTTCTCCGTTTGCTGTAAAGATTTTTGAGTTTTCAGAGTTAGCAATTTTAAAATTAGTTCTTTCTAACTGAGCATCGCTCATTTGAGATGCTAAAGTTCTTTTCCAAATTAAATCATATAACCTAGTCTGGTCATATTCTGTATCAATTGAATGCATTTTCATGCTTGTTGGTCGAATTGCCTCATGTGCTTCTTGAGCACCTTTAGCTTTCGTTTTAAAAACACGTTGTTTGCTATATTCTGCACCGTAATAATTAGTAATTTCTTCTTCGGCAGCATTTCTTGCATCTACAGATAAATTTAAACTATCTGTTCTCATATACGTGATTAAACCTGCTTCATACAAACGTTGGGCAACCTGCATTGTTTTACCTACCGGAAATCCTAATTTTCTGGATGCTTCCTGCTGTAATGTTGATGTTGTAAATGGCGCAGCTGGCGATTTTTTAGCTGGCTTTTTAGTTAAATCTGAAATTGAAAAATCAGCTTTTGCACAAGAATCTAAAAAAATTTCTGCATCTTTTTTAGAATCGAAATTCTTAGGAATTGTTGCTTTAAATGTTTTACCTTCAACATTAGAAAACTGTGCAACTACTTTATAATGTGTTTCTGCATTAAAATCTAAGATACTGCGCTCTCTCTCTACAATTAATCTTACCGCAACAGATTGAACTCTACCTGCAGATAAGCCTCCTTTTACTTTTCTCCACAACACTGGCGATAATTCATACCCCACAAGCCTATCTAAAACTCTACGTGCTTGTTGAGCATTCACCATATTATAATCGATATCTCTCGGATTTTCGACTGCTTTTAAAATAGCATTTTTTGTAATTTCATGAAAAACAATACGTTTTGTATTAGCATCTTTTAACTCTAGTTGCTCTTTTAAGTGCCACGCAATTGCTTCTCCTTCTCGATCCTCATCACTAGCTAACCAAACCATATCGGCTTTCTTTGCTAACGTTCTTAATTTCTTAACAATTGTTTTTTTATCATCTGAAACAATATATTTAGGACTAAAATCTCCATCTACATCTATTCCTAATTCTTTAGAAGGTAAGTCTGCAATGTGGCCATAACTAGACTCTACTTGAAAATCTTTTCCAAGAAATTTCTCTATGGTTTTTGCTTTTGCTGGGGACTCTACAATTACTAAATTCTTTGCCATGTATCTTTCTATTTTCGTAATTAACGCTGTTAAAAATTTGAGGTAAACGGCGTTTTATTAGACTGCAAAAGTATGTAGTTTTTTTTTATTATTTTTTTATTAGTCCTTTTTTAGCATAAAAAATATTATTTAGTAATTTTTTGTATCATTTATTTGGTAGAAAACAATACCTAAAAAATTAAGTTTTTAGAGAGATATATTTCGATATACTTAGAAAGAAAAGAAAATAGAAACAATCTTTTTCTGAAGTTAAAATAGTTTTTAGAGTACTAATTAACAATAAAAGTAAGTATCTAAAAAACAGAACTCTATTGAAAAAAAAGTTGTTTTCTGCCAATTTGTCATTCGTTTTAATTTTTGGTTGTATATTTGCCTTTCATCTTTTGAATATGCAAGCAACAGACAAAATTATAGACGACAAAATACAAGGAAAAGCACTTGTAACAGAAAATAAAGTAGGAAACACAAAGAAATTATTCATCGAAAGCTACGGTTGTCAAATGAATATGAATGATAGTGAAATTGTTGCTTCAATTTTAGATAAAGAAGGGTATAATACTACCCAAATTTTAGAAGAAGCAGATTTAGTACTTGTAAATACTTGTTCTATTAGAGAAAAAGCTGAAACATCTGTTAGAAAGCGTTTACAAAAATACAACGCAGTAAAAAAAGTAAATCCAAAAATGAAAGTTGGGGTTTTAGGCTGTATGGCAGAGCGTTTAAAAGAGAAATTCTTAGAGGAAGAAAAAATTGTTGACTTAGTTGTTGGCCCAGATGCTTACAAAGATTTACCAAATTTATTAAGTGAAGTAAGCGAAGGTAGAAATGCTGTAAACGTTATTCTCTCTAAAGATGAAACCTATGGAGAGATATCTCCCGTTCGTTTAAACACAAACGGTGTTACTGCATTTGTTTCAATTACAAGAGGTTGCGACAACATGTGTACTTTCTGCGTAGTTCCTTTTACTAGAGGTCGCGAAAGAAGCAGAGATCCAAAAAGTATTCTAGAAGAAATAGGGTCTATGGTAGCACAAAATTTTAAAGAAATTACGCTTCTTGGACAAAATGTAGACAGTTTTTTATGGTTTGGTGGTGGTCTTAAGAAAGATTTCAAAAAAGCTACTGAAATGGCGCAAGCAACGGCAGTAGGTTTTGCAGAATTACTAGACATGTGTGCTACAAAATTTCCTAAAACACGTTTTCGATTTTCCACTTCGAATCCGCAAGACATGAGTTTAGATGTAATTCATGTAATGGCAAAACATAGAAATATTTGTAAATATCTGCACCTACCTGTTCAAAGTGGCAGCAATGCAATGTTAAAAGCTATGAATAGACAGCATACCCGGGAGGAATATATGACCTTGGTGGATAATATTTTTAAAATTATACCAGAAATGTCTTTATCTCAAGATATGATTGTTGGTTTTTGTGGAGAAACAGAAGAAGATCATCAAGATACTTTAGACTTAATGAAATATGTGAAATATGATTTTGGATTTATGTTTACTTATTCTGAAAGACCTGGAACTTTAGCAGGAAACAAAATGGATGATGATGTACCGCATAAAATTAAAAAACGCCGATTACAAGAAATTATAGATTTACAACAAGAACACGCTTTGCACAGAACACAACAACATTTAGGAAAAATAGAAGAATTTTTAATTGAAGGTACTTCTAAGAAAAACCCAAATGAATGGAAAGGAAGAAACACACAAAACACCGTAGCTGTTTTTCCAAAAGGGGATTATAAGTTAGGTGAATTTGTAATGCTAAAAGTTGAAGATTGTACATCTGCAACCTTAAAAGGCACTGTTATTGGGTATTCTGATAATAATTAAAAAAACGAATAACAAAGTTGCAAAGTTTCAAACTACAGAAAAATGGAAAACTTACAAACATTAAAACAACGTTTCGGAATTATAGGTAATGATGCGCATTTAAACCGTGCTTTAGAAAAAGCCATAAGAGTTGCACCTACAGATATTTCTGTTTTAGTAACGGGAGAAAGTGGTGTTGGTAAAGAAAATATTCCTAAAATAATACATTCATTATCGCATAGAAAACATGCTAAATATATTGCCGTAAATTGTGGTGCAATTCCAGAAGGAACTATTGATAGTGAACTTTTCGGACATGAAAAAGGTTCTTTTACAGGTGCAATACAAGATCGAAAAGGGTATTTTGAAGTTGCAGATGGTGGAACTATTTTTTTAGATGAAGTAGGAGAATTACCACTAACAACCCAAGTACGTTTATTGCGTGTATTAGAAAATGGAGAATTTATTAAAGTAGGTTCTTCTAAGTCACAAAAAACAAATGTTAGAATTGTAGCAGCTACCAACGTAAATATGTACGAAGCAATCGAAAAAGAACGCTTTAGAGAAGACTTATACTATAGGTTAAGTACGGTAGAAATTCATTTACCTGCCTTAAGAGAAAGGAATGAAGACATTCATTTACTTTTTAGAAAATTTGCATCAGACTTTGCACAGAAATACAGAATGCCATCTATTCGATTAGATGAAAATGCAGTTACTATTTTACTAAACTATCGTTTTCCAGGAAACATCCGTCAGTTAAAAAATTTAGCAGAGCAAATTTCTGTAATTGAGGAGAGTAGAATAATAACAGCTTTAAAACTGCAAAATTACCTACCAAACAATACAGGTAACTTTCCTGCGGTAATTGGTGGTAAAAAAGACAATGATTTTTCTACAGAACGCGATATCATGTATAAAATATTGTTCGACATGCGCAATGATATTAATGATTTGAAAAAACTGACACTCGATCTAATGAAAACTGGAGATATTGAGAAAGTTGAGGAAAGAAATCATCAATTAATAGAAAAAATATATGCTGACCAAGAAAGAAAGGAAAGCAATATAGAAGTACTTAATATTCCTCAAAATGCCTCTAAAGAAAAAAATTATGACTTTATTGAGACCATTGAAGAAGACGAATCTTTATCTTTACAAGATAAAGAAATAGAGATGATTAAAAAATCTCTAGAAAAAAATAATAATAAACGAAAATTAGCAGCTCAGGAACTAGGGATTTCCGAGAGAACACTATACAGAAAAATTAAACAATACGATCTGTAAGAAAACAACATTAATGAAAAAAATACAATATGTAGCTTTATTTTCGATCTGTACTTTCTTATTTCTAGGGTGCAAATATTATTCTTTTTCAGGAGGAAGTACTGGAAGCGCAAAAACTCTTCAAGTAGACTTCTTTCCCAACCAAGCACAATTAATAGAACCAACTTTGAGTCAGGAATTCACCTTAGAATTACAAGATTTATTTACAAGACAAACAAATTTAACATTGGTTTCTTCCAATGGAGATTTATATTTTAGTGGCGAAATAACAAGTTACAGAATTGCACCAATGAGTGCAACTTCTAATCAAACATCTGCGCAAAACAGACTTACTATTACCGTAAATGTTAGATATATAAATACTACAGAGAAAGATAAAGATTTTGAACAATCTTTTTCTTTTTATTCAGATTATCCCGCAAATTCTCAACTTACAGGAGGAGTATTAGAGTCTGCTTTTAAGGAAATTATAGAAAGAATTACGCAAGATATATTTAATGCCTCTGTTGGGAAATGGTAAAGATTAGATGTTAGTTGAAAAAACAAGAATTTGAAAACAGATATTTTTATAAAGTTATTAGAGAATAACACTAAAATTCAGCAATTAGAAACTGCCGAATTAAAAGCTATTGTTCAAGAATTTCCTTATTTTCAACCAGCAAGAGCATTGTATTTAAAAGGATTGAAAAATCTAGACAGTTTTAAATATAATAATGAGTTAAAAGTAACCGCAGCATATACGACAGATAGAACTGTTTTATTTAATTATATTACTTCCTTTGAAACCGTTATTAAAAACACAACGATCATACATGAAAAAGTAATAGAAAAAAAATCTCCTGAAACTATTGAAATAACAGCAACTTCTAAAGTACCAATTGAAAGGGAAGTATTAGAAGATTTAGAGATTGGTAAACCTTTGTCTTTTGCATCTAATGAAAATCATTCATTCAACCAATGGTTGCAATTATCAATTAAAAAACCAATTGTTAGAACCAAAGAGGAAGAAATAAAAAATACACCAAACAAAGAAAGTTTAATTGACCAATTTATTGAAAATAAACCTAAAATAGCGCCCTTAGAAAAAGGGAAAATATACACTACGGTAGTTGATGAAAATAGACAAGACGTAGCTTTGATGACAGAAACTTTAGCTAAAGTTTATTTAGAACAAAAAAAGTACGAAAATGCAATGCAAGCTTATAAAATTTTAAGTTTGAAATATCCAGAAAAAAGTGGTTTCTTTGCAGACCAAATTAAAAGTATACAAATTTTACAAAAAAATAAATTATGAGTTACACAGCATTTTTAGTTCTAATTTTGATTGTAGCCATTGCATTAATATTAATCGTAATGGTACAAAATCCTAAAGGTGGAGGAATATCTTCTTCTTTTGGAGGTGGTGGAGCACAATCTTTAGGTGGTGTGCAAAACACAAATAACTTTTTAGACAGAACAACTTGGACATTGGCAATTGCTATGTTTGCTTTAATTTTATTGGCAAATTTTGCAATTCCAAGAGGAGGAGATAATAATTTTGAGTTAAACAATACTTTAGAAGGTATAGAAACGACTACTCCAGTAGAACCTGCAACAACCACTAACGAATAATTATTTGTTAGAAACAGTTTAAAATGCCAATGTGAATGACACGTTGGCATTTTTTTTGTTTAAATTAGATTCTTAAAATTCATTCCTAGAAGAATTGTCAGTTTTAATACAGTGGCATAGTTACTGCCATATTTTTAGTAAGAAAAAAATTAATTTAATTAAATAAAGAAAAATGGGATTAAAAATTAAACCTTTAGCAGACAGAGTTCTTGTAGAACCTGCAGCTGCAGAAACAAAAACAGCTTCCGGATTAATAATTCCTGACAACGCAAAAGAAAAGCCACAACAAGGAACTGTTGTTGCAATTGGAAACGGTAAAATTGACGAGCCTTTAACTGTTAAAATTGGAGATACAGTTTTATATAGTAAATACGGTGGAACTGATTTAAAACTAGAAGGAAAGGATTATTTAATGATGCGTGAATCAGATATTCTTGCAATTATATAATGCGTATTTCGCTTTTGGCTATTTGCCATTAGCTCAAAAAAAAATAACAACTCTTTTTAGCTAAAAGCCAATTGCTATCAGCTAAAAGCAAAATTTAAAAACAATGGCAAAAGATATAAAATTTGATATAGACGCTAGAGACGGGTTAAAACGTGGTGTAGATGCTTTAGCAAATGCAGTAAAAGTAACCCTAGGCCCTAAAGGAAGAAACGTAATTATCTCCAAAGCTTTTGGCGCGCCAACAGTAACTAAAGATGGTGTTTCTGTAGCTAAAGAAATTGAGCTTGAAAATGAACTCGAAAACATGGGTGCTCAAATGGTAAAAGAAGTTGCTTCTAAAACGAATGATTTAGCAGGTGATGGAACTACAACAGCTACTGTTCTTGCGCAAGCAATTGTAAAGGAAGGTTTGAAAAATGTTGCTGCAGGCGCAAATCCTATGGATTTGAAACGTGGGATAGATAAAGCAGTTGCTGCAATTGTTATAGATTTAGAAAAACAAGCTAAAAAAGTTGGTAACTCTACTGAAAAAATAAAACAAATTGCTGCAATTTCTGCAAATAACGACAATACGATTGGAGAGTTAATTGCCACTGCTTTTACCAAGGTAGGTAAAGAAGGTGTGATTACTGTTGAAGAAGCAAAAGGTATGGAAACATATGTAGATGTTGTAGAAGGTATGCAATTTGATAGAGGGTATTTATCTCCATATTTTGTTACCGATGCAGATAAAATGATTGCAGATTTAGAAAATCCATATATATTATTATTTGATAAAAAGATCTCTAACTTACAGGAGATTCTTCCAATATTAGAACCTGTCTCTCAAGCTGGAAGACCTTTGTTAATTATTGCTGAAGATGTAGACGGACAAGCGCTAGCAACCTTAGTAGTTAATAAACTGCGTGGTGGTTTAAAAATTGCTGCTGTAAAAGCTCCAGGTTTTGGAGACAGAAGAAAAGCAATGTTAGAAGACATCGCTATTTTAACTGGTGGAACTGTAATTTCTGAAGAAAGAGGTTTCTCACTAGAAAATGCAACGTTAGATTTATTAGGTACGGCAGAAACAATTACTGTTGATAAAGATAATACTACAATTGTAAATGGTGCTGGAAATGCAGATGCTATTAAAACAAGAGTAAATCAGATTAAAGCACAAATAGAAACTACAACTTCAGATTACGATAAAGAAAAATTACAAGAGCGTTTGGCTAAGTTAGCTGGAGGTGTTGCTGTTTTATATGTTGGGGCTGCTTCTGAAGTAGAAATGAAAGAAAAGAAAGATAGAGTTGATGATGCATTACATGCTACGAGAGCTGCCGTTGAAGAAGGTATTGTAGCTGGTGGAGGTGTTGCTTTAGTGCGTGCTAAAAAAGTTTTAGAAAAAATTACTACTGTAAATTTAGATGAAACAACAGGTGTACAAATTATAAACAAAGCTGTTGAAGCTCCTTTAAGAATTATTGTAGAAAATGCTGGGGGTGAAGGCTCTGTTGTTTTAAATAAGGTTTTAGAAGGCAAAAAAGACTTTGGTTATGATGCTAAAGGTGATGTATATGTTGATATGCTAGAGGCCGGTATTATAGATCCTAAAAAAGTAACTAGAGTTGCATTAGAAAATGCTGCTTCTGTTGCTGGTATGATTCTTACTACTGAATGTGCTTTAATAGATATTAAAGAAGATGCTCCTGCAATGCCTCCAATGGGCGGAGGCGGTATGCCAGGAATGATGTAGCCATTAGCAATGGTAGGCAAGAATCTTACTCTTATGCATATAAAGTTTAAATAAAAATCCGTTGGCATTAATGCTAACGGATTTTTTATATTAAACTTAAAAATAAATGAGCTTTTATACTTGTATCAATATTTGATATTTCCTATTCCGGTATCTAACAGATCCTTACAGGTATTATTAGCACTTCTAAAAACATCTATAAGCTTAATAAAAATATTACAAGTGTTCTTAAAAATTTATGCTTCTATTTTTTGTAGCCAAGTTTTTACAGCAACCTCTGCTTTAATAATTTCTTTTAAATCAGAAATCTTAACACGTTTTTGTTCCATCGTATCTCTATGTCTGATTGTTACAGAATCATCTTTTAAAGAGTCATGATCTACTGTAATGCAAAATGGTGTACCTGCAGCATCTTGCCTTCTATAACGTTTACCAACGGCATCTTTTTCGTCGTAAAAAACATTAAAATCCCATTTTAAATCATCCAAAATTTTACGAGCAACTTCTGGCAAACCATCTTTCTTAACTAATGGGAAAATAGCTGCTTTAAAAGGAGCTAAAACTGCTGGTAATTTTAAAACAGTTCTAGTTGTTCCGTTTTCTAAAGCTTCTTCTTGCAAAGAATTAGAAAAAACAGCTAAAAACATTCTATCTAAACCAATAGAGGTTTCTACCACATAAGGTGTATAACTTTTATTTTCTTCGTGGTCAAAATATTGTAACTTCTTCCCAGAATGTTCTTCATGCGCTTTTAAATCAAAATCTGTTCTAGAATGAATACCCTCTAACTCTTTAAATCCAAAAGGAAATTTAAACTCTATATCTGCTGCTGCATCTGCGTAATGTGCTAATTTATCATGGTCATGAAAACGGTAGTTCTCTGCGCCCATTCCTAAACTTAAGTGCCATTTTAAACGCGTTGCTTTCCATTGGTCATACCATTCTTTTTGTGTTCCCGGTTTTACGAAAAATTGCATTTCCATTTGTTCAAACTCACGCATTCTAAAAATAAATTGTCTTGCAACAATCTCGTTTCTAAAAGCTTTTCCTGTCTGTGCAATTCCGAACGGAATTTTCATTCTTCCTGTTTTTTGCACATTTAAGAAATTCACAAAAATACCTTGTGCTGTTTCTGGTCTTAAATATACCTGTGTAGAACTCTCTGCTGAAGCACCAATTTGTGTCCCGAACATTAAATTAAATTGCTTTACCTCTGTCCAGTTTTTAGAACCAGTTAAAGGATCTGTAATTTCTAATTCTTCAATTAATAACTTAACATCTGCTAAATCTTCCTTTTCTAAAGAAGAACCCATTCTAGCAAGAATAGTTTTAATTTTTTCTTGATATCCTTGGACTCTTCCGTTTGTAGCAAGAAATTCCTCCTTGTTAAAAGATGCTCCAAAACGTTTTGAAGCTTTCGCAACTTCTTTATCTATTTTACCCTCTATTTTAGCACAATAATCTTCAATTAAAACATCTGCTCTATACCGTTTTTTAGAATCTTTATTATCAATTAAAGGATCGTTAAATGCATCTACGTGTCCACTTGCTTTCCAAGTTTTTGGATGCATTAAAATAGACGCATCTATACCTACAATGTTTTCATGCATTTGCACCATTGCTTTCCACCAATAATCTCTAATATTTTTCTTTAACTCTACTCCGTTTTGAGCGTAATCGTACACTGCACTTAATCCGTCATAAATTTCTGAAGATTGAAATACGTATCCGTATTCTTTTGCGTGTGATAATACTTTTTTAAAGTGATCTTCTTGTTTTGCCATAATGACGACAAAGATAAACGTTTACGTAAATTTTTCAAGAAAAAAATAGTTTCATTTTAAGCTTGTAAATCGTCCTTATTGTTGAGGAAATGAAACTTTTAAAAATCAATTCCTAAAAATCATTAATTTAAAGTATCTTTAAAAGGAACCTCTACTCAAAAAAAATGAAACTTTTAAAAGATTTTTTTTATCTTTTCTATCCTAATATTTGTGCTAATTGCAACGAGCAGTTGCTACAAAATGAAAAAGTAATTTGCACCTTTTGTAGACATGATCTGCCACTAACTAACTTTCAAAGCTATACAATAAATAAAGTTTCTAGAATTTTCTCTGGAAGAATAACAATAGAAAAAGCCTATGCATTATTGTTCTTCAGAAAACAAGGGATTACAAAAAACCTAATTCATGATTTAAAATATAAAGGAAATGAAGAAGTTGGTGTTTTCTTTGGGAATTGGATTGGAGAAATAGTAGCTAAAAACAAAGAGTTTTCTACTATAGATTTTATCGTTCCTGTTCCAATTCACGCCAAAAAAAAGAAAATTAGAGGCTACAATCAAGTTACTAAATTTGGAGAATGCTTAAGTATGCATTTAAAGGTGCCCTTAAATGAAGATATTTTAATCCGACAATCTGCTACAAAAACACAAACCTTAAAGTCTCGTTTTGAGAGATTTAATGATTTAGAATCTAAATTCTTAGCAAGAAATACGTCTATATTTAAAGAGAAACATATTTTAATTATAGACGATGTAATTACAACAGGGGCAACATTAGAGGCTTGTGCTAAAGAACTTTTAAAAACTCCTGGTGTTAAAATTAGTATTTTAACGATGTCCTATACAGAATAAAATTTGTGATTTCAATTTGAAAAATAAATTGTTAATTTGTAAAAAAAATACTGTTTGTGAAATTCATTTATAAAACGCTTTTTTTATTACTTTCTATTGCTTTAATTTCTAGTTGCGCAAGAACAGGAAGACCAGATGGTGGCCCAAAGGATGAGCTTGCTCCTCTTTTTGTAACCTCGAACCCTCCGTACAAAAGTATAAACTTTAACAAAAAAGAAGTAAAACTTGAATTTAATGAATTTATTAAACTAAAAAATTTAAATAAACAACTGGTAATTTCTCCTCCATTAAAAAACCCGTTATTAGTTACCCCACAAGGAACTGCAAGTAAATCTTTAAAAATTGAGATATTAGACACATTAGTAGCAAATACTACTTACATTTTTAACTTTGGTAATGCAATTGAAGACAATAATGAAAGTAATAAGTTAGAAGGTTTTAAATACATTTTCTCAACAGGTACCTATATAGATTCTTTAAAAAATTCTGGTTTTGTTAGCAATGCTTTTACAAATAAGCACTCTAAAAAAACGAACATCTTGTTGTATCGAATAGATAGTACTTTTACAGATTCTATTATTTACAAACAAAAACCTAATTACGTAACTACTGCTTTAGACACTACAAAATTTAATTTCACAAACTTAAAAAAAGGTAAATATCTTCTGCTGGCTTTAGAAGAAAATTCAAGCGATTATATTTTTAATCCTAAAGACGATAAAATTGGTTTTTATTCAGACACCATTTCACTTCCAAAGGACAGTGTAACCATAAAACCAATAAGATTATTTAAAGAAATACAGCCCTATAGTTTTAGAAGAGCAAAAGAAGTTTTTAAAGGTAAAATTCAATTTGGATATGAAGGGCAAATAAAAGACCTAAAAGTTAAATTATTATCTAAGGTATCTGATAGTTTTAAGAGTATCTCTAGATTCGAAATAGATAAAGATACTTTAAATTATTGGCATACTCCTATAGCTGTAGATTCTTTAAATTTCATTGTTTCTAATGCTACTTTTTTAGATACTGTAACGGTAAGGTTTAGAAAAAATAAAATAGATTCTTTAAATCTTCAGCCATCTACGATGGGCACATTGCATTTAAGAGATACTTTTTTTATTAAAAGTAATAATCCTATTGTAAAAATAGATACTAGCAAAATAGTTTTCATAAACAAAGATACTATTAGGGTTAAATACTCAAATTATATCTCTAAAAAAGAAAATAAAATTGGTTTTATTTTTGAAAAAAATCAAAAAGAAAGATACCAATTAAAGGCTTTCCCTGGAAGTTATACAGATATATATGATGTTAAAAATGATACTTTAAATTATAAATTTAAAACCATAGAATTAGAAGATTATGGTAAAATTACAATACGCATACGCAATAAAGATTCTAAAAATCTAATTATTGATTTATTATCAGGGAAAGAAAATGATGAAATTATAGAAAGGAGATATATAGCTGCTTCTGAAACACTTGTTTTTAATTTATTAGAACCGAAAACCTATAAAGTAAGAGCTATTATTGACGATAATAATAATAAAAAATGGGATACTGGAAACTACCTTCTTAAGATACAACCAGAGAGGGTGATTTACTTTGAAGAAGAATTAAAAGTTAGAGCAAATTACTTTTTAGAAGGAAATATTTTTACTGTAAAAAGTAAAGAATAACATTCCTTTTTTTGCTAATTTTATGTTACTATAAATTTATTAAAAGGCCCTGTTTTAGTAATTCGTGAAAATATAAGCAGTTCTTTTTAGCAATATTTACAAAAATTTTATCTTTTTTTAAAAAAAATAAAACTCTTTTGTAACATTCATACTATTTTCCTCGTATAAGTATATGTAAGCACTCCTTTATAATCCTAAAAGCTTACAAATTAGAATACATGAGACAACTAAAAATTACCAAGCAGGTTACCAATAGAGAAACCGCGTCGTTAGATAAATATTTACAGGAAATTGGAAAGGTAGATTTAATTACTGCAGATGAAGAAGTAGAGCTAGCACAGCTTATTAAAGCAGGAGATCAAAGAGCATTAGAAAAATTAACAAAAGCAAACTTAAGATTTGTGGTATCTGTTGCAAAACAATATCAAAATCAAGGATTGACATTACCAGATTTAATTAATGAAGGTAACTTGGGTTTAATTAAAGCAGCAAAACGTTTTGATGAAACTAGGGGATTTAAATTTATATCATATGCTGTTTGGTGGATTCGTCAGTCTATCTTACAAGCCTTAGCAGAACAATCTAGAATTGTACGTTTGCCGTTAAATAAAATTGGTTCTATCAATAAAATTAACAAAATGTATGCTTTCTTAGAACAAGAAAATGAGCGTCCACCAAGTGCTGAAGAAATTGCTAAGAAATTAGACATGACAGTAAATGATGTTAAAGAATCTATGAAGAACTCTGGACGTCACGTATCTATGGATGCACCTTTAATTGAAGGTGAAGATTCGAACTTATATGATGTTTTAAACTCTGGAGAATCTCCAAATCCTGATAGAAAACTATTACATGAATCTCTAAGAATAGAAATCAATAGAGCTTTAGAAACATTAACTCCTAGAGAGGCAGATGTTGTAAAATTATACTTTGGTTTGGGTGAACACCAACCAATGACTTTAGAGGAAATCGGCGAAACGTTTGATTTAACACGTGAGCGTGTACGTCAAATTAAAGAAAAAGCAATTAGAAGATTAAAACACACTTCTAGATCTAAAATTTTAATGACATACTTAGGCTAGAAGTCGCAGATCTCTTTTGGCATCATACTGATGCCGGCTTATACAGTATGTATATTTACTAAAAACTCTCGACTTTATTTTCGAGAGTTTTTTTTTATTTAAAGCTATTTTCTTCTTTCACTGATTGCTTCAAGTCAAAAAGTATGAGAGCTTAAACAAACCGAGTAAATTGGATTAAACCTTATCTGTGAAATATATTACTTCTTCCATCTCATTCTCAATAACGAATTAATTATCTTTACCAAATAAAATCACAATACAACCACAAACTAATGAGTAATTTAATTGCACCTTCAATTTTAGCGGCAGACTTTGCCAATTTACAAAGAGACATCGAAATGGTTAACAATAGCGAAGCAGATTGGTTTCATATTGATATTATGGATGGTGTTTTTGTACCAAATATTTCTTTTGGAATGCCTGTTTTAAAAGCAATTTCTAAACATGCAAAAAAGACTATTGATGCCCATTTAATGATTGTAAATCCAGATCAGTACATTCAAACATTTGCAGATTTAGGCGCAAACATACTAACGGTGCATTATGAAGCTTGTCCTCATTTACACAGAACCATTCAAGCTATAAAAGCCGCAGGAATGAAGGCAGGTGTTGCCTTAAACCCACATACACCAATTGCTGTTTTAGAAGATGTAATTAAAGATTTAGACTTAGTGTGCATCATGAGTGTAAATCCTGGTTTTGGTGGCCAATCTTTTATTGAAAACACCTATAAAAAAGTAAGTCAGTTAAGACATTTAATAGATTTCACAGAATCTGACTGCTTTATAGAAATTGATGGGGGTGTTACAGATAAAAATGCAAACGCTTTAATTGAAGCTGGAGCAAATGTTTTAGTTGCAGGAAGTTATGTTTTTGGAGCTGAAAATCCTACAGAAACTATTAAAGATCTAAAAAATTTAATCGGATAATTGTTATACGCAATAGTAGATATAGAAACTACAGGACACGGCCAAAAAGGGCAGAAAATAACTGAAATTTCTGCCTTAATTTTTGATGGAAAAAAAGTTGTGAATGAATTTACTTCACTTGTCAATCCTGAACAAAATATACCAACATTTATTACCAATCTTACAGGTATTACAAATGCAATGGTTAGAAACGCACCAAAATTCTATGAAATTGCAAAAAAAGTTGAAGAAATTACCAAAGGCACTATTTTTGTAGCGCACAATGTAAACTTCGATTACAATATAATTCATGCTGAATTTAAAAGCTTAGGGTTTGATTTTAAAAGAAAAAAACTCTGCACCGTTCGTTTAACAAGAAAAATAATTCCGGGTTTACCTTCTTATAGTTTGGGTAATATTTGTACCTCAGAAAAGATTCCTATTAACGGAAGACACCGAGCAAAAGGAGATGCTGAAGCTACTGCAGAGTTATTTAGACGCTTAATTTTAAGAGATGATAATTTTACAATCAACTCTTTTTTGAATCCGAAATCTAGACAAGCAACACTACCGCACCTTTTAGATAAAATAGTAGTAGATAAACTACCTGAAGCATTTGGTGTTTATTACTTTAAAAACTTAGCCAAAGAGGTTATTTATGTTGGAAAAGCAAACAATATAAAACAACGTGTTATTAGTCATTTTTATGACAAGAAGAAAAAAGAACAGAATATGTGCTTAGAAACTGCAGATATATCTTTTGTAAAAACAGGTAGTGAGTTATTAGCTTTATTATTAGAGTCTTCAGAAATAAAACATATCTACCCTAAATTTAACAGAGCCCAAAGAAGAGCAGGAGAAGCTATTGGACTATTTTCTTATGAAGATCAAAAAGGAATCATACATCTGGCTTATAATCGATTGAAATTAGCTCCGAATGCAATCATGAAATATTATTCAGTGGCTGAATGCAGAACTCATTTAGAATCTTTGTGTGCTGAATTTGAATTATGCCCAAAATACTGTCATTTACAAACCAATGTTTCTAGTTGTTTTCATTTTCAGTTAAAAGAGTGTAAAGGCATCTGCTGTGATAAAGAAACTATTGAAGAGTATAATAAAAGAGTAAAAGCAGCGATTAATTCTGTGGGTATTGGTGCAGAAAATATAGTAATCAAAGAAACAGGAAGAACCAAAAATGAAGTGGGTTTTGCTCTTGTACTAGATGGTATTTATAAAGGTATTGGATATTTAGATGCACAACAATCAGATCAATTAGAAAACCCAGAAGACTATCAGTTTTTTGTAGAACCCAAAAAAGATAATAGAGATGTTCAAAGAATCATCACTTCGTATTTAAAAAAGAAAGAGAAATTAAAAGCAATTGAAAATGGAGAAATCAGCATATAAAATTCATATTATTGGTGCAGGAATTAGTGGTTTAATTACTGCCCAAATTTTAGAGAATCATGGCTATCATCCAACAATTATAGAGGCTTCTGCTACTGTTGGCGGTCGTGTTAAATCAGACCTTGTAGATGGATATACTTTAGATCACGGTTTTCAAGTGCTTTTAACCTCCTACCCTGCAGCAAAAAAATATTTAGATTATAAGGCTTTAGACTTGCAAAAAATTTTACCGGGTGCAACTATTTTTAAACACGGAAAAGCACAAACTATCGGAGATCCTTTGCGTAATATCTCTTTATTATTTCCAACATTAAGATCTTCCATTGGAAAATTTTCTGACAAATTAAAAATTTTAAAGCTTAATACGCTTTTAAAGAAAAAGAAAATAGCTCTTATTTTTAAAACTGAAGAAAAAACAACACTTCAATATTTAAAAGACTTTGGTTTTTCTAATGAAATAATTACAGATTTTTTCACCCCTTTTTTTAGTGGCATTTTTTTAGAAACCGAATTAGAAACTTCTAGCAGAATGTTTGAATTTGTCTATAAAATGTTTGGAGATGGCTTAGCTGTAATTCCAAAAAATGGAATGCAAGCAATATCCAATCAATTAAAAAATAACTTAAAAAAGACTACTTTTAAATTCAATTCACTTGTGAAAGAAGTAAAAGACAAGCATATTATTTTAGAAGATGGTCACACTTTACATAGTCATATTACCATTATTGCTACAGATGCTAGTCCTTTGATTTCAAACTTAAAGAACCAAGAGACCCAATGGAAAAGTTGTGATACCCTATATTTTGAGACCGAAAAAAGCGTACTAAATAGACCTTTAATTGGTCTGATTGCTGATGAGGATACACTCATAAATAATATTTTTTATCACACCAGTGTTGCAACTTTGAATAAAAAATCTAAAGAGTTATTGTCTGTAACTGTGATTAAAAACCATCGATTAAAAGAAAACGCATTCATTAAAAAAGTAGTTGCAGAGCTGTATTCTAAATGCGCTATTAAAGACGTAACTTTCTTAAAAAGATATCAAATTAAAAAAGCATTACCTATGTTAACGAACCTTCAATATGAAATTTCTAGCACAGAAACTAAATTAAAATCTACTATCTTTTTAGCTGGAGATCAATTACTAAATGGTTCTCTAAATGCCGCTATGATCGCAGGCGAAAGAGCAGCAATGGGTGTAATACAAACTTTAGAAGATGGCTTAATTTTAGATGAATTAACATCTGAATATTCTTCATAAAAATTCCAGTTTGTTTAATTAAATAAAAAATAGGTTAAACTTGGGCTAAACTTGGGCTAAAAAAAATAATTTTTAGTTTTATTTTTGTAGAAAGATAACTTCATCCACTAAAATGAAAACTAAAAATTTACTTATTATTTTTTTATTCTTATGTACACAATTGCTATCACAAAACTTTACCGTTAATATAGAAAACTTAAAAGAAGGGGATTCTGTAATTGTAATCGCCATGCAAGGTTCTGATAAATTATATAAAAAATGGGTAAAAAGTACAGATACCCCCAACGCTGCGACCTTTAATCTAGATAATGGAGACTGGGCCATAAAAATAGATGCAACAGGATATACCTACCCTTCACAAAAAGTGATAACCATACCGAATGCTGTATCTGCTTCATTCGCTTTAACGGAAATGGTGGGTGGTAATTATACTTACAATTGGATAGATGATGATTCTGCTGCAGGCCATGCAACTCAATCTTATATTGCAGAGCCTACTGAAATTATCGTTTTAAACGATACAGTGTCTGTACCTACTGGTTTTTCATCTGTAAAATTAAGAACTGAATATGGTGTGGTATTGTCTGATGACAAAGAAAAATGGACAAATGAAGACGCCTATAGACTGTATAAAATGTTTTCTAATTTACCTTATGGTAAATATGGAGAAAATTCCACCTTAGATTATAGCACTGGAGAAAACATTAAAGGAGTTTTTTATTTATCTGAAGAAGAAATTTATGAAGATATTTCTATAGAAGATAAAGATGGTATACCTCATGCAACTGTTAGCCAAAGTGCATTTACCTATGCCGAACCTCAGATTGTAAAAATAGATGGTATCCGAGGTAAATTTTTCTCTAAAAGACTTTATCATACAGTGGTAAATTTTATAACCAACTTTGGAAATAATGAAGAAGTTCTAAATTGGTTAGCTAGAGAACGTTTTGGTATACGGTTTTTAAAACCCTCTGAATTTAAAGAAGTGTTTGATGAAGAAGAAGGTACTTTTATGGGAGATGATAAATCTAACTTTCAAGAATATTATAAAACAGAAAAGTTAGAAATTTTGGCAATGTTTGAAGAATTGCCAGAAGGCTTCCATAAACAAGAAGGACTTAAATATTTAGTAAGAAGAATTGACGGTCAAGAGCATCCTAATCCAACATACAAACCAGCTGCTGCAATTGCTTGGACAGGTTTAAAAACTATTGAATTTATGAGTAAAGCTTTTATTGGGGGTAATTTAAGTGATACTAGACGCTTAATTCTTCATGAAAAAGCACACTTCTTGTGGGCATATACTTTTGACCAAACTACAAAAGACGATTGGGCAGAAATTGGCGGTTGGTTTGAAGATCCTACTTCTGGTTCAGGTTGGTCTACGTATAATACAACTGAATTTGTCTCGGCTTATGCACATGCTAAGAACCCAAATGAAGATATGGCAGAGTCCATTGCCATCTATTTAACAAACCCGGATAGACTTATAAATGTATCACAAAAAAAATATGAATTCATTAGAGATCGTATCATGCATGGTACACGCTATGTATCGATAATCAGAGAAGATTTGACGTTTACGGTTTATAATTTATACCCAGATTATACATTCCCTGGTAAAATTGTAGAGCTCGATCTAAAAGTTGAAGGAACTTCTGAAGAAGACAAAATTGTAACCATGAAAATTCGTTTGAATTCTACAGATCCAGCTATTGATGGTGCAACAGGTGCTTATGTTCGTTTTGCATCTTCTATAGGTACTATTTTTGATATAGGATTATCTCCACAAAACGGAAGTATAGACTCCATTTTAGTAGGAACAGGAACTTTGTCTAAGTTTTCAAAATCAGGATACTGGACTTTAGCTAGTTTGAGAACTTGGGATCAGGTAGGAAACCAGCGCTATGAAAACACCTCTACGGTAGGTGCCAAATTATTTATTGAAAACCCTAAAGAAGATATAACACCTCCTAAATTTTTGGAATTTAAAATGTCGGTTATAGATAGTACTTTTAATGCTAGAGGAGAAATAGACCCTAATGGTGAACCTGGACGAGCAATAAAGATAGTAACAAAATGGGAGGAAATAAATACGCCCCTCAGGTATGGAGGAGATATTTCAAGAATCGATTTTCCAAATCCAAATCAAGCGGAAACTTACTACAAAGAAGCAAATGCTAAAACCATAAATCCAAATGATACTATTAAAGAGAATGTGGGATATATGTATATACCTGATTATTATCCGAGTGGACATTATGCGGCAACCTATTTGTATACAGCAGATGTAGCTCAAAACTTTAGCTATGCTCAGTTTTCAGACGACCCAACAAATTATAATTCTAATTGGGTAGACAATATCTCAACTTTTGTGGCACTTAAAGACAGTGTGTATATAGCAACCAAATATCCAGATATTGTAAAACCAGAAATTGATCTGAATAACATCAAAGTGGTTGCTGAACCTACCAACCCTCAAGCACCTAATGGAGAAACAAGGGTAGATATTAATTTTAATGCAAGAGATTTATCTGACTTTCCTGGTCATGAAGCTGGTGTATATACGGTAAGTTTAACTCTTAGAGATCCTCAAGGAAAGAAATTTAGTTACCAAACGGGGAATTCAACCATGAATCATCCTGATCTTGACCATTGGGACTTTGATCCTGTTTTAGATTCTGAATGGAGAAATTACCGATTTGACCTAACACTACCAGTAGGATCCGCACCTGGTTTATGGGGGATTTCTGACATTGTTATTATGGATAAAGTAGGGAATACAAAAAGTTATAATTTTGAAGAATATGTACGATTTGATATTATAAAATCTGACATAGTACTGGAAGAACCTTTAGAAATTGAAATTATAGATAAGGTAGTTAATGCAAGCAATGTGGCTTCTATTAAAGCTAAAATGTCTTGTGTACCTTGTACTGGATTAAATTATGTAGCAACAATATATTCTAGATTTGGTGGTGGAACCATTGTTAGAAGTGAAGGAGTTCTAGAAAGCAATGAAAATATTGTAGAGAATTTAAATACTACTGGTATTTTAGATGGAGAGGTAAACCTTACCGTACAAATTACAGATGCTGAATTTAATTTAGTAGCAACTAAAACTACAGCCTACACCAAAGATGTGGTGTATCCAAAAGCTTATTATTCTAGATCTAACTTAGAAAATGATGGAACAAGTTCTTTAGATGATTTTGTTATAGATGTGGTAGTAGAATCTGTAGATATTGGAGGTAGTTATGAATTGGGAATTAACAGCACTAATTCTTCTAAATCTACAACAACTGAAACTGAATTAGAGATAACAGGAGAACTTACTAGTGAAACCAATACTTTAGAAAACATAGCACTTTCTGACTTAATAGACGGTAATTATAAGTTTGAATTAACCATAACTGACCCAAATGGAAACGAAGGAAATCCAGAGGTTTTGTATTACAGAAAGGAAGCCAATTCAATTACTTTAATTGGCAGTGCGTTAAGTTTAGTTTCAAATTTATCTAACACTAATTTTTACATCTCTCCGAATCCTGTAGCTTCAGAATTATATATTAAAACTACCAAAGGTTTAATACTTGATAAAATTTCAATTTATGATATAACAGGTAGAAAAATATTTAGTTCAGTAAGTAAAGAACAACAACCAAACATTTCTATAAATGTAGAAGGCCTTAGTAAAGGGGTTTATGTATTGAGAGTTTCTTCTAACGAAAATAGCTCTGATTTAAAATTTATAAAAAAATAACTCAATTGAAAAAGGAGATTTAATTTGGTGAAAAAACCTCAACATCTTTAGAATTTAGAAGTTGAGGTTTATTTTTGATAATTAAATATCGAAATTCTTAGTAACAATATTCTTTACCTTTCTATTCAATGATTTTAAAGCATTATAGCTGGTGTGTTCTAAAATAATTACAACTAAATCATCTTCTAAATATGTTGTAAGACCAGTACTAAATCCGTTCCATTTACCATAATGGTAAATACTATTTTTCTCTTTAGTATCTATTCTAAAACCAAAGCCATAAGGCACTTTTCTACCATAGATTGTTTCTCCTTTGGAGAACATAAGCGCTAGTGACTCTTTTGAAAGCAGATTTCCTGAATTTAAGCCCTGTGTCCATTTAAATAAATCTTCTGCAGTTGTATATACATTTTTATCACCAACAATAGCGTCATTTACTGTACTACGAATTTTAACATGCCTCCAGCCTCTGTGCAATCGATACCCATCTAATTGATTCTCTCTAATAGAATCGTTTTCAAAACTGTATACATATGAATGTGTCATTTGTAATGGTTCAAAAATATTTTGTTTTAGAAAAGAACCAAAAGAGATTCCAGAAATTTTTTCAACAATTGAAGCAAGTACAAAGTAACCTGTATTGGAATAATCAAAATTACGACCAGGTTTAAAAAATCGCTGCACATTGCTTGTTGTTAGCAATTCCATCATCTCATTATTAGAAGGTGCCTTTTTCTGCTGCCACTTATGCTCTGCAATCCAAAAATACTTGGGTAAGCCACCAGTATGATTTAAAAGGGTTTTAATAGTTACTGCTTTGTATGGAAAATCAGGAAAGTAGGTATTTACCGTGTCTGTAAGCTTTAATTGATTTCTTTGTTGTAATAACATAATAGCCGCTGCAGTAAACTGCTTACTTACCGAAGCTAATTGAAATACAGATTCCTTATTTAAGAGCGTTTTCTTTTTAAAATCAGCTGTCCCTATCTGATTCTGATAGACTATTTTTTTATTTTTCGCTACTAATACTGCACCGTGAAAATCATGTCTTTTATGAATGCGTTTTAACAGAGAGTCTAATTTAGAACGCACTTTTGTAGTAGCCTTTTTAGGATAATGCGCTACTAAATTAACAGGGACTTCTTCTAACTGCTCAGGAAGTAATTGTTCTGTTTCAACTACTGTATCTTTCGATGAAGAAGTATTAGTTATGAATGAGAAAATACCTAAAAAAAATAGGAATGAGAAAAATAGTAGTTGAGGGATTTTTTTTGAGTACAATTATCTAAGTTTAATATGCAATTTAGCAATCCTTTCTAGATATTCAATACGTTAATTATTATTTAAATACCACCCTAAATATCACAATAACTTTTAAAAGATACATAAGTTTGCATAAAAGAGTTACATTGTTTAGATCGATATCTGCTATTATTACAAGATGAATAAGAGCTTGCTATTAATTAATAAACCAATCATCTTATAGAAAATGATTGGTTTATGTAAGTGACTCCAGCAGGGCTCGAACCTGCAACCGTCAGGGTCGAAACCTGATATTCTATCCAGTTGAACTATGGAGCCATAATTATATTCAAAAAATTAATTCATCAACAACTTCTTTACTAGAGTAGAGATTACTTTACCATCTGCTTGTCCAGAAAGAGCATTAGAAACAACACCCATTACTTTGCCCATATCCTTCATCCCTGAAGCACCTAATTTTGTAATTGTTGCAGCTACAACCTTTTCAATTTCCTCTTCAGATAAAGCTGCTGGTAAAAATTGTTCTAAGACAGCTATTTCTGCCAATTCAGGATCTGCTAAATCTTGTCTATTTTGTGTTATAAAAATAGCTGCGCTATCTTTTCTTTGCTTTACTTGTTTCTGTATAATTTTGACTTCTTGCTCTGGAGTAATTTCTGTCTGAACACCCGTTGCTGTTTTGGCTAATAAAAAGGCAGATTTCACTGCTCTTAAAGCTTGTAAAGCAACAGTATCCTTTGCCTTCATTGCTTCCTTCATTTTATCCATTACTTCTTTTTGCAAACTCATGTTTTCTTATTTTAATTAATTATTTTTTTAATTTCCTTAAATATAAAACGTTTTTATTATAATCTATAAATGCTTTTCCTCTTCGCAAGATATCTGCACCAATAATACCATCTACTTCCTTTGCATTGTGATCCGTTAAAGCAGTATTTACATGCGATAGATCAAACAATACTAAATGGAATTTATGAGTATTCCATTTTCCAATTTTTAAAATATTATTTTTAGAAAGTTGGGTTTCCATATCTGTTGCACCTGCTCCCGATGCTTTTGTATCACTCTCTTCGGCAATCAGTTTAAAATCATCTATGCCATTAAAATCTACACACGAATTAGAAGCACCTGTATCTAAAATAAAGCGACCTTTTACTCCGTTAATTTTTGCTTTTACTTCTAAATGATTTGTTGCTATTCTTTTTAAAGGAATTTTAATATATTTCTTCTCCTTTAAAATTTTTTCTAAACGCTTCATGAAATTCAAAAATACAATTTATAAAATTTATAAAATACTAACGTTCTAAAATTTCTTTCAGTTTATCCTTATAAACTTCAGAATCTCTGATGTTATGATGTGTTCCTTTGTCAATTTCAATATATTCTTTTTTAATTGATGTAACAAGCTCTATTAAGTTTTTAGATTGCCTAAAAGAGGTTGTTTTATCTTCGTTTCCATGAAATATTGTTATTGGAGCCTTTACTTTCGTGATGTCCTTATCTGTTCTAAATGCATACTTCAATAAAAAAGTTGGTGCAACTCTCGAATAGTACTGAACTGCTTGTTTTAAATTGTAAAAAGGTGCTTCTAAAACCAATTCTTTTGGATTGTTTTTAGAGGCTATTCTTGTTGCAAAAGTTCCCCCAAGTGAATATCCATACACCACAATATTTTCTTCTTTGTAATGCTTTTTTACATAATTATAAACAGACAGTCCATCAGTATACATTTCTTCTTCATTGAAGTTTCCTGTACTTTTCCCGTAGTTTCTATAGTCAAAAACCAACACATCATAATTATACTCTAAGATATACGCTACCCTATGCCCCCATTTTAATAAATTCCCGTAATTCCCATGACAAAATAAAACAACTCCTTTCGGTTGTATCTGCTTAAAATGAAGAGCATTAATTTGATTGTTTTTTGTCGTTTTTATAAAAACTTCATCAAATTTATTTGCAAATTTATAGGGGTGATTTTTATTTAATTTTTTTCCATTGATGAAAATAAATTTTTCTTGAAAAAAATACAACCCTAGTCCACTTAATAGAATAATGCTTAAAAAAATAAAATTCATTGGTAGCTATTTATAATACTAAAAAACCGACACAATACGTATCGGTTTTATAGTTATATTCTAATGAAAGGTTACCCTCCAAAATCATCAAAACGAATATTTTCATCTGCAAGCCCAAAATCCTCTCCCATTTTTTGAACCGCATTGTTCATTAATGGTGGCCCACAGAAGTACAATTCGATATCTTCTGGTGATTCATGATGATCTAAATAGTTTTGGATTACACAATTGTGAATAAATCCTATAAAACCATCTCCAGCTTCATCACTAATATCTTTCTTTACTTTCCAATTATCTGCTTCTAACGGATCTGATAATGCAATGTAAAATTTAAAATTAGGAAAATCTTTTTCTAAAGCTCTAAAGTGTTCTAGGTAAAATAATTCTGCTTTCGAACGACCTCCATACCAGTAACTTACTTTTCTACCTGTTTTTAAGGTTCTAAATAAATGGTATAAATGAGACCTCATTGGCGCCATACCAGCTCCACCACCTACATACAACATTTCTGCTTCAGATTCATTAATGAAGAATTCTCCATAAGGTCCTGAAATCACACATTTATCACCTTTCTTTAAACCAAATATATACGAAGAAGCAACTCCAGGATTTACATCCATCCAGCCACCTTTTGCTCTATCGAACGGAGGTGTTGCTATACGCACATTTAACATAATTTCTCTTCCTTCTGCAGGATAAGAAGCCATAGAATATGCTCTTTCTATCGTTTCTTTGTTTTTCATTACTAATGGCCTCAGTTTAAACTTGTCCCATTCTGCTTTAAACTTATCTGGCGCATCGTGCTCTTCTGGATGCGCTGTAATATCCATATCTGCAAACTTCACTTCACAAGGAGGTATTTCAATTTGAATATACCCACCTGCCTTGTATCCCATATCTGCAGGAATTTCTACAACAAATTCCTTAATAAAAGAGGCTACATTGTAATTTCTAACAACAACTGCATCCCATTTCTTAATCCCAAAAACCTCTTCTGGAATAGAAATATTCATATTTTGCTTTACCTTAACCTGGCAAGCTAAACGTGCACCACTTTTCAATTCTTTTCTAGAAAAATGCGGCAATTCTGTTGGTAGCGCTTCACCTCCACCTTCATTCACATGACACTCACATTGTATACATGTTCCACCACCCCCACAAGCAGATGGTAAGAAAATTTTATTACTACCCAAGGTAGTTAATAAAGTATCTCCTGAAGCTACTTCTATTTCTCTTTCACCATTAATCATGATGGTTACAGGACCAGATGGTGATAATTTTTGTTTTACAAACAATAACAAACTTACCAATAACAGAGTTATCAATAAAAAGGCTGCAACTGTTGCTATAATTGTTCCTGATGTTCCGGCTGCTAAAATCATATTATTGTATCCTTTTAGTGTTTTTTGCGATTACTTCTTTTTCTACTTTCTCTTGTACTTTTTCGATAACAACTTCAGGCGCTGCAGCTGGCTTTGCTTCTTCGTCTCCACCAGTTAACATTCCACCAAAACTCATAAAACCGATGGCCATTAGGCCTGTTATAATGAACGTAATTCCTAAACCTCTTAATGCAGGAGGAACGCTTGAATATCTAATTTTCTCACGAATGGCAGCAATTGCTAAAATTGCTAAAAACCAACCAATTCCAGAACCAACCCCATATGTTAAAGCCAAGCCTAAAGAAGGAATTTCTCTAGATTGCATAAATAAACTTCCTCCTAAAATTGCACAGTTTACTGCAATTAATGGTAAGAAAATACCTAACGAATTGTATAATGATGGTGAAAATTTTTCAACAATTATTTCTACCAATTGCACCATAGTTGCTATGGTTGCAATAAACATAATAAATGATAAGAAGCTTAAATCGTAATCTGCATATTCTGGACCTAACCAAACCAATGCACCGTCTTTTAATATGTACTGATCTAGCAGCCAGTTTAAAGGCACGGTTACTGCTAATACAAAGATTACTGCAGCTCCTAAACCAACAGCAGTAGCTACTTTTTTAGATACCGCAAGGTAAGAACACATTCCTAAGAAAGTTGCAAATACCATGTTGTCTATAAATATCGACTTGAAAAATAATTCTATATGTTCCATATTTTTTGAGTTTTTAGTTCTTAGTAATCTCTGACAAAAACTGTCTACTAATTGCTAACTTCTAATTTTCTTCTATTAATGATGTATTTCTGCTACGTTGTATCCAGATAAGAATACCAACTACAATTAATGCCATTGGCGATAGTAACATAAATCCGTTATTCTCGTATCCTATTGCGTATAACCCTGTTTTTTCTATTGGATCTCCTAAAACTTTAAAACCTAATAAAGTACCAGAACCTAAAAGCTCTCTAAAAAAACCAACTGCGATTAAAATGACACCATATCCAACTGCGTTTCCTATACCATCTAAGAAAGCCCTCCATGGTCCATTTCCTAAAGCAAAAGCTTCAAAACGACCCATAATAATACAGTTTGTAATAATTAACCCTACAAAAACCGATAGTGTTTTACTTAATTCATAAGCAAATGCTTTTAGTACTAAATCTACAATAATTACTAAAGTAGCAACTACAATTAACTGAACAATAATTCTAATTTTTGAAGGTATAATATTTCTCATTAAAGAAATAACTACGTTTCCTAAACCTAATACAAATAACACAGATACTGCCATTACAATAGAAGCTTTTAATTCTGCTGTAATTGCTAAAGCAGAACAAATACCTAGTACTTGTATAGTAATTGGATTGTTATCTGCTAAAGGGTCTGTAAGTAATGCTGCGTCTCTTTTTGATAAAAGTCCCATAAATTATTTTTTTAAATTTTTAAAGTAAGGCACATATAATGATAAATCTTTCTTTATCATGGCAGAAACACCATCACCGGTAATTGTTGCACCAGCAATTGCGTCTACTTCGTAATCTGTTTTATCTTCATTAACGGCATCGTTATTCCCTTTTTTTACGGTAATTCCTTTGAATACTCCTGCTTCTGTCATTAGGTGTTCTCCAATAAAATCATCCATAAAATAACGTTGTTTTATGTTAGCTCCTAAGCCTGGCGTTTCTCCTTTATGATCAAAATAAGCTCCTTGTACTACCATATTTTCATCCATAGAAACATATCCCCAGATTGCATCCCAAAGACCTTTTCCTCTGATTGGTGCTACATAAAATGTTTTACCTTCTTTTTCTCCAACAAATAAAGGCAACTTTCTTACTTTACCGTCTTTTGCATTTGCTTGCTGTTTCTTAACATCAATTAAATATGCATCTTGACTTTCAGAAATTTTGTTTCCTTCTAAAACCAATTGTTTTTTGATGTATTTCTTAAATTCTGCACCTGCAACTGTTGTAGAAACAAAGTTTGCATTAGAGGCATCATTTTCATTTACACCCATCGCATACAAAATATTTTGCTGCTTTTCTATTCTCTCGTTTTCTTTGATTGCGGGCTTTAAAGACGATGCTAAAAAGGCTAACAAAGAACCAACAACGAATACCATTACTACAGCAAACATCATTGTATATCCATTACTATCTGTTCTCTTACTCATAATTAGGCAGTTTTAACTTTAGTACGATTTAATCTTTTCTTTACATTTCCTTGAACCACATAGTGATCTATTGTTGGTGCAAACACATTCATTAACAAAATTGCTAAGAATACACCTTCTGGATACGCTGGATTAAATACACGAATCATAATTGAAATAAAACCAATTAAGAAACCATAAATCCATTTTCCTTTATTTGTTTGTGAACCAGTAACCGGATCTGTAGCCATAAAAACAGCTCCAAATGCCAAACCACCAATGGTTAAGTGTTCCCACCAAACAGTGTTCATTAAACCATAAAATTTACTAGATTCTGTAATAATATCTGCGGCAACCACTTGGTTGAATATTAAACCCATAACCGCTGCCCCTACAAATGCTGAAAGTATAATTCTCCAACTTCCGATTTTTGTAAAAATTAAAATAGCAGCTCCTATCAATATTAAAAAGGTAGAAGTTTCTCCAACAGAACCCGGAATAAATCCCATAAACTTATCGAATGTAGAATATGCTACTTCTTGGTTCTGAGCATAACTTCCTAAAATAGTTTCTCCAGATATTGCGTCTGCAGTTCCTGTTCTCTCAACAGCATCATAGACCCAAACCTTATCTCCAGACATCCAAGTTGGATATGCAAAAAATAAGAATGCTCTAATGGTTAAAGCCGGATTTAAGATATTCATTCCTGTTCCTCCAAACACTTCTTTACCAATTACAACTCCAAAGACAACTGCAACTGACAACATCCATAATGGTGTATCTACGGGTACAATTAATGGAACTAACATTCCTGTTACTAAATATCCTTCTTCAACTTCGTGCCCTTTTATAACTGCAAAAATAAATTCTACTAAAAGACCAACTCCGTATGAAACAATTACTAATGGCAATACTTTTATAATTCCAATCCATAGATTATCAAACGTAAAAAAGTTAGCCAAAACGTCTGCTCTTAAAGAGTTGTCGATGGCTGCGTAATGTTGATAACCTGCATTGAACATTCCAAAAAGCAAACAAGGTATTAAAGCCATAATTACAATATTCATTGTACGCTTTAAATCATCTGCGGCCTTAATATGAGTTCCTCCTGCATGAGTAACTTCATTTGGTAAATATAAAAAAGTGTGAATTGCGTTAAACGCAGGTGCCATTTTGGTTCCTTTATATTTCTCCTTTAAATTGTGTAAGTTTTGTTTTAAGCTCATAATCTTATCCTAATTCTTCTCTCATTAAATCTAAACCTTCGCGAATTATCTTTTGGTGAGGTTGTTTAGATACACAAACAAATTCTGTTAAAGCAAAATCTTCTGGTGCAACTTCATAGCCTCCTAAAGCCTCCATTTCATCTAAATCTTTATACATAAATGCTTTTAATAATTGCATCGGATAAATATCTAAAGGAAATACCTCTTCATAAGAACCTGTTACTACAAAAGCTCTATGTTCACCATTTGTATTGGTGTTTAAGTCATATTTTTTCTTTGGTGTTAACCAAGAAAAAGTCAATGCTCTAGAAGTAGATATTTTATTGAAAATTGGTTTGTTCCATCCAAAAAATTCATAATCGTCTCCTTCTGGTATTGCTGTTATTTGATTGTCATAATACCCCAAAAACTCTTCTGCTTTTACTTCCTTTCCTGAAAGTACGTTTCCGCTGATAATTCTTGTATTGTCATCGTTTAAGTTATTGGCAGTCACATCTGCAATTAAAGCTCCTGATATTGCAGTCACATATTGTGGCTTGCTAAACTGAGAACCTGTTAAAGCAATTGTTCTGATCACATTTAGTTTTCCAGTTAAAAGCAACTCACCAATAACCACTAAATCTTGTGGTGTAATTACCCAAACAACTTCACCTTTATTAATAGGGTCTAATTTTGCTATTTGCGTACCTACATTTCCTGATGGATGTGGCCCTGAAACCTTGTGTAATTCTATTCCTTTTAAATTAGCCAAAGGAGAAGTAGTATTTGCCCCAACTGAGACGTGCACTAAACCTTCTGTTAATTTAGAAACAGCTGTTATTGCCGCTTGCAATTCTACTTCCTTTCCTGCTAAAGTATATTCTAAATCAGCTGCTAAAGGTGCACTTGCATAGGCAGAAATAAAAATTGCTTTTGGTGCTTGATTCGGATTTGCAACAACATCATATGGACGTTGCTTTACAAATGGCCAACAACCTGAAGCAAATAAATGATTCTTAACCTCTTCTGCAGACATTGCATCTGCATCTTTAGCTCCAAAATCTTTATAAACTTGCGTTGCATCTGCCGCAATTTTTACTGCTAGTACTTTTCTTCTTGCTCCGCGTATTACCTCTGTAACTTTTCCAGAAACAGGACTTGGAAATAAAATGCGCTCGTCACTTTTTGAATAAAAAAGTGTATCTCCTGCTTTTACCTCTGCTCCCTCTTTGGCTGCAAGTTTAGGCGTAATTCCGTGAAAATCTTCTGGCTTTACTCCGTAAACACTGCTTTGAGAACTCTTAGTAGTGTTTTTTTCGGCAACGCCAACCAGCTTAATATCTAAGCCTTTTTTAATACGAATGTCTTTTGACATAGTAAATTGGAATGTTTAGTTATCTAAAAAAATCATGCAAATTTAAAGATTTTGTGAATGAGGACTGATATAATTAAGCCTTAATCTTAGTTAAATATTCTTATTTATATTTATTCTAAATAGTTTTGTTTTAAAAAACAAACCACCGATTTCCAAAAAAAATAATGAGCATTACTAAAGCCTTAAAAATGGTCTCTAAAAAATTTATATTCTTTAAACTTAAGGCCATTTTATCTTAATTAATTTATAATAAAAACAGGTATCTCATATATAAAAAACCAGGTATCTATTAATTTTCCTATTTTTGATAAATATCCATAACAAAAAATGCAAAAAAAAATAACTTGGCTTTTATTGCTTTTAATTACTTATTTAAATGCACAAAATATAAAGTCCATTCAATTAAAACCGCTACAAGATAATAATTTCAGTTCCATTGTGCCTTTAGGTACCGTTTTAGAATTGTCTTTTGATGATTTAAATGCAGATAGCAGAGACTACCAATATAAAATAGAACACATGACACATGATTGGCAAAAAAGCAGGTTGCTTTCGAGTCAGTTTATAAATGGTTTTGACCAAAACACCATTATTAATGTTACCAATTCTTTTAACACACTGCAAAATTATAGTCATTATTCTATTAAAATACCAAACATAAATACTGTAATTACCAAAAGCGGTAATTATCTTTTATATATTTTAAACAGCTATGATGATGTTGTGTTTACAAGGAGGTTTGTACTGTATGAAAAAAAGGCAATAATAGGAGTTTCTGTAGATAGAAGCAGAAATATAAAGACAGTAAAAACCCAACAAACAGTCCAGTTCTCTGTACATCATCCCAGTATTAGAATAAACAATCCGAACCAAGAAATACATGTTACTATTATTAAAAATAATAATTGGAATGAAATCATAAACAAGATACAACCTACTTTTTTTAAACCAAATCAACTTTTATACACTTACACAAATAAGACAAATTTTTGGGGAGGAAATGAATACCTAAATTTTGACAGTAAAATTATTAGAAATAGAAGCTTAAACATTGTAAAAATCACAAAAGAAGATGTCTTCAATCATTATTTATATCCTTCTACGTATAATCCTTTTATAGCATACACGTACAGCCCAGATATCAATGGCCAATTTGCGATTAGAACCTTAGAAGGCAATGACAACAATACAGAAGCAGATTACGCTTTAATGCATTTTACGTTAGAAGTAGCCAAACCGTTTAAAGAAAAAGAAGTACACGTTTTTGGCGCTTTTAATGACTTTTCTATTTCTAACGAAAACAAGATGCATTATGACCCTGAAAACCAAACCTACACTGCACAAATATTACTAAAACAAGGTTTTTATAATTATACTTTTGCAACCATTGGCAAAGACAATGTTGTAAATACAAATGAAATTACTGGTACTTTTTTCCAAACTGAGAATGAATATACAGTACTTGTATATTATAAACCTAGTGGAGGTTTGTATGACCGTGTTATTGGCGTTGGACAAGGATATTTCAATCAAAATAAATAATTAGAAATTTGATTTGTAAATACAAATCAAAAAAGCTATATTTACTAACGTATGATTCAACAAATTACTAAAGGCATAAAAATATCTGTAAAAACAAACTATAACGGCACCAGTTATAGGAATAATAAACTGTACTACATTTTTTCTTATACCATCTCAATAGAAAACAGAAGTTCAGAAACCGTGAAGTTAACGGATAGATTCTGGATAATTTATGACTCTTTAAACGGAACAGAAATTGTGAGTGGAGAGGGTGTTGTTGGCCAAACACCAACCTTATTACCGGATGATAATTATACGTACAAATCTGGTTGTTTTTTAGAATCTAACCTTGGTGCAATGAAAGGTTTTTACACAATGATAAATTTAGAAACCTACGAACAATTTAAAGTATATGTACCTACTTTTCAATTATCGATCCCTGTATTATTAAACTAGAAAAAACACAAATAATAACTGACTTTTAAACAGTTACTAAAATTTAGACACTTCAATATTTTAAAATTCTATTAAGTTTATTATGAATTATCTTTAAGATACTTAATGAGAAATAAAGTCGCTTTTTAATAAAATTCATTACTTTTGTGCAACTTCGGGATGATTTCTTTCCCACGCTGAATTTTCGGATCTTCGAAAGGATAAAGGTAGAATAGGAATGGTTATTTAATTATAAACATTTAAAACGATTACAAAATGGCAAGAGGATTTTTTAATGTTCCAAAAGCAGTGAACGAACCCGTAAAAGGATACGCTCCGGGTTCTCCAGAAAGAGAAGAAGTATTAGCTACCTATAAAACAATGTTTAATAGCAATATTGATGTGCCAATGCATATTAATGGAAAAGAAGTTAGAACAGGAAATACAAAAAATATTACACCTCCTCATGATCATAAACATGTAGTTGGCCAATACCATACTGCAGACAAAAAACATATAGATGAAGCAATTGCAACAGCCTTGGCTGCCAGAGAGGCTTGGTCTAGCGTTTCCTGGATGGAACGTGCTTCTATCTTTTTAAAAGCTGCTGAATTATTAGCAGGGCCTTATAGAGCTAGAATGAATGCTGCAACAATGCTTGCGCAATCTAAAAACGTATTTCAAGCAGAAATTGATGCTGCTTGTGAAATGATAGATTTCTTTAAATTTAACGTAGAGTATATGACTGATATCTTTAAAGATCAGCCAGCATCTTCACCAGGAGTTTGGAATAGAGTTGAATACAGACCTTTAGAAGGTTTTGTATATGCAATTTCTCCTTTTAACTTTACATCTATTGCTGCAAATTTACCTGCATCTGCTGCTTTAATGGGAAATGTTGTTGTTTGGAAACCTTCAGATCATCAAGCATATTCTGCACAAGTAATTGTAGATTTATTTAAAGAAGCTGGTTTACCAGATGGGGTTATAAATGTAGTTTACGGAGATCCTGTTATGATTTCTGATACTGTATTAGCGTCTCCAGATTTTTCTGGGTTACACTTTACAGGATCCACGCACGTTTTCAAAGAATTATGGAAACAAATTGGAAATAATATTCACACATATAAAACATATCCAAGAATTGTTGGTGAGACTGGTGGAAAAGATTTTATCTGGGTACACAATTCATCAAACCCTTTACAAGTTGCTACGGCAATGACAAGAGGAGCTTTTGAATACCAAGGGCAAAAATGTTCTGCTGCTTCACGTTCTTACATTCCTGCTTCACTTTGGCTAGATGTTAAGAAGCATTTAATTGCACAAGCAAGTGAATTAAAAATGGGGTCTCCAGAAGACACTTCGAACTTTGTAAATGCAGTAATACATGAAGGTTCTTTTGATAAAATTGCAAACTATATAGATGCTGCAAAAACAGATAAAGACGCAGAAATTATTATTGGTGGAAATCATGATAAGTCTGTGGGTTACTTTATAGAGCCAACAGTAATTGTTAGTAATTCTCCAAAATATGCAACGATGACTACTGAGTTATTTGGCCCAGTAATGACTGTGTATGTATATGAAGATACAGATTGGGAAGCTTCTTTAAAGTTAGTTGATGAAGCTACAGAATATGCGCTAACAGGTGCTATCTTTTCTAAAGATAGATATATAGTAGAGAAAGCTTCTAAAGCGCTAGAAAATGCAGCAGGAAACTTTTATATTAATGACAAGCCTTCTGGTGCAGTTGTTGGTCAGCAACCATTTGGTGGAGCGAGAGCTTCTGGTACAAATGACAAAGCTGGTTCTGCACAAAACTTATTACGTTGGACTTCTGTTAGATTGATAAAAGAAACTTTTATTTCTCCTGAAGATTATAAATATCCTTTTTTAGGATAAATCATAAATAAATATATTTTAAAAAGCCTCATCTATAAATAGATGAGGCTTTTTTATTACAGGTCTTTTTCCAATAAGTACTTTTTACCAAATAACTAATAAATCAGTATTTATTAATATCTTCAATTTAGGCTCCATGTAAATAAATAACCCTGGTGATAATTTTGTAATTTCTAAACTTCAAAGAGGTTTTTGATAATCAAGGATATCAGGTGAAAAAAAAATTGGACTTTCTAAAGTTCGATTTTTTTATAATTTTTAGACTTTGGTATTTAGTGTACCTAGTCAAAGTCTTGGTTTTGACCAGCTATAACATATTGAGCATTGTATAAAACTCTTCCTGAATCATCTACTAACATTGCTAAAACACCTGTATTTTCAGGCACTAAAACATTATAAGAGCTAAGGTCTACGCTATATGATTTCTCATGCACCCCTTTAGTAGATGTTGTTGGATCTCCCATCACATTAGTAGCAGCATATCGTAAAACTCCATTATGTTCAAAATCAACAATTGGCCTTGCTACTTCATAATAACTAGTATTATTCGATTGATTTGCTAATATTCCATCTTCTAATACAAAGACAACTAATTTAACATCAGTCATGTTCTCTAAAAACCCTTGGTAAACCTTAAACTCTAGAACTGACCCTTCCAATGAAGACTCAATTGCTAAACCAACATTTACAGTTCCTTCTGCTACATTTAAAACCTGTTCTATATTATTAGGTTGATTCCCCTGCCATTTATTTGCCCTATCTATATAGGCTGTTGGAAAACCTGTAATAATATATTCTTGTTCCAAAGTACTACCAAAAATGTTAGCCATTTGATCTCTATTGTGAACACCAACTACAAAAACTTTGTCGGTTTGCTCTTCAACAAGACTTGCAGCATAAGATAATCTTGGGCACCACCCGCACCATGTACCTGTAAAATCTTCAACTACTGCTTTTTTAGAAAAACTTGAAGGAAGAGTAGCGGTGATATCAATTTTATTGCTAACCAATGATTCGTATGAAGAGGTAGCTTCATAAGTCTTTGCTTGTAAAGGCACAAAAGTACTTCCCGAGATTGAATTACCGTCTATAAGGATAACGGATTGAGATGTAATATTTACATCTTCACTATCTACAACAGTAAAAGTAACAGTCTCCCCTACTTCGAGAGTTGATTTATCTGAAGTAATACTAATAGAAGGTGTTTCTTCTGAAAGTGATGAACAGCTAAATAAAACCGAAATAAACATAAAATAAAATAACATTCTTAACTTCATAATTCTTAATTTTTTAATGAATTTATAAACCTACACTATATTTATACTTTTTTTTTGAATATAATCAAAGATCGATTTTGATCGGCGTAAAGATAAAATTTGTGCGAACGGAGAGTTAAATTAAGGCTAAACATTTGTTCCTTTTTATTATTTGGAACAAATAAGTACTTAAATTATAATTTAAATTGGAGCTTTGAGGAATACTTTTGGAAATATTTGTTTTAAAAAAAAAATTATGAAACCTCTTTTATTTTTAGTTTGCTTCCTTTGTTATAATGCTGCTTTTAGTCAAATTACAATTCCTAATATCAACTTAAATACTTTAAGTGGTAAATCCGTTAAAATTCAAGATGAAATTTCAAAAGACAAAATTACCATACTAAGTTTTTGGGCAAGCTGGTGTGTGCCTTGCATCAATGAATTAGATGCAATAAGTGAAGTTTATGAAGATTGGCAAGAAGACTTTAATATGGAATTGATCGCTATTTCAACCGATGACGCTAGAACTCAAAAAAGAATTAGACCTATGGTTAATGGTAAAGGATGGCCTTATAAAATTCTGTTAGATAAAAATCAAGAATTAAAAAGAGCATTAAATATATCTACTCTTCCACAAATAATTATTTTAAAAGATTCTAAAATTATATATATCCATTCTGGGTATTCCCCTGGAGTTGAAGACGAATTCTACGACATCATCAAAGAAAACTCTAACTAATCTCTAAAATTATTTATAAATAATGAAAAAAATAATAGCCTTACAGTTGTTTTTTTTTACGTCAATAATATTGGCTCAAAACAATAGTAATCTTACCGTTGGTTTTGAATCGAATTCACAATATTATATGGATGACGAAAAAACAGGAGATTTTACTGAAGAAAATAGATTTAGATCAAATAATTATTTAAAAATTGATTATTTGATATCCAATTTTTATTTTGGAATACAGGCAGAAAGCTACGAACCGATGAGTCTGTTAAATTATTCTCCTGATTTTAATCAAACAAATATTGCGCTTTATTATGCAGGTTACAAATCAAAAAAAATAGAGGTTGCTGCTGGATATTTTTACGAACAATATGGTAGTGGATTAATTTTACGTTCATGGGAAAATCGTCAATTAGGAATAAACAATGCATTAAGAGGTGCAAAAGTTAAGTTTTCTCCCTCAGACAATATTGAGTTTTCTGCTTTATATGGAAGTCAGAGAAGTGGTTTTGATGTTTCTGATGCCAGTATCTATGGTTTTAATTCAGAAATAAACATATCTTCTATCTTAAAGGCTGATACTTGGAATTTAGATCTAGGTTTTAGTTATGTTGGTAGAAAGGAAGTAAACGATAATTTAGATTTTAATTTTAATGATTTTACAAATGCAATCTCTGGTAGAGTGAATTTTTCAAAGGATAATTTTTATTCTAGCGCAGAATTTGTCTCTAAAAGTAACGATGGATTGATTATTTTTCAAGAAGTTAGAAATGTAAAACCTGGTAACGCCTTTCTTTTTGACTTTGGTTTTGGAAAAAAAGGTTTTGGAATCAATGCTAATTTTAGAAGAATTGAAAATATGAGTTTCTACTCTGAAAGAAATGCTACTGGAAATATTTACAATCAAAATATTATTAATTATATACCAGCTTTAACAAAACAACATGATTATTTACTAACAAACATATATGTGTATCAAGCTCAGCCTCAGGTTTCTTTTCAAGATCCGACGCTGTTAAAAATTGGAGAGATTGGCGGGCAAGTTGATTTATTTTACACCTTTAAAAAGAAAACTTTCTTAGGTGGAAAATATGGAACAAAAATCGCATTAAACATGTCTTATTGGGCTGGATTAAGTGGTGACTTTGATTATGAAAATTTCGATTACGGTGCTGACGCATTTGGAATTGGTGAAAAATATTTTTCAGAAATTAGTTTAGAAATACGTAAAAAATGGTCAAGAAGTTGGAGTTCAATTTTTTATTATGTAAACCAAAGCTATAATAAACGATACATAGAAGAAACTTTTGGAAATGTAGAAACAGATATTTTTGTAGGTGAGGCAACTTACAAACTAGGCTCAGGAAAGTCATTGCGTTTTGAAGCACAGCATTTATGGACTCAAGACGATAAAAAAAATTGGATGGGGGCAACGTTAGAATTTAACCTAAACTCGAAACTTGCTATCTATGCAAACAACATTTACAATTATGGAAATGATGATGAATCAAAAAAAATTAATTATTACAATTTAGGCGGAAGTTATACAAAGGGCGCACAAAGATTTACCCTAAATTATGGAAGACAGCGTGGTGGACTTATATGCATTGGAGGAGTTTGTAGATTTGTCCCTGAAAGTACAGGTATAACAGCCAACATTGTACTTTCCTTTTAAGCGCCTTTCAAATATACTTTCTTGGTATAAAAATAAAGTTTTTTTTTATTACATTTAGATTCATAAAAATCAATCTTAGTGAAAAATATTCTATTATTTGTTACTGTCCTTTTTACAATATGTGCTTTTTCCCAAACAACGAACAAGTCAGTATCTGTTAAATTTATTGATAATCCAATAACTTTAGATGCAGAGCTTAGCGAAGATGAATGGAAAAATACGGAAGGAGCCTCCGGTTTTTGGCAATATTTTCCTTTAGATAGCATACAAGCAAAACAACAAGCCACTATTAAATTTCTTTTTGATGATGACAATCTGTATGTCGGTATAAAAGTAAATGCGTTGGCAAATAATTTTATAATTCCTTCGCTTAGAAGAGATTTTAGTGCAGGTGGTAGTGACAATATCACATTACTTTTCGATACATTTAATGACGGTACAAATGCCTTTATTTTTGGAACAAACCCCTACGGGATAAAAAGAGAAATGCTGCTTTCTGGAGGTGGCTCTGAATTAAGAGGTTTTACAATGGCCTGGGATACTAAATGGAAATGTAAAACAGCCATAAAAGAAGACCACTATATCGCAGAAATGATTATTCCTTTATCTGCTTTTAAATATAGACAGGGTGAAACGAAATGGAGATTTAACAGTTACCAATTTGATACACAAGATAATGAAAGAAATACATGGGTAAATATACCTCAAAATCAATTTATATTTAACTTGGCATATATGGGTGAAATGATTTTTGAAAAACCCTTAGGAAAGTCCAAAACTCCTGTTTCTATAATACCATATGTAAATACAATTACAGCCAAAGATTTTGAAAATGATGTTTCACAAACAGATTTAAAGTTTGGCGGAGATGCAAAGTTTACCATTGGTAATAGTTTAAATTTAGATTTAACTATAAATCCAGATTTCTCTCAAGTAGAAGTAGACCAGCAAGTTACAAACCTTACCCGTTTTGAAATCTCATTGCCCGAAAGAAGACAGTTTTTTATTGAAAATAGTGATCTTTTTGCAGATTTTGGAAATAACAGAGATTCTAATCCTTTTTTCTCCAGAAGAATAGGTATTGCAAAAGATGCTAATGGCAATACTATAGAGAATAATATTATTGGAGGAGTAAGACTAAGTGGTAAAGTAAATAACAATTTAAGAGTTGGTTTATTAACAATGCAAACCGCAGAAGATATTAAAAATGAAATCCCTACCGTAAATAATTCGGTTATTACGCTTCAGCAAAAAGTGTTTAAGAGATCTAATATTAGCGTAATGTTTATTAACAAGCAGGCTACAAAAGAATACAATTTTCTTACAGATGAAGACAAATACAATAGAATTATTGGATTAGATTATCGTCTTGCATCTGAAGATAATACATGGGTTGGAAAATATTTCTTACATAAATCTTTCACTCAAGGCGTAAAAGATAAAAATTATTCTGCCGGCTTTTCTACTCAGTATTTTGATAGATATTTTAATGTAAGGTTAAGTGGTGTTTATGTTGGAGATAATTATGAATCTGATTTAGGCTTTCTTAGAAGAACAGATATTTTTAAAATTACACCTAAAATAGAACGTACTTTTTGGCCAATAGAAAGTGCAATTCAAAAACATAGTTTTTCTATAACCCCAATTTTTATTTGGAAACCAGATTTAAATTTTAAAAACTCTGATTATGCAGTAATCAGCAGATGGCAGGCAAATTTTAAAAACACAGGAGAATTCACAGCAGAAATGTACAATCGTTTTACGTATCTTTTTAGTGCATTTGACCCTACAGGAACAGATGGGGCAATCGCTTTGCCTATAGACAGTAGTTATAAATATACAACGGTTAGTTTAGGTTATAGGTCAGATAAAAGAAAAACGCTCTCTTATCAAATAGAACCATCCATAGGAACTTTTTTTAACGGTAAAAAATATTCTTTTGAAGCTAATTTAGCGTGGAGAATTCAACCTAAATTTTCAGGATCGCTTCAAGTTAATTATGATAAAATAAACCTTCCAGATCCTTATCCAGATGCTTCTATTTGGTTAATTGGACCTAAAGTAGACCTTACTTTTAACAAAAGTATCTTCTGGTCTGCATTTATTCAATATAGTAGTCAGCAAAAAAATATAGGTATTAACACAAGGTTACAATGGCGTTTTGCCCCGCTTTCCGATCTTTTTATCGTATACAATGACAATTACTTTTCTAATGGTTTTGCTCCTAGGTTTAAATCCTTGAATTTAAAATTAACCTATTGGTTAAATATTTAGTTTATTTAATTATTAATTTTCTAGTAGTTTGCAATGCACCATTAATTACTTTTAACAAGTAAAGACCAGAAGAAGCTGCTTCAAAAAATATTTTTTCAGAGAAATCTGTAGCCAAATTATAATAGTTTTTCGCAGTAATTAATCTTCCCCGAACATCATATAATTGCACTGATACTTTATCTGTATTTACAAGTTTTAAGTTTAAAGTAAATGCTCCTTTTGTTGGGTTTGGATATAAATTAAATCCCTCAAAAGCAATATCCTCTATCGAAGCTGTATTGTCAATAATTGTAATAGAATAATCTTCTGTTTCACCCCATTCTGTCAAATGGTCTGCATCACAAGGTCCATCACCAAAATTATTATTTGAGTCATATTCTATTAAAACACGCATTCTTGTTTTCCCCAATTGCGCATCTAAAGGCACTTTTATAGAAAGTGTTGCTGTTGAAACATCGTCTAACTTCGTTCCTAAGTCATATCTTTCGGTGTCTTTATCAAATACAAAATCTTGATTCCAATCGATAAAAATATAACAATGATCTTGAAATCCTCCAGTATCAAATGTTACACTTACCGTATAGCTGATTTCTCTTAAAACGTCTGTATTTATAGTTGTAAAATCTTCATAACCTCCAGAAGTATTATTGCCAGAATCATTATTAATTGCATTGAATGAAACGTTGGTTATGTGTTCTGTTCCTTCTACCTCATCTGTAAATGTTGAAGTACAATAATAGGGTATCTCAGTTGTAAAACTGAACGAACTAGAAAAAGAGCCTTCATTGCAACTATTTTTAGCTTTTACCCTCCAATAATACACGGTATCTCCTTCTAAGTTTACTAAATTAAATGCATTTGTAGTTGGCTCTCCATTAGCTATAACCTCTGTAAATGAGTCATCATTTGCGACTTCAACAACATAAAAACTTGCGTTTGTTTCCGCTTCCCAGGTTAATGTCTCTGATAAGGAAATACCTGTTGCTCCATCCGTCGGAGATACTAATATTACTGTCTCTAAATCTGAATCTGTGATGCCTAATTCAACAACTATATTTTGATTTACACTTGTACTATTTCCTTCAATATTTATAGTATAATCTTGCGCTATGATGCCGTCTAAATTAGAAATTGACATTACAACATTACCATCTTCATTAATCGTTGAAGGGCTAAATGTAACTAAAGAACCTTCAGGTTGACCTGTTGTTGCAAAAGAAACAGTTTCCGTAAAACCATTGATGAAATCTAAATTTAAGGTATAATCTAAAGTTTGACCTCCTGAATTACAAGCAGACAAATCTCCTGAATTGTTTTTAAGAACGAAAGAAGGAGAAGTAGATTTAATTTCAAAATTTACAGTATTTATATTATAGAAAATATTACCTACCGCTTCTACCATAATTCTCGCCCGCTTAGTAACGTTATTAGGTACAATTATATTCTCTGAACCATCATTTGCTGCATTAGCACTTAATACTATCGGAAAAGTTAATCCCCCATCTTCAGATAATTTAATAGTTACATTCTGACAATTTATAGGTGCTATGTCAGATGTTCCTTTACTCCAAGTAATCGTTTGAGAGCTTCCTGCATCCCAAATTATTGGTATATTTTGAGAAGTAACATTGAAAGCTTCTGCATCTGTAACTGCAATCCTAACATCATCTCTTGCAGTGCTTCCTGCACCAGAATGATTATCTCTAACAGTTAAAGAGAAATCTAATACTCTTTCAACAGATGGTAGCACTTCCCAAGTAGATGAAGTAGCACCAGAGAGCACCGTATTTAGTGCTGGCAAAAATCTACTAGAAACGATAGAAGAAGGTAAAGATCTAAACATTGCGCCACCTCCATTGGAAGAGACAGGTGGTATTGCAAAGCCAACTTCGTTATTTATTTGCTCCCAGTTGTAAGTTAAAACATCTGCTGTATCATTATCTGTGGCACTTCCCTTTAAAATAAATGGTGTCGCTTTTGGAATTGAATAATCTAAACCTGCGTTTGCAACAGGTGCCGCGTTTCCTGAATTAGAAGTTGTTGCACAAGCTCCAGAAGAGCGTATAATATTTGTCATTTCTGCGATACTTATACTATGAAAATTATCATGACTATCATTTAGAACGTTTTGTCCAGAACAAATTCCTGCATATCCCATAATTGTAGTTCCACTTCCTGGCTCTACAGCGGTATTGTTATTTCTATTAGAACCAGAACAATTACCAGAAGTTCCGTTAAAAGTATGATTTGCGCCAAATTGATGTCCGAATTCGTGTGCAACAAAATCAATATCAAACTCGTCTCCAAAAGGAGCTCCAATACCAGTAACTCCTCTTCCTTTCTGATTGGTTATACAAATCACACCTAAACCTGCCAATCCTCCTGCACCTGTGCTAAATGTATGACCAACGTCATAATTAACATTCCCGATACTTCCATCTATTTTAGTTTGAGACTCGTTAATTAAACTACTTGAGTCATCATTACTTAAACCATCATTTTCAGCATCTAAAAAAATAAGAGCATCATTGTCTGCTACTAACTCAAATTTAACACCTAAATCATTTTCAAAAATGCCGCTAACTCTAGTTATAGTTGCATTTACTGCAGACAACACTGCCTCTTTTTTTACAGCTGTAGTTGCACTCGCAGAAATACCTAATCTGTTTAATTGATATTGAGAATACTCTCCTGTAGTTGCCAGTGCCAACCTAAAAGTTCTTAGCAAACCATCATTCGTAATTTTATTTTCAAAAGAAGACGTGGTCTTTACAGCTCCTAGTTCTAAAACCTCACAAGTAAAATTAGAGGCCTTTTTTTGAAGGTTTTTTTTGCTATATGCAATCAATTTTTTATTATCTTTTGTATAAGAATCTACATAAAAAGAGGGTTTTCCTGGCTCATAAACTGCAAAATGATACCCATCTAAACCTTTAGAGAATCTCATTTTTATAGCATTGTTATCCACTTGTTTTCCAGAGTATGTTTTTATATTCACATACTTTGCGGCAAGTTCTTTAGAAAAATTAGAAGCTTCTTCAATATAAAAAGTTTTTAAACCCTGTGAAGTAGGTATTTGTATGGTTTTATTTTTTGTTTGCTTCACAGCAGCTATTTTACTTCTAAAAGCACTTTCGTTTAAGTTGTATAATTGATAGGTAGTTGGCATTTCTTTTCGAATCATCAATTTTTCTTGAGAAATAGTCTTTGCATTCTCTGAAATCAAGATCCATTCTTGCGTTTGTGCTAAAGAAGCAATTGAGAAAAAAAAAAGAAAGAGCACAGACAATAAAGAATCTTGGAATTGTTTTTTTAATATCATAATATTATAAGGGTATAATGTCTCCAAATATAGCTAATTTTCTATATTTGTATTCTGTCATATGAACAAAAAAATACTATTTAAAGATTTAAAGATCAAAGATTATCAAGAAACTTGGGACTATCAAACAACATTACTTCAAGAAATTGTAGATATAAAAATTGGTAATCGAAGAAAGAACCTTAGCATAGAAACAGATAATCATCTTTTGTTTGTTGAACATCCGCATGTATACACTTTGGGTAAAAGTGGTGATTTAAGCAACCTATTACTAAACGAAAAGCAACTCGAAGAAAAAGGAGCAACTTTTTACAAAATAAATCGTGGTGGTGATATTACTTACCACGGTCCTGGTCAGATTGTTGGATACCCTATTTTAGATTTAGAAAATTTCTTCACAGATATTCACAAATACCTGCGGTTGCTTGAGGAGTCTATAATTTTAACCATTGCAGAATATGGTTTAAAAGGCTATAGAAGTGCTGGGGAAACTGGTGTTTGGTTGGATGTTGGTACTCCTTTTGCTCGCAAGATTTGCGCTCTAGGCATACGCTCTTCACGATGGGTAACAATGCATGGTTTTGCTTTAAATGTAAACACAAATTTAGGCTACTTCGACCACATTATTCCGTGTGGTATTCGGGGAAAAGCTGCAGCATCTATGGAAGCTGAATTGGGTGAAAAGCTAGATTTAGAGGAAGTAAAAGGGAAGATTTTAAAACATTTTAAAACACTTTTTGAGGTTGAAGAATTTGTGATTAATAGTTTATAAGAAAGTCAAGAGTAACTTAATAACTAAATTACTTTTCTTCATTAAAATACACTTTATAAAACTTCATTTTTTTCTCTTCATCATACCCTCTCTCCAAATATTCTGAAGCTGCTTCTGGTGCATCTACATCTAATTTAATACTAATATTTGTATCTAATTTTATTTCTGTTTTTAGTTTATTTTTTTCTTTCTTTAGCACTACACCAGAAACATCAAAATTATTTCTAATTAAAACATCGTTTAAAGTTTCGAAGTGTTTTTTGTACTCATCAAACTGTTCTTTATGTTTTTCTTCCTCAAAAACTTCATCCTTAAAAGTAGCATAATCTACAGATTCGTTTTCTTTAAAATAATCTACCGTATTTGCAAGAAAATTACCTTGTTGTTGCATTCCTAATTCTGGTTTAATAACCTCTTCGGAAAACTCTTTACACATTTCTAAATAACTCTGAGTATGTGAATTATGATCATCTGCAGGTTTTACACCTAGGAAATACTTACTCCAATATTGTGCGTCATAATTGTTATTATCTACAGATAAAACAACTGTACCCTCTGTGTCTGATGTATTTAAAATCAAACAACCTTTGTCTATTTTTTTTGTTGAAATTCCTTTTTGAACCACCACATCAAAACTTTGATTATCATCTAAATATGTTTGAAAAAAATCAACCTTATTCTCAATTTTAAAAACACCAATTGCCTCTGTTAAGACATCTTTATACTCTATCCCTTCAATAAAAACAATTAGTACATCTCCTGTTTTTATTTGTGCAGAATTAGACTGTTCAAATAAATGATTTACAATATTTTTAGAATACTCTACAAAAGAATTTTCTTCTTTAAAAATTTCTGAAGCATAATTATTTAGCTCATTTAAACGCACATCTGCATGATGAGAAAAACGATAACTCTGCGTTAAAGCACCAAATGGTTTTAGTAAAAAATTCTTCATTAAATCGTAACTTTCTTGATCAAAACGAATTAACTCATCTGAAAAAACATTTTGCCCACTGTTAAATTTATTGGCTACTTTATGAAGAATACATTTGGTAATTTCTGCGCGTGTTTTTTTAATCATCATCTAAATTTAGAACGTAAAAATAGAAAAAGTTTATGTATGATTTAAA
>Ga0209533_1000251_pt1 | contig 52135 bp, 41 predicted proteins | sample COG_04_FD_184748 | JGI IMG/M metagenome (GOLD analysis project Ga0209533, IMG submission 184748) | Pelagic Microbial community sample from North Sea - COGITO 998_met_04 (SPAdes) (version 2) | ecosystem: Environmental > Aquatic > Marine > Neritic zone/Coastal water | place: Helgoland, sampling...
GGTTTAGAAATGGAATGCTTTAAGTTACTTTCGCCATGCAAACGTTTGGCTACAAATTTTTCAAAGTTCACTACTGTATGCTTTATTTAAAGATTTTCAAATATACTAAAATGCAGCTCTTGTTCTTGTGCTTTTGCACTTTCTTAAGCTCGTGCACATCTCAAAGCGAACAAAAGCTTATCGTTGGAGCCAATCAACTAGAAAACTATCTACCCTTATTAAGAAACAAACAAATAGCTATAGTAGCCAATCAGACCTCCTTAATTAACGGCTCTCACCTAGTAGATTCTCTTTTGGCTTGTAGTGTTTCCATTGTTAAAGTGTTTGCGCCTGAACATGGATTTAGGGGAGAATCTGATGCAGGTGCTTTAATCAATGATGAGATTGATATTAAAACCGGCTTACCTATACACTCCCTTTATGGTAAAAACAAAAAACCTAGTGCTGAAGCTCTTAATGACATTGATTTAATCGTTTTTGATATTCAAGATGTTGGAGCCCGTTTTTACACCTATATATCGACCCTTCATTATGTTATGGAAGCATGTGCAGAAAATACTATTGAATTGTTGGTTTTAGACAGGCCTAATCCTAATGCTCATTATGTTGATGGACCAATTCTTGACACCGCATACCAATCTTTTGTTGGTATGCATCCAATCCCAATAGTACATGGGCTTACCATTGGAGAGTATGCTCAAATGATCAATGGTTCTTTTTGGTTAAAAGATTCTATTCAATGTAATTTGACAGTGCAAGAAATGAAGTATTACACGCATAGTTTACCCTATGATTTACCCGTAAAACCCTCTCCAAATTTACCAAACAGCCAATCAATATCTTTATATCCGTCGTTGTGTTTATTTGAAGGCACAGCCATAAGTGTTGGAAGGGGGACAAATCTTCAGTTTCAAATAATTGGTTCTCCGTTATTAGATTCTTGTTCCTATTCATTTTCACCATCATCTCAAAGTGGTGCAAAATATCCAAAACATGAAAGTTTAAAATGTTGTGGATGGGATCTTTCAACATTTAAAATAGATAAAGGGATTAATTTAAGTTATTTAATAGAATGTTTTAATCAATACAATTCAAAGGGCATCCCTTTTTTTAATTCCTTTTTTGATCAATTAGCTGGCTCCAATGTGCTTCGAGTTTTAATAGAAGCCGGCTGGTCTGAAGCACAAATAAAAGAGACCTGGCAAGAGGGTTTACAACTGTATAAAGAACAAAGATTAAACTATTTAATATATCCTGAATGAGACTACTTTATATTCTAGTTTTGCTTACTATTTATTTACCAGCTCAAACGCTAGACACGAGCTTAGATACAGAAAAAAGAACAAATAAGAAATTTGGGTGGCATACAGAAGGTCCAGGATCCTACGAGTTTTTTTTCCTAGGAGGGAAAAGATATACGGGTAGTTTTGCTTTACGTTACGAGTCTAATTCCATTAAAACACAAGCAAATTTTAAAAAGGGTTCTTACCATGGAGTTGTAATTAATTATAATGAAAACGGATCTATACAAAGCAAGGGTCGCTATAAAAATGGATACAAAATAGGCAAGTGGATTTATTATTACGACAATGTATCTTATGAAATAAAATATTATTCCAAAAGAGAACCCAATCAGGTAAGAAAATCGATGCTCATTTCTTCTAATGGACTTGTTAAAGAAAGATACAAAGCGTTACGAAATATGCGGTTTTCAAAGTACCATTATAACTACCATCCAAATGGGAATGTAAAACTTAGAAAAAAACTAATCAATCGTTTTAAAGTCATTTATGAAATTGAAGAATTTTATCAAGGCACACAAGTATCCAAACATTATTTTTTGAAGTATGATTCAGAAAATGAAGAGTGGGATTATATTAATGAATACAAAGAATTTAATAAAAATGGTAAGTTATTGATTCACGAGTATCATTAAACACTTTTTAATATTGATTATTAAATAATATACATTACTTCTTTTTTATAATAAAATTACCTATTGTATTTGAATTTAAATAAATATGTATATATTTAACTAATTATTAAACTTAATACAATAATTATGGCAGATCTTTCATGTTACATGACTATAATTAACAACACTCCTCACGACTTATCATTTGCGAATAAATCTACATCTCATGGGTATTGGGAAATAGCACCTCCTTCAATAATTAGAAGATTCACCTCATCAGAACAGTTTCAGGCAAAAGATCCTTCTGGAGCCGCAGCAGGAAGCGAAGGGTCTATGGAGTACACAATTACACTTCCAGAAACAAAAAAAACGTATACGTTTAAAATGAAATTTTGTTGCTCTTGGAGTGCAGATAATAATTATTGCTATTTTGTAAATCCAAATCCTGCATTATTTTCAATTTATTTCAGAGCAAAATCAGATGGATCATTTCGTATAAATGATTGTCCAGAATCTGGCCATCCTTTACATTTAGAGTTTTACATAGAAATATTTAATTAATCGATTAATATTATTATGGACTTATCAACAACGGTTTATTTTCAAAATAACACACCTTTTAGTTTTAATTTATCACAGAAGAATATCAATTTCGGTTCCTGGGATAAATATCCTCCAGGTATTATTCCCGCAGATTCAGCATATAGAGACTGTAAATTTAAATTAAAAGATACCACAGGAGCAGCATCAGGATCAGAGGGTTCTGTAACTTATCGATTTGGTGATTCAGTTTTTAAGTTAAGTTTTTGTGATTCTTATGGTTTGAATGGTAATTATGTAACTTTAGATTATAACGCTGGTAAAATAGGAAAACGTTACGGTATTGTTATGGACTATTATACTTCTGTGGTTACTGATTGGGATTGGGTGAAAAATAAATGTTCAAAATCTAAACACCCTCTATATGTTTTAATTGTTATTAATGCTAAATTTCCTGTAAAACTTGATACCAATCCTAAGCTATACGAGGTTTTTAAAAAAAAATTCCCAAATGTTAGCTCACCAAGTAATGTAATTGTAATTGGAGATAACGACCCTCAATACAACTGCATAGCTTGGTCTCTAGGTATTAATTACGCCTTTATAACTATTGGTCTAAGTAAGTTGTCTCAATTTATAAAAACGTATGAAACTGCTGCAGATAGTGACCATGGTGGTATATGGAAAGCTAAATTTAATTATATTAAATGTAATAAATTACACGACTTTACTGTAGTCGATGGTATGGGTACTGGTACTGGTAAAACAGGTTTTGAAGGTGATAAAATGGAACATGCAAATAGATATTTTACAGATGCGTATTTTGTATATGGTGTTTGGACAGCTAAGATGGGTGCTGGTCATTTACTTTCTTTTAAACGTAATGATTTACAGGGTGGTATGTACGGTAACTGGTTAATATCTCTTAAACGAAATATTTCATCTAATCAATTTGACGATTTTTTAAAGTTTTATAAGAACAGACATTATTCAATTATGAATATTCCTTTAGACGAAACGAAATTGGATTTACTAGAAAATAAAATTAAAAAGAACAAATATTTAAAAGAATTTGAGACCAAATTTGATCTTTGGAAAGAAGAAATTAATCAGGAATATATATTCAGCTCAAATATTTATGATTATAGAAACGGTATTAAGTATAAATCTTTATTAGATATGGGTGATGTTATTTTACCCTTAGTGGCAAATAAAATGTCTAAACTTGAGTCCTTTTTTGTAATAGTTTTATACGAAGATTTACAGATCAATAAACAATTATGTTGTCTTCCGCAAGAGAACACAACTGATTTGTATTTTGCAGAAGCAGAACAATCTAGAGCTAAAAGAACACTAATGGTTTATTTAGACAAAGTTGTTTTCTAACAGTTTACTTAGTAAATAATTGATAATTTTATTTTGGTTCTTCTTAGTTTTTAAATTCCTTTCTGTAAAATAAACTAGTTCTGTATTTGCTATTTGTTTATTTGGTATTAATTTTCAAAATATCTCAAAAAAATCAATCCAAAAACTTACTTTTGCATTGCAAAATAAACAACTATGAATTTACACGAATTTCAAGGGAAACAAATATTAAGCAGTTACGGTGTTGGTATACAACGCGGAATGATTGCCACAACGCCAGATGAAGCAGTAACAGCCGCAAAACAACTTACTGAGGAAACAGGTACAGGTTGGCACGTCATCAAAGCTCAAGTTCACGCTGGTGGACGTGGTAAAGGTGGAGGTGTAAAGTTGGCTAAAAACTTAGACGAGTTAAGAATGCATGCTGATAATATTTTAGGAATGCATTTGGTAACTCCTCAAACATCTGCCGAAGGTAAATTGGTACACCAAATACTTATTGCAGAAGATGTTTATTACCCTGGCGAGAGTGAAACCAGCGAGATTTATATGTCCGTTCTTCTAAATCGTTCTACTGGAAGAAATATGCTTATGTACTCTACAGAAGGTGGTATGGATATAGAAGAAGTTGCAGAGAATACACCCCATCTTATATTTACAGAAGAAATTGACCCATCAACAGGTTTAATGCCTTTTCAATGTCGTAAAGTTGCTTTTAACCTTGGTTTGGAAGGCAAAGCATTTAAAGAAATGACCAAGTTTGTTTCTTGTTTATACAAAGCATACGACGGCGCTGATGCTTCACTTTTTGAAATCAATCCAGTTTTAAAAACTTCAGACAATAGAATTATCGCTGTTGATGCAAAAGTATCGATAGACGACAATGCACTACACCGCCATAAAGATTATGCAGAAATGCGTGACGTTCGTGAAGAAGATGCTTCTGAAGTTGAAGCTGGTGAGTTTGGTTTGAGTTACGTTAAATTAGATGGTAATGTGGGTTGTATGGTTAACGGTGCGGGGTTAGCTATGGCTACTATGGACATCATTAAGCATGCAGGTGGAAATCCGGCAAACTTTTTAGATGTAGGAGGTACAGCAGATGCTGCGCGTGTAGAACAAGCCTTTCGTATCATTTTGAAAGATGAGAATGTAAAAGCATTGTTGGTTAATATATTTGGTGGTATTGTTCGATGTGATCGTGTTGCACAAGGGATTGTTGATGCGTATAAAAACATTGGAGAAATTAACGTTCCTTTAATTGTACGTTTACAAGGTACAAATGCTACAGAAGCAAAAAAGTTAATTGACGAAAGTGGACTCGCAGTTCACTCTGTTATTTTACTTCAAGAAGCTGCAGACAAAGTAGCTGAAGTATTGGCTTAGAATTTTTAAATACAAAACGAATAAAAGGAGCCTAATAGCTCCTTTTATTCGTTTAAACATCTATTTTTTTAATACATTTATTGATTGCTTTTCTCCAAATTTAACTTTCATTATCTGGAATGGTCAAAACGCTAAAAGAATTTATTAAGAGAGATGGTACTTATGTTCTGTCTGGTTCACTAGTTACTAAATTATGTAACTTTTTCACCTCTCTACTTTTAATCAGAATTCTTACGCCTCAAGAGTATGGAGTTTTAGCTTACACATTGTCAACTTTAGCTTTTTTTATTCCTTTTTCAGGTGGAGGGTTACACAATTCATTTCTCAGATTTGGTTCTCTTGTATCTTCCAAACAAAATAAGCAGTCTTTATTTAGCACAACTCTTCTTAAAGGCATCCTCATTAGTCTTATTGTAGTTGTACTACTCTTTTTTTTATTTCCCATTTTCAACTTAAACAATTCAGTTAAGCCTTCTTATTTTTATGTTTTATTTTTTTATTTAGTTTCATACTTTTTAATTGAAATGGTGAAAGCCTATTACCGGGTTTTTGATGCTAATAAAACGTTCTCCAGTATAGATGTCTTTTCTTCTATCTCTTTACTTGTTTTTGGGAGTCTATCTGCTTATTATTTCAGTTCACTTGGTTATTTATTTGTTTTTGTTTGCTCTCCTTTAATACTGTCTTTTTTTTACCTCAAACGAAGACCTAAACTCAGTACTTTTGAATTTCCAGACAAGTATTATTCTTACGGGTTTTGGGTTGGTCTTGGTTCTATAGCCTCTCAACTAATGTATTCCTTAGATGTGTTTCTAATCGGACAACTGATATCAGATACAACAGAAGTAGCTATATACAGAACAGCGAGTATTATCCCCATTGCGCTCTTTTTTATTCCTAATTCTTATATAACTACGCATTATACAGATTTGGCAAAAAACAGCAACAACAAAGCCTATTTAGTTGCCTTTTCTAAAAATTACATCAAACTATTTTCTGTGATCGGAATTTGTGTAAGTGTGCCTTTACTTTTGGTTGCTCAACCTTTACTTACGCTTTTATTTGGAGCGTCTTACAGTAGTGCAGCTCCACTATTTCAACTGTTAATTGTTGGTATGTTTGGTGCTTTTGTGCTAAGAATTCCATTTGGCAATCTACTAGCAGCTGTTGGTAAATCTAGCTGGAATTCAACCCTAGCTTTTGCAATTTTAATTTTAAACGGTATTTTAAATTATTATGCAATTACTCGTTTTGGTATCATAGGTGCTGCTATTGTAACAAGTTCTTTATTTTGGATTTCTGGTATTACATCTTTACTTCTTTTCTATAGGTACCTTAAACAATTAGATTAATTCGTAAAGTCTTTTAATTTCTTCTCCAATTTTATTTCTATCAAACTGCGCTGCAACTTTTTTTAATTCATCAGATTTATAATTCTCATAATTGTTTAGCATTAACAACATTGCTTCTGTAAGTTGTTTGTTGTTATCAGTATCAATTAAAATTCCAGTCCGATCATTTAAAAACATTTCTGGGCCTCCACATCTAGTAGAAATTACAGGAATACCACATAACAAAGCTTCTGCACATATAATGGAAAACGTTTCATAAAAACTATTTAAAATTAACACATGTGACTTGCTCAGTGCCTTAAAAACATCCTTATTACTAAGGCTTCCTCTAAAAGTTACATGAGCAGTTAAGTCCAAATTCTCACAAAGTTTAATGCATTTTTCTTTATCCGTTCCATCGCCAATAATATCTAACTGAATGTTTTTTGTTGATTTTAATGCTGAGCCAAAAGAGGTAATGATTCCTATACTATTTTTCTGACTTTGTTCAAGGTCGCCAACAAAAATGAATGTAAATTGTTCATTCTTTTCAAGATTTTCAGGTTTTCCTTCAACAACATTGCCAACCACTGTATAATTTGCTTTAATACCTGAGGCCAACATGTCCATTTTTAAATAAGAAGATACAACGGCAAGTTTTGTAGCTTTTGATGCTATAAATCTCTTGAGTTTCTTAATAATCCAAGTTTGATTTTTAAATAATCCAGTATGGTATCCGCTCCAGTGTTCCGATATTACATAAGGAGTTTTAGTGGTTTTTTTAGCTAAAAAGGCTAAATTACTTGCCCAACTAATAATATGAGCATGAATCCAGTCTGATTTACTGTTCTTAATTTCTTTCCAAATGAAATAAAAGACTTTTAGTTTATTTAGGCGTCCTCTTTTGTAATAATAGGTTACTTCTTGGATGTTTTCAAAACGTGAATTTACTCTGTTAATAGAAGTTTCCATTTTGTCTGTTTCAAAAAGGCTTATTACTTTATTTTCATAAGAGTACTGAATAGATTGAATCTGTTTACGAACAAAAATACCTAACAAAGGGTTTTCTTTATTAGGGTACCATTTCGCTAAATGTAATATCTTTTTGTTTGACATTAAGATTCGATATTTTTATACTTTAATCGTATAGAGTTCCCAATTACTATAATATCAGAAAGTGCCATTGTAAAGGCAGCAAAAATAGGATTTAAATAACCCGATGCAGCCAAAGGAATTGCTACAATATTGTAAGCAAATGCCCAAAATAAATTTTGTTGAATTGTACGATACGTGTGTTTGCATATTTGATAGGCCATTTTAACGCTCTTTAAATTATGATTTAAGAGTACAATAGATGCTGATTTTACGGCAATTTCAGATGCTTTTGTGTAAGATATTCCTACAGTTGCTTGTGTTAGAGCTGGTGCGTCATTTACACCGTCACCAAACATAGCTGTTTTTCCTTTGGTCGTAAATTGTTTTATCTTTTCTATTTTATCCTCTGGAGATTGAGCGGCATATACTTTTTGTATCCCTAGTTCTTTCGAAATTGCATTGCATTTTAGTTGTGTGTCTCCACTTAGTAAAACGGTATTTATCTTGTTAGAGTTAAAGAATGAAATTAAAGTAACCGCATCGTTCATAACTTTATCTTGTATTAAAATACAGGCTACTAGTTTGTGGTTTACAGACAGAAATAATTGATAATTCTCATAGTATTTTTCATCTACTAAATTTAAATAAGCGGCAGAGCCAAGTTTATATAGATTCTGATCTTTATCTAAAGCCTCAAGTCCTTGTCCTTTTATTTCTTTAATATCTTCAAAAATCAGATTTTGATTAAAAGAATTAAATTCATTACAAAGTGACAGTGCAATAGGATGATTCGAATGTTTTTCAAGACCATAAATAATGGCTTCAATAGGGTAAGACTCGTCCAATACATATAGCTCCTTAACGGAAAATTTACCGTTTGTTAAGGTCCCTGTTTTATCAAATACAACCGTAGTGATTTTACTTAATAGTTCTAGAGTAGCACCGCCTTTTATGAGTATTCCATTTTTTGCAGCTCTACCCACACCAACCATAACAGCTGTAGGTGTGGCCAAACCCATTGCACATGGACAAGAAATAACTAAAACAGCAATAGCTCTAAGAACGGATTCTTGAAGAACGATTCCAAAGACTAAATAATTTAGGACAAAACTTACAATCCCAATAAGCAGCACAATAGGTACAAATACATTACTTATCCGATCGCCTAATTTTTGGATTTGAGGTTTATTTTCTTGAGCAGAACGAACAAGCTCAATAATAGTTGAGAGTACCGTATCATTTAATTTAGAACTCACTCGAATTTTAATACTTCCTTCAGTTATCAGGGTTCCACCTACAACTTTGTCTGATACGTCTCTATAAACAGAAGAACTTTCTCCTGTGATCATACTTTCGTCAATAGAGCAATTTCCCCAAATAATTTCCCCATCAATAGGAACTGAATCGCCAAGGTTAACAGCAATAATATCACCTATGTTAAGCTCTTCTATTAAACAAGCTATTCGTTCGCCATTTACTTCTTTAAATGTGGTTTTACTTTGCAGGTTTTGTAACGATTTTAAGGAGGTTGTTGTTTGATTAATCGCTCTTTTTTCAAAATAATTACCTAAAAGAACTAATGTAATAATAGTCGCCGAAGTTTCAAAAAACAAGTATTGATGTACTGCGTTAAAATTTAACAACCACCCAATTATACTATACAAATAGGCAGCAGTTGCACCCATGAGAATTAAAACATTCATGTTGGGTTTTAAATTAAGTACAGATCGGTATGCCGATTTAAAAAAATGAATATATCCGATAATTAATACAGGTGTCGCTAGAGCAACTTGCAAGAAGGGATTCTGAAGGATATTATGTTCAGAAACGAACATATGAGCAAGTAGAGGAATACTTAAAAATGACGATAAGATTAAATAGTTATTTAGTTTCGAATGCTCATTTTCATTTGGATTGTAAACTTTTGACGTGTATCCCAACTCTTCTATAAAGCCTTGTATGGTATCGGATTCTATTGAACTATCATAAACGGTAACCAGTCCATTAGACAATTCTATGTGTACTTTAGTAAGGTTTTTTTTCTGTAAATGAGTTTTGATACCATTAACACAATTTATGCAATGAATACCTTTTACCATAAATTTGTGACTAACTGACATTCTTTTGGTTTTAACCAAAAATAGGCGAATAATAATCTATTTACAATACATAATTCAAGTAATATTAAATTTAAATATCTGATTCTTAAATCAATGAATTTTCAGTTACTTAAATGTTTAATTACAGATTGTTTTTTTGTCTTGTTATGCTGTTTATATAAAAAATATAGTATTATATTTGCTGTCGTTAAAATGGTGGTTGTAGCTCAGTTGGTTAGAGCACTGGTTTGTGGTGCCGGGGGTCGTGGGTTCGAATCCCATCATCCACCCTAAACGTAAAGCCTCTTGAATTTATTCAAGAGGCTTTTTTAGTTTATTGATTACGCTAATCTCACCAATGGATTCTATTTCTACATATAAGTTTTACTGTAATTTAACAATAGCTGCAAATTTTACCGCTTTTCTGTTAATTACCCTTATTTTTACAAAAATATTTTTTGATGAACACTTTTGATATATTACCACTTAACAAACAACTTCGAAATGCAATTGACGATTTGGGATTTGTTAAGCCAACGCCTATTCAAGAACAATCGTTTTCAGTAGTTCGCTCTGGTTCAGATGTGGTTGGTATAGCACAAACGGGTACAGGTAAAACCTTGGCCTATATGCTGCCTATACTTCAAGATATTAAATTTCAAAAGATTGATACTCCTAGAGTTTTAATTCTTGTTCCTACTAGAGAATTGGTTTTACAAGTTGTGGAACGTGTTCAAGAGTTTTCTAAATACATGAATTTACGCGTTTTAGGCGTGTACGGTGGAACAAACATTAACACACAGAAAAAGGCTTGTGCTTTAGGTGTTGATGTTGTTGTTGCCACCCCTGGTAGGTTGTATGATTTAGCTGCTTGTAGAGCTTTGCAATTAAAAACGATTAAGCAGTTGGTTATAGACGAGGTTGATGTTATGTTAGATCTTGGCTTTAGAATTCAACTGGCTAATATATTTTCTATTCTACCTGAGCGAAGACAGAACATTATGTTTTCTGCAACAATGACAGTAGAAGTAGATGCACTTATAGATTCGTATTTTATTAAACCAAAAAAAATATCTATTGCGCTAAGTGGGACTCCATTAGATAACATTTCTCAACAATGTTACCGCGTTCGAAATTTTTACACCAAATTAAACTTATTGAATTATCTGCTGTTAGACAAAGAAATGTTTAGCAAAGTATTGGTTTTTGTACCCAACAAGAAACATGCAGATATGGTTTTTGAATTTTTAGAGGAACAATATGCATCTGAATTGTGTGTCATTCACTCCAATAAAACTCAAAATTACCGCATTCGTTCTATCAAACAATTTGACGAAGGTATTAATAGAATATTAGTTTCTACCGATGTAATGGCACGTGGATTAGATTTAGATAAAATCACTCATGTTATTAATTTTAATACGCCTGTATTTTCAGAAAATTACATGCACCGTATTGGTAGAACCGGGAGGGCAGAAGAAAAAGGGAATTCAATTTTGTTTTATACAGATAAAGAAGAAGTTTCTAAAAATGAAATTGAATCTTTAATGGATTATAAGATCCCTCAACAAGACTTCCCAACTGAGGTGGAGGAGAATGAACAGCTTTTACCTGAAGAACGAGACGTTGCAAAGATTAGTAAAAATAGAAGTACCGAAACCAAAGTTAGAAGCTTAGGTTTCCACGATAAAAAAGAGAAGAACCAAAAAGTGAATACTGGTGGTTCGTACAGAGTAAAATTGGCTAAAAAGTACAAGAAATCTCAAACAAAAGGAGATATAATAGCCAATCGTAGGAGTAAAAAAAGACGTAAGTAATGGCACTTAACATTGTTTTAGTTGAGCCTGAAATACCAAACAACACAGGTAATATTGGGCGTTTAAGTTTGGCTGCAGGGGCAAATTTACATCTTGTAAAACCCTTTGGTTTTGAACTTAACGACTCTAGAGTAAAAAGGGCTGGATTGGATTATTGGAAACACATTTCTCTTACTATTTACGAAAGTATAGATGATTTTTATCTTAAAAATCAGAACAAAAAAATGGTCTATTTTTCAAGTCATGCAAGTAAAGAATACTGGAACGTTACTTATCAAGACGATTTGTTTTTAATATTTGGTAAAGAATCCAAAGGTTTACCAAAAGAGCTTATAGAACTCAACTCAGAAAATACCTATAAAATACCTCTTTTTAGTGAACACATAAGAAGTATAAATCTTGCAAATGCTGTAAGTATAGTCGTTTATGAAGGAATTAAATCTATGAAGTAATGTTTGTGTATTTTTGATTTTACACCTACGGTTTACGAGTCTTTACATTTACCAATTTTTGAGTTGTAATAAAACGCTTTGAGTAAATACTCAAAACGTTTTACAATTGCTTTTTTATCTTTTAAATTATTTCAGTTACTAAATCTTCTTTGCTTTTCCTTACTTTAGTAAGATTTACCAACCAATCATTTTTAGTATCTCTGTAACCTAAAGGAAGAAGCACACAACTTCTCAACCCTTTTGCTTTTAAGTCAAGTATTTTATCTAACTCGGCAGGATTAAATCCTTCCACAGGAGTAGCGTCTACATTTTCGAAAGCTGCCGCAGTTAGAGCCATAGTAAATGCGATGTAGGCTTGTTTACTTGCGTGGTTAAAATTTTCTTCCGGATCTTTATTTGGATAGTTATCTAAAAGAACTTGTCTGTAATTTTCCCAGCCTTCGTTTTTAAATCCTCTTACATCGTTTGTTAAATCAAACATTTTGTTAATTCTTTCTGCAGTATAAGTATCCCAAGCAGCAAAAACCAATAAATGAGAACAATCAGTAATTACAGATTGGTTCCAAGCAATTGGTTTAATTTTCTCTTTCACTTTATCATTTGTAATCACAAATACTTCAAAAGGTTGTAAGCCACTAGAGGTAGGTGCTAAGGATATTGCTTCAATAATTGCATCTATTTTTTCTTTAGATACCTTATGGCCATTCATTGCTTTTGTAGCGTAACGCCATTTTAATTTCTCAACTAATTCCATGCGTATTATTTTAAAGGATTTTTAACTTTTTAATTCGCTTTTAGCAATGTATTTGCAGCTAGCTTTCCCAATTGGTTTGACGCCAATGGGCTTGCACCTGTAATTAGTTTTCTGTCTATACATACAGTATTGTCAGCTTTTGTATTCACTACATTAGCCCCTAAAGATTTTAGTTTTTCACTTAGACCGTGTGGCATTTGTCCTGGTAAATAACCCATTTTTGGTGTCATTTTATCAACAGAATCTGGAAATACAGCCATCTTATAGCCTTTGTAAATGAATGATTTATTTATTAAAGTAGTCGCTAATAATGCGCCAGGACCATGACATATTGTGATGGTAAACAAATTGTTTTCATGCGCCCAATTTAAGGTTCTTCCTACATTTTCATCTTCAGGAATTCCGAGCATTGCTCCGTGTCCTCCAGGTATAAATACGGCTGCGAAATTTGCAGCTACATTTCCTGTGTTTGTCGCAAAATGGTGCAAGCTATTTGGTTTCTCAAACTTTAATTTTAACTCATTGTAAATAGAAAGTACTTCATTGTCTTTAGATGGAAACGCCCACATCTCAAATACAACAGGTTTACCAGTTGGCGTATAAATTTCGAACTCAAAACCAGCATTTTGTAAATGCAACATCGGAACAAGAGCTTCTACTGGATGGTTACCCGTAGAGAACAAAGTTCCATTTTGCATTTTCATTTTTTGTTGTTCTGTAAACAATACCAATATTTTAGATTTTGAGCCTTTGTATTTTTGGTAGGGTTCACTCTTATAATCTGTTTTTTTTACGGTGGCTAGTTTAAGTGCAATTTTTGATGGTATATAAGACCCATCGTTTTCTAATTGAGGCGCTATACCCAATATCTTCTTTAGCATATGCTTGTTTTTAAACGTTAAAAAAACAAATATAACAGAACTACTAAAGACAAAAATTAACCTATGGTAATAAAGCTATAATTTACTTTTTTCTACACGAATGCGACTTAAACTTTGTTGGGTTATACCTAGATATGAGGCTATGTGGTAATTTGGTGTGTATTTCTCAATATCTGGGTATTGTTTTAAAAACAATTGATACCTCTCTAGAGCAGTTAATTGGAGTTGATTTAAAATTCTTTTGTGTAAACTTACCACGTGCCGCTCTAAATTTTTACGCTGAAATGCTTCAAATTCTGGAAACAATGAATGGATCTTATCTAAATCTTTAGCGGTAAACATCATAACTTTAGAATCTGTTATACACTCAACAGTTAAGTTTGCAAGTTCATTTGTATAAATAGCAATAAAATCACTGATCCACCATTCTTTTATTGCAAACTGCAATGTATGTTCCTTGCCATTCTTATCGGTACAGAATGATCTTAAATTTCCTTCTAAAACAAAATAAGTATGCCTAACAGACTGTCCCTGACTAATTAAGATTTCACCCTTTGAAAATGTTTTTTCTGTTGAAATAGCATACAGATGCTTTTCAGCTTTAGAACTGAGGTGTATGCTTTTTTTTATTTTATCAATTAATTCCTGCAAAAGTTTCCATTTAATTAGGTATACAATCTAATCTGTTACTAAGAAGTTTTTAACTAGTACAATTAGATTTTTTAAAATTAAACCATTATTATCTATTTCAGGTAAATTAATTAAATCTTAATTTTAATAAAGGGGTGACTATTTCGTTCATCGATTGCATTATCGTTAAAAATAAAAAATGAGACCTAAATGTTATAGTACAACAATTTTTTTAGGCCTAATCATTTTCTTTAATTTGTAGTCCTTAATAAATCCGTTTATTATTTATGGTATTGCGTTTACTCTTATTGATTTTTCTTTTAATTTCGAGCATTTCCTTTTCTCAAGAAGAGTGGGATAGAAGTGCTTTTACAAAAGATTTAAAAGAGGATGTAAATGATTTTATTTACCCCATCCATAAACGTGCTGGGAATTCTTTTATAAAATATTTTAACGACGGTGTTTTTGATGAAGGTCAAGAGGAATATATATACCGACTTGTAACCATTCTTAGAAAAAAGCGTTTTAATGATGCAGCAGATTATTTTGATCTTTTTAGGTTGCTAAACCATAATGGGAAAGGAGAGCTTAACGACGAGAGTTTAGATAATTTTTTAGCTACCTCTGTAGATTACACTGTAAATTTAAAGCACAAAAATTCTAAAAAATACCTTAAATATTGTTCAGATGCTTTAGTAGATAGTATTTTACACAAGGGCGAGAGCTTTACATGGAAACTAGCAGAAGGCGATATTTATTTTACCTTTGATTCTGTTGCTAAAATAACGGCTAAATACTGCCAACTTTACTGTATTTCCAAAACAGATACCATAGCTATAGAATTAACCCAAGGGTCAGTAGATTTATTAAAACATAAATGGAATGGAACAGGAGGTAGGTGTGATTGGACTAAACATAAGATCCCAGAAGACTCTATATGGGTTGAATTAGGTGATTATAATATTGATTTACGGAAAAACTATTTTGAAACTTCGAATGCCGAACTATTGGGCCGTTTACAACATGATGAAGACCGATTATTGGGTACGTATTTTAATGGTTTAAGTGCGAATCAAAATCGAGATGGTGCTATTTATCCAGGATTTATCTCTACGAAATCTAAACTCTACTTTTACGACCTATTTAAAGATGTTGATGTCGAAGGCTGTTTGGAAATTCGTGGTAAAAGAATCTTCCTATTTGGAAAAAACAATGAACACATTAGCATTACATTTTATAAAGACGATGTTCCCTTTGTGTTGGCTAAATCTAATCGTATTAGAATGGAAGACCGAAGGTTGTACTCATCTAAAACTGATGTTAAAATACTTTGGAAGTCTGATTCTATTTTTCATCCACAACTAAAATTAATTTATTCAGATGAATTACAATCATTAAGTTTTGAAAGGTTAAATAAGTCTCTAGGTTCAAGTCCAATTCGCTCTTCCTACCATCATTTAGACTGTTATTTTGAGCGGATGGTATTGTATAAAGATTCAGCAAGTATTAACTTTTATAATACAAAAGGTCCAGACAGAGCTCCGGCTCTTTTAGAATCTTTTGATTTTTTTAACGAACAACGCTACCAAGATATAGCTACCATGGCTAAAAGGCATCCTGCTTTTATTTTACAAAGCCTTTCTAGAGCGCATCAAGGAGAAAAGAATTTTCATATAAGTGAAGTTGCCAAACATTATGGTTATTCCGAATTGGATGCCTCGAACTTGATGACTGATTTTACTATTTTAGGTTTTGTAGGATTTGATTTATCCACTAACAGTATACTGATAAAAGACAAATTATTTGAGTTTTTACAAGCTCGGTTGAAAAAAAGAGATTACGATGGTTTAAAAATCATATCTCGTGCTGAAATACTTCCAGCAGCAAAACTTGATTTTACTTCAGGAGATTTATTTGTTTCTGGTATAGCTATGGTTGAGTTATCCGATTCTAATAAGGTGGCAGCTTTCCCATACGATGGTTATTTAGTGATTCATGAAAATAGAAACTTTACTTTTGATGGTATTTTGAATACAGGTAATTTCACCCTTTTCGGAAAGCAGCTGGAATTTGTTTACGATCCATTTGAAGTAAATCTCATAAAAATAGATTCGATGCAATATTCTATTCCGTCTGGTTTTAAGAATGAAGACGATGTTGACGTCGATTGGACTGTTAAAACGGTTATTTCCGATTTGGTAGGCAAGCTCTATATTGATGCGCCTAGGAACAAGTCTGGACTCAAACCGGAACTTGCTTATCCGAAGATTCATAGTTTTGAAGATTCTTATATTTATTACGATAACGTTAAGAATGGCGTATACAAAAAGCCTATTTTTTCTTTTAAAGTTGATCCATTTCAATTAGATTCGCTTTCAATTTTAAGCACAGAAAGTTTAGAGTTTCCTGGCAATTTAAATGCGCCAACAATAGCTCCAGCATTTAGAGATACCATGCGTTTAAATGAGAATTTAGAGCTTAGTTTTTCTCATCCAATTCCAAACCGTTATCCTGTTTATGAAGGCAGAGGAGAATTTACCAATAATTTATACCTAGATAACAAGGGTTTAAGAGGAGAGGGCACAATTTATTATTTAAATTCTGTAACTACAACAGACTCCATATTCTTTTATCCATACAGGGCTTTAGCTCATGCAAAATCTCATTCCATAACTGAACAAATAGCACCTACAGATTGTCCAAAAAGTACAGTAGAAGATGCTAGTATTGATTGGAGAGCATTTGACGATCAATTTCAATCTTGGAATAGAGATTCATTTTATGAAACGTACAAACAAAGTTATGTATTTGACGGTACTATGATTTTAAGTCCAAAAGCACTTACTGCTGCTGGAGAATTGTACTTCGATAATGCCCTATCAATATCTAAAGAATTCATTTTACAGAGTCAAGATTTTACTGCAGATCATTCCGAATTCAATTTATTTGAGCAAGAAGGAGGATCGAAAATACTTCGGGCAAAGGACTTGTATTCTGCCATGAGTTTTACAGATCGTTTTGGCTCCTTTGAAACGCTTTCTGATACAGTAAGTTTTGAACTACGTAAAAATAAATACGATTTGTATTTTGAATTAATGGAATGGGATAGTGAAAGTAAAACAATAGAATTTTCTCAATTTTCATCTGATAACGCATTGTTGGTTTCTGTAGATACTTACCAAGATTCATTACAGTTTTATGCATCTGCTGCTCACTACGATTTAAACAACTATGAATTAGATGTTTCTGGTGTAACAGAAATCTTAATGTCTACTGTAACTATTGAACCCGATTCTTCGAGTCTTAAAATTCTTGCAAATGGTAAAATGGAGCGATTGGTAAATGCAAATTTTTGGGTAGATACGCAAACGTTAACGCCTTATGAATTTTACAATGCCGAACTAGATATACTTTCTGCTGGGAAGTTTAAAGGCTCGGCCTTATTTGATTATATAGATTTAGAAGGAGAAATACAGTCCATTTATTTTTCTACACTAGAAAAAGATGGCGATATAGTAAAAGGTACAGCTTATATAAGTGAGGATGATAATTTTCATTTAGATCCATATTTCGGTTTTAAAGGTAAGGTCATTTTAGACACCTCAAAGGACTTTTTGACATTTGATGGATTTACAAGGGTTTATTTAGCCTGCGATAAACTGAACAGAACTTGGATTCCTTTTACCGATGAAGTTGATCCAGAAGATGTATTTATTGACTTAAATCCAGACATGCGTTTAACTGACAGGCAGCAGTGGCATGCAGGTATTATGATAAGCCATTCACCAACGGTATGTTATCCGGCTTTCTTAAGTGGCCCCAAACATGTAAACGATTACGATGCGCTAAGCGTTGATGGTTTTGTTCACTTTGACGATTCTAATTGGGAATACATTATAGGGAGTAAAGAAAAAATTGAAGATGTAAATGCTTCAGGTAATGTGGCTATTTACAATCCAGAAGAATGCACTCTTTATACAGAAGGGAATCTCAATTTAGGTGTAGATGCGGGAATGTTAAAAGTAGAAGCCTTAGGTTTTTTAGCAGCAAATTTCACAGAACAATCTATTGAGGGAAAACTAGATTTTGGTTTGGATTTTTTACTACACAGAAAGGCTTCTAAATTCTTGTACAAGCAACTAAAAAAATCATCATTAACTGTTAAAACAAATCAATCATCAGCGCTCCATCAAAGAATGTTGAAAGAACTACTAGGAAGAAGAAAACTTAAAAAATACAATCGAAAAAAGAAAAAGGGGAGAAGGTTTTTACCTTCAGAATTAGAGCATACATTTTATTTCCCTCAGCTTTACATGTCATGGAATAGGCAATCTGCCTCATTTATCTCCAGTACTAAAATTCCATTAAATAACATTAACGGACGTAAAATTGATCGTATAGTCGATGGTATTGTTGAGTTTAGACCTCATGCACAAGGCGATGAAATAAATATATATCTAGAAATATCTTCAGAGGATTACTACTACATAAACTACAGACGAGGCGTTATGAAACTGATCAGTAGCCATCAAAAATTTAACAATTACATTGCGAGCTCACCCATGCGTTTATCTAATCTTTCGGGAACTAAAGAAACAGGACCTTTTCGTTACGAAATTGGGAATTTAAAGCAAATGCAAAAGTTCTTAAATAGAGTGAAATGGGTCGAGTAGTAGTTAGTTGTTAAATTTCTTTAGCATATCTCTTAGCCTCGCTGCTTCAATAAAATTTAAATCCTTAGCTGCTTTTTCCATAGCTCTTCTTAGCTCATTAATCTTTTTACGTTTGTTCTCCTCTGTAAAGTATTTAATTTCTTCTTCTGTTACTTCCAGAGTAGGATCTGGTTCTGCCGCTTGGTTGTAGCTTTTACCAATCACAGCGCTTTGTTCCATTATGCTCGCTTTAGATTTTTTGTTGGCGTAAGGAACTAAATTGTGATCCGCATTGTATTTCATTTGAATGGTTCTCTTACGATCCGTATCATCAATAGTCAATTGCATGGAATTGGTCACTTTATCAGCATAAAAAATAGCTTTTCCTTTTAAATGTCTAGCAGCTCTACCAACAGTCTGAGTTAGCGAACGTTGAGATCTCAGAAAACCTTCTTTATCGGCATCCAAAATGGCTACTAAGGAAACTTCTGGCAAATCCAATCCTTCTCTCAATAAATTCACACCAATAAGAACATCAAACATTCCCAATCGTAAATCACGCATAATTTCTACACGTTCTAGCGTGTCAACATCAGAGTGAACGTAACGACAACGGACACCATATTTAGTTAAATAAATAGTCAATTCTTCCGCCATTCTCTTGGTCAGTGTGGTAACTAGAATTCTTTCGTCTTCTTCAACTCTTACATTAATTTCGGCTAAAAGATCGTCTATTTGATTTTGCGACGGTCTGATTTCTATTATAGGATCTAAAAGTCCAGTGGGTCTAATAATTTGTTCCACAATGACACCTTCAGACTTTTCTAATTCATAATCAGCAGGAGTTGCACTAACGTATACTACTTGAGGTACGATGGCTTCAAACTCTTCAAATTTTAAAGGTCTGTTATCCATTGCTGCAGGTAATCTAAATCCGTACTCTACAAGGTTTTCTTTTCTAGATCTATCTCCGCCATACATCGCTTTTACTTGCGATAAAGTAACATGACTTTCATCTACAAATAGCATGAAATCGTCAGGGAAATAATCTAACAAACAGAAAGGTCTAGTACCCGCTTCTCTACCATCTAAATACCTAGAGTAATTCTCAATACCAGAACAATAGCCTAGTTCTTGAATCATTTCTAAATCGAAATTAACACGTTCTTCTAACCTTTTTGCCTCTAAGTGCTTACCTATTTCTTTAAAATAGTCTACTTGTTTTATTAAATCAGTCTTTATTGTATGCTTAGCTAAATCGAGCCTATCTTTTGAAGTAACGAATATATTAGCAGGGTAAATTTTCAAATCTTCAAACTGACTAATTCGATGTCCAGTAATGGTATCAAAAGATTCTAAGGTTTCAATCTCATCGTCCCAAAATAGAATGCGTAAACCGGTATCAGAATAACCTGGGAATATTTCTACACAATCACCCTTTACTCTAAATTGACCTCGCTCTAATTGGATTTCAGTTCTAGAATACAAGGAGCCAACTAATGACAATAATAATTCTTGACGGTTTATCTTTTGACTAATCTGAAGTTCAATTACATTCTTACTAAACTCATCTGGATTTCCAATTCCGTAAATACAGGAGACCGAAGAAACAACAAGTACATCTCTTCTGCCAGAAAGAAGAGAAGAAGATGTACTCAATCTTAACTTTTCAATTTCTTCATTAACAGACAAATCTTTTTCTATGTACAATCCTGAATGTGGAATGTAGGCCTCTGGTTGGTAGTAATCGTAATACGAAACAAAATACTCAACCGCATTGTTAGGGAAGAATTGTTTAAACTCTCCATACAGTTGTGCTGCAAGTGTTTTGTTATGACACAGAATTAAAGTTGGTTTATTTACTTCTTTAATTACATTAGCCATGGTAAAAGTTTTACCAGAGCCCGTAACCCCTTGTAAAGTTTGGTAAGGCATACCTTGTTCCAATCCTTCGGCTATTTTTCGTATGGCTTGAGGTTGATCTCCAGTGGGACTAAATTCTGATTCTAGCTGAAAATTCATAGGGAAATGAAAAAAAAAGCATTCCATTTGGAATGCCTTTAGTAGATTTATAAACTTCTTAAGTAAGACATTCGAGATTTTATTTCTTCAAATTTCTCTTTCTGTCTTTCGATGTTCTTACGGACTTCTTTTAAAAGAGGATTATCGTCTTTCGCATTTTTAAAGAAACTGATGTTGTTTTCTAGAAGTGTTAATTCTTCCTTACATTTTTTGGAAGTTTGTTGCATTTTAAACAACTCATCATTCAGTTTGTTTTCGTCTCCTACAGCAACAATCGCCTCAATACGTGTTTTAAACTGAATGTCTCTTTTTTCAGCCTTGTCCATATCTAGCTGGTCAAAATAGCCATCTATAAGAGCTCTAAAGGTACCTTCAATTGCTTTTACATTTTTACCCGGAACTCTGCCCATTTCTTTCCACGAATTGATAAAACCTTTTATGGTTTGAATATCAGCTTTTGTATCTCCTGAGTTTTTAAAAGATTCAACTTCTTTCAGGAACGACTGCTTAAGTTCTAAATTACCTTCAAATTCTTTATCTTTTTCTTCGTTCTGCTTTTTGAGGTTTTCGAAAAATGAATTGCATGCAGTCCTTAATCTATTCCAAAGTGCATCGGCTTCTTTCTTAGGAGCCATTCCAGATTTCTTCCAATCACTTTGAAGTTTCTTCAAAGTATTAGATGTTTCAGCCCAATCGTTACTATTAGCTAATGCCTCAGCTTTTTCCACTAGGGCTAATTTAATAGCTAAATTTTCTTTTTGACCACTCTTTAGTGCTCTGTAAAAGTCATTCTTTTTTGAATTAAATTCTTTTATAAGATCCATAAAAAGAGACCATGATTCTTCATTTTGCTCTCTTGAGATAGGTCCTACTTTTTTCCAATCTTCTCTTAAAGTATTAATAATTTCTGATTGCTTTTGCCATTTGTTATGATGGGTTAATTCAGCATAATCAATGGCTTTAATTTGATCACAAATTACAATTTTAGCATTAAAATTATCTTGAAAAGATTCTTTGCGTTTTTCGTAAAAATCATTTCTTTTTTTATGTACTATCTTGGTCGCTGCTTGAAAACGTTCCCACACCGTCTCTCTATCATTTCTTCCAACAGGACCTATTTCTTTCCAGGCATCGTGAAGTTCTTGAAGAACGGTAAAAGCAGCGTCTAAATTATCTTCTTGAGCTACAATGTCAGCTTTATCACAGAGTGCATTTTTGAGTTCAAGATTTCTCTTAAATTCAATATCTCTTAGGTCATTATTGATCCTTAAAAAATCAAAGAATTTTTCGACATGATGGTGGTAAGTTTGCCACAAATTATTCAAGTCAGATTTTGGAACCTGACCTACAGCTTTCCAACGTATTTGTATGTCTTTAAAATGCTCAAAAGTTACTTTAATCTTCTCCTCAGCATTTAACAAGCCTTTTAACTCTTCGATTAAGTCTAACTTAATTTTCAAGTTTTTGCTCATTTCTTTTTCTTGGTCGCTGTAAAAAGCATTTCTGCGTTTTTTGTACGTTTCCATTACAGCTTTAAACGCATCAGTATTTGGATAAATAAACTCAAAATTTTCGGGTTCTTCTCCTTCAACTTCTACCTGAGTAGCTTTAAACTTTTCTAAAGCATCTTTGTAAGCCGTATTACTTCTGTCGTAAAATATTTTTTTTGCCTCATCTATTTGAGCCTTTATGCTTTGAATAGGAGCCGTATCTACAAGCAATTTTACAGCGTCTATTAGTTCTTCCGTATCAAGATTGATGTAATTTTCCAACTCAGTATTAGCAACAGTTGCAGTTGCTTGTTCTGGGGTGGTTGTTACGATAGTATCTTTATCTTCAACCTGATTCGTTACGTTCGTTTCTTCCATTATAATTTGGATCAATTTTATTTTGATGAAAGCAAATATAAGAATTTAAGCGAATATTTTAAGGAATAACGTTGATAGAAAAAAGGATCCGCTTTTCAAACAAAATTTAACAAAAAAAAGCTGTGTTTTTATTAAAACACAGCTTTACTATAGTGGTGTATAAACTTATAAATTTTCTAGTATCATTGCGGATGCACCTCCACCTCCATTGCAGATACCTGCAGCTCCATACTTAGCACTATTTTGTTTCAATACGTTAACTAAAGTAACCAAAATACGAGCACCAGAACTACCCAATGGATGACCTAATGAAACGGCTCCACCATTAACATTAACTTTTGCAGCGTCTAATTCTAGTTTGGCAATATTTGCAAGTCCAACTACAGAAAATGCTTCATTTAATTCCCAGAAAGAAATATCATTACTTGTTAAACCCGCTTTACTCAATGCCAAAGGTATCGCTTTTGCTGGAGCCGTAGTAAACCATTCAGGTTCATGAGCGGCGTCTGCATAAGATGTTATTTTTGCCAAAGGAGTGATGCCCATTTCTAAGGCTTTTGCAGCAGACATTAATACAAGTGCTGAAGCTCCATCATTAATAGTAGATGCATTTCCAGCTGTTATTGTACCCTCCTTTTTAAATACAGTTCGTAATTTTAAGAATTTCTCTTTATTGATTTTGGTATACTCTTCATCTTCAGTTACAACAATAGCATCGCCACGTCTTTGAGGGACTTCTACAGGAACGATCTCCTCAGAGAATTTACCGGACTTCCATGCCTGAGCAGAGCGATCGTATGACGTTAATGCAAATTGATCTTGTGCTTCTCTAGAAAAGTTCATTTCATCAGCACAGATTTCTGCACATACCCCCATATGTACTTTGTTGTAAACATCTGTTAATCCATCTTTAACTAAACCATCTACCACAACTCCGTCACCTAAACGGTACCCATTACGAGCTTTATCCATATAGTATGGAACCATAGACATATTCTCCATACCACCAGCAACAACAATCTCATTATCACCGGCCTTAATACTTTGAGCAGCCATAATAACAGCTTTCATTCCAGAAGCACAAACCTTGTTTAAAGTTGTACAAGGTATGTTTTTAGACAAACCTGCTGCAATAGCAGCTTGACGTGCTGGAGCTTGTCCTGTATTAGCTTGTAACACATTTCCCATAATAACTTCTTGAACAAGTTCTGGATCTAAATTTATTTTATTTAATGCCCCTTTAATAGCAGCAGCGCCAAGTTTTGGAGCTGCTAAAGTGGACAATACGCCACCAAAACTTCCCATAGGCGTTCTGACTGCAGACACTATAACTACGTCTTTCATATATTTTATATTTAAGGCTGCAAGTTACAAAAAATGAAGGCTCATTTTGTCTTGCTTTTATCTTTGTGAAGATTGGTTTTTTGTTTATGTTCGTAGGAAATGTATTTAAGCGATGAAAAAAGTATTTAATCTCGTAAGAGATCATCATAATTTATTTTACCGGATTGGTTTATTTGCTACTGCGATTGTTTTATGTGTTTATTTAATGCCACGTAAAAAAAGTTTCAAGTACGAACCCATAGAAGGGAAATATTGGCCACACGAAAATTTAATATCCGACTTAGAATTTTCTATTCTCAAATCTGTGGAAAAAATAGCCATAGAACAACAACAGGTAATAGACAACCAAAAGTTTGTTTTTAAGTTTGAACAAAGTAAATTAAAGGAGGCAAGACAAGAATTGGACTCAGAGTTGGATTACTTTTCTAAAATTGCTAAAGAAGACAAACCTACTTTAAAATCTCAGAAAGATCATAATAAGTATGTAAATACGCTTGTTGAAAAAGCTCGTGCTATTTGGAATGATATTTATAAAAAAGGAGTTTTACAAAACAACCCTAATGTTGTTGGTAAGGAATTGAATTATCTTCTTTTAGTTGATAGAGGTAAAGGAAAAGAAACGGCTTATTTGGGCGATTTTAACACCATGGATGCTGCGAAGATTAAAATTGAAAATATTGCGATTGAATCTAAAGAATACTATAAAAAATTGACCAATATTCTGATAAAGAATCTAACTGAAAATTACATTTTTAATCCTATTCAAACACAAGAACGTTTAAAATATGACCAGCAAAAAATAGCTAAAGTAAACGGTAAGGTCAGTATCGGAGAACTCATTGTGTCTAAAGGGGAGATGGTTACTCCAAAAATATATTTAAAACTTATTTCTTACAAAAAAGAATTTGAAGGGGATCAAATTAGTTCGAGCGCAACTAAGTACATTTTAATGGGGCAGATGCTTTTAATAGGCTTGTGTTTTTTAATCGTATTTTTATTTATAAGAGCAAAAAGAGTACGTATTTTTAATGATACAAGTGCTCTTAAGTTCTTACTGCTAAACATAGTTTTATTTGTAGCTTTTGCAAGACTTACGGTATCGTTTACTAACAACAACTTAATATACTTAGTTCCATTTTGTACACTACCGCTTGTTATAAGATCCTTTTTTGATCTTAGGCTGGCTTTGTTTATCTATACCATTGCTATTGTACTTATTGGTTGGTTAGCTCCAAACCCTTTTCACTTTGTTTTTGTTCAATTAATGGCTGGTATACTCTCTATTTTAACGGTAGATAATTTATACAAAAGATCCGATTTGTTTATATCTGTAGGTAAAATTGCCCTGGTTTATTTCCTTAGTTATTTGGGTATTTCTTTAATTACAACTGCAGATATATTTGGTCAAGATTATTCGGTATATTTTTACTTAATGGTGAGTGCTGTTTTAACGCTATTTACCTATCCTTTAGTTTATGTAAATGAAAAACTATTTTCTTTGGTGTCAGATATTTCATTGCTTGAGCTCTCGGACACCAATCATCCACTTTTAAAAGAAATGTCAGAGAAAGCACCTGGCACATTTCATCATTCTTTACAAGTATGTAACCTTGCAGAACATGCAGCAATGGAAGTAGAGGGTAATTTACTTTTAATAAGAGTAGGAGCCTTGTACCATGACATCGGTAAAATAGACAACCCATTATTTTTTATAGAAAACCAAGCAGCGGGAATAAACCCCCACGATGAACTTTCTTCTGACGAAAGTGCTAGAGTGATTATTTCTCATGTTATAAGAGGTGTAGAAAGAGCCAAAAAGCACAACTTACCTGAACAAGTTATCGATTTTATAAGAACGCATCATGGAGAGAGTGTTGTTCAATATTTTTACAGCGAGCATTTAAAAAAGTTTCCTGATATGACAAACGATATGGAGAAATTTAAATACCCAGGTCCTAAACCATTTTCTAAAGAAACGGCAATTTTAATGATGGCAGATTCTGTTGAAGCTGCGGCAAGAAGTTTAAAAGATAAAAATTCAGATAACATTAATGATTTGGTGCATAAAATTATTGAAAACCAGATGGGTAAAGGACAATTTAACGATGCAGAAATAACCTTAAAAGAGATCAGTATAATAAAGAAATCATTTATAAAGAAACTTTTAAGTATGCATCATTTGCGTATTGAATATCCTACACTTTAATTTATATTTACTTGTAAGTAAGGCTATTATTAAATCTCTAAAAAAAACTCTCAGTAAAGGCTTGTTTACTAAAAAATAGCAAACTATATTTGCACTCCTTATTTTAAGGAAGTTCATTGATTAGGAGAGGTGCCTGAGTGGCCGAAAGGAACGGTTTGCTAAATCGTCGTACCCCGCAACGGGTACCCAGGGTTCGAATCCCTGTCTCTCCGCAATAGTGTTTAAAAAAAGAATTTCGGGGTGTAGCGTAGCCCGGTTATCGCGCCTCGTTTGGGACGAGGAGGTCGCAGGTTCGAATCCTGCCACCCCGACGAAATTCTTTTTTTTAATGAGTTAAACTCCCGTCGGTTCTCGGTTATGAACTTCCCATTAAATTGGGCTCGTAGCTCAGCTGGATAGAGCACCTCCCTTCTAAGGAGGCGGTCGAAGGTTCGAATCCTTCCGGGCTCACAATAATGTAAAAGCCCACTCAAATGAGTGGGCTATTTTATGAGAAATTATTAAGTTGAAAATGAAATTAATTTATAGTTTAATTTTTAAATACCTTAAACGAATAATTTCGTGATTTTATTTTGCAAATAATTATGTATGTTCCATTGGCTAAATTTTCTAAATCTTCGATTTTAATAGAATTTCCAGATACTTTTCTCTCACTCAATCTAAGGAGTCTGCCGTCTATTGAATAAATGCCAACGCTCACTTTTCCTTCAATAAATTCATTAATTTGAATGGTAAACTCAATGGTTATGGGATTTGGATACAAACTTAAATTAGAAAAGCCATTTAGTTTATTGGTTGATAAACTAGACTCTTGGTAAACTCTAACGTAGTCTACTTCCATACTACTTTCCACGAAATTTGGTGAAATATCTGGAGCAATTGCAACATTTAAAAGTAAATATTGTGCTGCATCAAAAGGCCAAGTATTCGCATCTTTAATTGGTGGGTTGTAGGTGTAATGAATGATATCATCTACACTAAATACTAGTTTTTCATTTGTCCATTCCAATGTGTAAATATGAAATTCGGTGGATGCTGTTGGTAAGATTCTTCCACCGTGATTAATTGTTCCACCATAACTTGATGGGGTATGAGTGGCACTTTGAATAAAGTTTTGGTTGTTTCCCCAATGTTCCATAATGTCAATTTCTCCACAATTAGGCCAAGGTGTATTTCCATTTCCTTCAGTTTGCCAATAAGCACCTGGCTCCGAAATATTTTTTCCCAAGGTCCAAATTGCTGGCCAGGTACCTACACCGAACGGTAATTTTGCTCTGATTTCTACTTTTCCATAAGTAAAAGCAAACTTTGAGTTTAATCGCGCAGATGTGTATTCTTTTGTTTGTCCTTGATCTGTATAGGATTCTTTAATAGTAGCAATTTTTAATATGCCGTTGTCAATTGATGCATTTTCAATTCTATTTGTATAATGTTGCAATTCGGAGTTGTACCAACCAAATCCGTTTGGCAATAATGTTTGGTGAAACCACTTATCAGAATTTACAGCTCCCTCAGCTTCAAACTCATCTGCCCAAACCAAAGAATAAGCCAATGGTTCTACGTCAATAGATTCTGAAGAACTAACGTCATCTATATAAGCTAAAACCTGATCGTTATTTCCTTCTCCATTAACTTGAATAACCATTCTGTTAAAATCTGTTCTCATTGCAGGGGCTAGAGATTCAGTATTGTAATTTATATAGCTGTCATTTTGAAAATCAAAGCTAACTTCTTGCCATTGGTCTAGTGTAATAGCTTTAGTTATTTCGGATTGTGTTGTCCAAGGTTCATTTAAATTTCCGTCTTGTAACTTTATAGAAATTTTATTTTGCTGATTTCCAGTTAAATAATTTGAGGGTACGTAAATTTTTAATGAAAATGTACTGAGTTCAGAAAGATCAAGATTTGTGTTTACATCAAATCTAATGTTTGAATACTGTCCTCCTTGGTCTCTGTATTCTAAAACCTTAGCTGAGTTATTTAGATTTTGCTGAAATGGATTGTCTAAGAATGTATTTATACCACAGTCGTCACCATACCATGTATTTATAGTTCCATTACCTTCAAAGTCATCTTGAATAATATTTGTTTGGGACTTCAAAGATGTTGAGAATAGTAGTATCGTAATAGTGAAAAGAAGTTGACGCATTATTTTGAGTTTTGAGATAGGATTATAGTTAGTTTTGAAATACACAAGCCAAAGTACTTGCGCTAGAGTGGGCGAATAGTAATATATGAAAATGTCCACTTCTAAATTCATGCCACAAAATTTAATTGTAAGGGTTTTGAGTATTTTATTTACATAAAAAAAACAGCTATTTGATGAGTATCTTTAATTGAAATAAAATAAAAATGTAGTTGAGCATTTGTAAATGAATCTAGTAGAAACAAATTATATGTTTAATTCATACAAACTATCTGGGTGAGAAAGATAAAGCAAATAATCAATGTCTAAGTTTGAAATATCAAAACACAACTGATGCTCTACAATTTGGGAGTTGCAAGCGTCGTTGTTTGCATTATGACTGAGGTGTAATACCTCTATTTGTTGACCACCTCCATCTATTGGGCTTGCATTATCTAGTATGAGATTAAAATAGTGTTCTTCACAACCGCCACCATATGAAACGTTTATTAACAACTGATTTCCAGTCACTTCAATTTCATTAACACCATATAAATCCATCGGATAATCCAGTAAATTGACATTCTTAATTAAGTCAGGACAAGCGTTTGAATTAGATTTTTCACAAGAATAAAGTATCAAAATAGAAATAAAAATTAGGGAAGTAAAGATGCTTTTCATTTTATTTTTTAATTAATATACTGAATTTAGTTTAATAATTGTGTTATACCAAATTACTTTTAAATCAGCTTACTAGTTAATAAAATTATGATACTCAATGTGGGGATTCTTAACTATTATGTTTTTATGAGCTCGTTATTATATCTTAAAACTGAAACTAGTTTGATTACAGAATTACTATATATTTACAAATCAATTATAATTGCTTTTTATGCTTTTTAACTCTTTAGACTTTGCCGTATTTATACCAATTGTATTTTTACTTTATTGGTTTGTTACACAAAAGAATCTGAGACTCCAAAATACACTTATTGTCGTTTCTAGCTACGTGTTTTATGGCTGGTGGGATTGGAGGTTTTTGTCGCTTATATTTTTTAGTACACTAGTAGATTTTTCTTTAGGTAAACTACTAAAAGTTGAAGAAAGTCTGTTTAAAAGAAAAGTTTTATTGGGCTCAAGTATTATTGTAAATCTAGGCTTTTTAGGATTCTTTAAATATTACAATTTCTTTGTATCCAATTTTATTGATGCTTTTAGTCTTTTTGGTATGCAAATAAACGCCAATAGCCTTAACATCATACTTCCAGTAGGAATTAGTTTTTACACATTTCAAACGCTTAGTTACACAATAGATATTTACAAAAAGAAATTAAAACCTACCGAAGATTTTTTAGCATTTTCTGCCTTTGTTTGTTTTTTCCCTCAGCTTGTAGCTGGACCAATTGAAAGAGCAACAAACCTACTTCCTCAGTTTTATAAAAAAAGAATTTTTGAATACGATAAGGCTGTAGATGGCTTACGTCAAATAGTATGGGGTTTGTTTAAAAAAGTAGTGATAGCTGATAATTGTGCAGAAATTGCCAATCATATATTTAATAACTCTGCTGATTTGAATGGGAGTTCTTTAGTTCTTGGTGCGTTTTTCTTCACTTTTCAGATATACGGTGATTTTTCTGGTTACTCAGATATGGCTATTGGAATAGCTCGACTATTTGGATTTAATTTAAAACAGAATTTCGCTACACCATACTTTTCAAGAGATATTGCAGAATTCTGGAGGCGATGGCACATCTCTTTAAGCACTTGGTTTAGAGACTATTTGTATATACCAATTGGCGGAAGTAGAGGAGGAGTATTGGTGAAAGTGAGAAATACTTTTGTGATTTTTATTGTAAGTGGATTCTGGCACGGCGCTAATTGGACTTTTATTGTTTGGGGATTTCTTAACGCACTTTACTTTTTACCATTACTACTAACAAATACTAATAGAAATAGCACAGGTATTATTGCTGAGGGTAGCTTATTACCATCTATTAGGGAGCTGTGTGCAATGCTATCAACATTTAGTTTAACAGTGTTTGCATGGATCTTTTTTAGAGCTGAAAATATTCATCACGCATTTAGCTATATTGGAGGAATATTTTCAGACAGTCTATTCATGAAATTAGATTTTATAAATGGTGGAAAACAAAAATTAGAAGTTCTAATTGTTTCGCTTTTAATTGTATTGTTAATTGTTGTTGAATGGTTCACTAGAAGATATAGCCATCCTTTAGAATTTATAACATCTCATAAACCCAATAGGTTCATTCGTTATGTAATTTATCTATCATTAGTATTAATGATCATTTTCTTTCACGGATCTCATGAAAAATTCATTTATTTTAATTTTTAAGATATGCTATCTAAACTACTAAAGAAGACTCTTAAATTTAGTGCCGTTGTTGTGTTAACTGTTTACTCAGTAGATTTTATTGTGACTAAGGGTTTGCGTAAATCTAATAGTATTCATTACGATAATTTTTCCAAAATATTTAGCGGATCTATGAACGCCGATCTACTCATTAATGGCTCTTCTAAAGGATATGTTCAGTTTTCTCCAAAAATTTTAGATAGTTTGTTACGTACCAATAGTTACAATATTTCTTTAGATGGCAATAATTTCCTTACTCAAAATACTTTAATCACTAAGTATCTTCAGTACAATACTAAACCACAAACGATTGTTCAGGTAGTAAGTACAAATACATTAAAAGGGTTTACTGACGAGATTTTTTTGTATGAAAAGTTCCTACCTTATTTTGAAGATGCTGAAATAAGAAACATGCTGAATAGTTCTGACAAAAACATTTCTCAAATTGTTAATTATTTACCTTTTACTAAATACAACGGCAAACCTTTGGCTCTTTTAGAGGGGGTTCTGAGTTTTTTTAATGTTCATTTAATTAAATCGCCACTTTACAAAGGATATAGAGAAGATGATTTTAATTGGACCGATGAAAACTACGCTAAGTTCATCGAGCTAAATACTAAATTAAATGACGCTGATGAATTTAAGTTTGACGATGAATTACTCGATCTTTTTAAAGAATTCATTGTTATGTGTAACACCCAAAACATCAATCTAATTTTGGTATATCCGCCTTTGTATCATTTAGCAATTAATAACGGGGTTCAAGAATACACCAATTTAGCAAAGAAACACAACATAAGGTTTATGGATTTTTCTCATGATCCAGAAATTTCGTTCAATAAAAATTATTTTTACGACTCTCAACACATGAACAAATTAGGTTCTGAAGTATTTACTGTTAAACTCTCAAAGTTAATTTTAGAAGGTCAACATCAATTCAGTAACTAGTCCAATTGGGATAAAACTCTTAAGATTTATTTATTGCATCTAATTCTACGAATTTCCACCTTCCTTACTATTGTCTTATAATATATATTATGTTAAATTGTTAATTTAAAAAGAAAGGTAAGGTTTTAGCCTTACCCTCTATTTTATTTCTGAAGTTCTTTAATTCTAGCGTTTACTCTTTTCCAGCAATCAATATCATCAGTTTGATAACAAACTTCTTTCAAAGCAGTTAATACTTCAATTGCGGAATCATCAATTCTAACAGCTTCCTCTAAATGAGGTTTAGCAGAAATGTACAAGGAGTTACGTTTCTTTTTAATAGACGCGTATTTCTTTTGATCGGCTTGGCTTAAGCCTAAGGAATTCATTTTCTCAATTAATGCAACCGTTTGGTCTAAAAACAATCCTGCTAAATTGTTGTAAGCATCAAAATAATCAGCATCAATTTTTATTGCTTCCTGGTAAGCTAATGTAGCTTCGTTGTATTTTTTTAGGTTACCCAGAGCCATGCCTTTGGCAAATTGAAGAATTTTATTTTCTGGTGCAGCTTTTATCGCTACATCTAAACTTTTTAGTAAAGCATCGTTGTCATTTTGAGCCAAATAGTAGTTAACCTCTTCAAAAATAAGCCCTGTATGGTTAGGTGCTAATTTTCTTCCATTTTTGAGTGCGTTTAATTGAGCTTGTGTATTTTCAATTTTCCCATATTCTTTTACTAAGGACATGTGGTATTCACCGTTTGTAGGATCCAATTCTAACAAACGTAAAATCAGTTCTATGGATTTATCAGAATCATTGGCTTGAATGGCCATTAATGAAGCATTAAAGATGTTTGATGTATCTATCTTTGCGATTGCACTAGTTGCATTAATAGCAACTATTTTCTCAAACAAGACTATGGCTTCATTAAATTCTTTTGCATCGTATTTATCGTATGCAATATTACCATATGAGTAGGCACATCGTAACAATTCTGTTTTAGATTTTTTGTAATAAGCGGTACCTTCTACTTTGGTATCTTCTCTAAAAGCACTAGTTGCTACATCTAATAAAGGTGTTTCTTTTGTTGCTTCAAATAAAGAAAAATAAACCAAGCCCTTGTGGTAAAGGAACTTACTTAAATCTTTTGCTTTTAAGGTACCTCCTTCTTCGAGTTTAACATCTGCTTGGTCTATATATTTCCTAGCCGTTGGTATGTCCTGTTTTCGATAGGATAAAATTGCGCTAGTCAGGTCTGATTTTTGCGCATAAGATTCGCCTATAAATAGGGTGATTGCGAGTATAAAAATTCCTTTTTTCATTGCTATTCTTCTTGTTTATTTTCTTCTAGGTTCATATCGTTTGAGGATTCATTAGTGGAGTTTTCTTCACCTTCAATTAGCTCACTCTCCTCTTCGTCGTCTTTATTTACTTTGGCTACAGCTGCAATATAGTCGTTGCTTTTAAGGGTAATTAAACGTACACCTTGGGTTGCTCTTCCCATCACACGCATTTTTTCTACCTCTAATCGAATGGCAACTCCTGATTTTTTAATGATCATTAAATCATTTTCATCTGAAACGTTTTTAATGGCAATTAAATCACCAGTTTTTTCTGTAATACTAATGGTTTTTACCCCTTTACCACCACGATTAGTGATTCTATAATCATCTATTTTAGAACGTTTTCCGTAACCATTTTCTGAGACAACAAGCACATTAGATTCTTCATCATTAACGCAAATCATTCCAATCACTTCATCGGTATCTTCAATACGAATTCCTCTAACACCAGATGCATTTCTACCCATTGGCCGTGTAGCATCTTCGTGGAATCTTATGGCTTTACCAGATTTTGCAGCAAGCATTATAAATGAATCTCCTGTGGTTAATTTAGCTTCTAAAAGTTGATCGTCTTCGCGGATACCTATTGCATTAATCCCATTAATACGTGGACGTGAATAAGCCTCTAGTGTTGTCTTTTTAATAACACCACGCTTAGTACACATAATAATGTGGTGGTTGTTAATGTAATCTTCATCTTTAAGATTGTCTACATTCAAGAAAGCCATTACCTTATCGTCTGGCTCTAAATTAATTAAATTTTGAATGGCTCTACCTTTGGCTGTTTTCGATCCTTCGGGGATTTCGTATACTTTTAACCAGAAACATTTTCCTTTTTCGGTAAAGAATAACATATAGTTATGGTTTGTAGCCATAAATATTTGTTCTACAAAGTCCTTATCTCTTGTCGTTGCACCTTTAGAACCTACTCCTCCTCTACTTTGCGTTTTATATTCTGATAGTAAGGTTCGCTTTATGTATCCTAAATGTGAAATTGTAATAACGACTTCAGCGTTAGGAATCATATCTTCAATGTTTAGATCTCCACCAGCGTATTCAATTTCAGTTCTTCTTTCATCTCCGTACTTCTCACGAATTTCTAACAACTCATCCTTTATGATGCTCATTCGCATTGCTTCGTCACCTAATATGTTTTCTAAGTGTGCTATAAGTTTCATCAATTCAAGATGTTCTTCTTTAATTTTATCTTGCTCTAAGCCTGTCAGTTTTTGAAGTCTCAAATCAAGTATAGCTCTAGCTTGAATTTCAGAAAGACTGTAGTTATTCATGAGCCCCTCTCTAGCGATTTCTGGTGTTTTAGAGGCTTTTATTAATGCAATAATCTCATCAAGATTATTTAGAGCAATCAACAAACCTTCTAAAATATGAGCTCTTTTATTAGCTTGTTTTAATTCATATTCTGTTCTTCTAACGACAACTTCATGTCTGTGTTCAACGAAGTATTTAATCATCTCTTTTAGCGTAAGCAACATCGGTCTGCCTTTAACAAGCGCTATGTTGTTTACTGAAAATGAATTTTGTAAAGAAGTGTATTTAAATAATTTATTTAGTACAATGTTGGGTATCGCATCGCGTTTTAAAATATAAACTATACGCATACCATTACGGTCAGACTCATCTCGTATATCAGAGATTCCTTCCAATTTCTTATCGTTTACCAAATCAGCCGTTTTCTTAATCATGTCGGCTTTGTTAACCATATAGGGTATTTCGGTAACAATAATACAATCTCTCCCGTCAACTTCCTCAAAAGCAGTTTTAGCTCTCAAAACAATTCTTCCTTTTCCGGTTTCGAATGCGTTTTTAACACCATCGTAACCGTAAATGGTACCACCTGTAGGGAAATCAGGTGCTTTTACGTAGTTCATTAAACCTTCCGTATCTATATCGTTGTTTTCGATATATGCAGTGGTCGCATTAATAACTTCAGTAATGTTGTGAGGAGGCATGTTTGTTGCCATACCTACCGCAATACCAGAGGCGCCGTTTATTAATAGATTTGGTACTCTAGATGGGAGAACAGTAGGTTCTTGTAAAGAGTCGTCAAAATTAAGTCTAAAGTCAACGGTTTCCTTATCAATATCTTTCAACATTTCTTCGGAAATCTTTTTCAATCTTGCTTCGGTGTATCGCATCGCTGCAGGACTATCACCATCGATTGAACCAAAATTACCTTGACCATCTACAAGCATGTAACGCAAAGACCAATCTTGAGCCATACGAACCATAGAATCGTAAACTGATGAATCTCCATGAGGGTGATACTTACCTAGCACTTCACCAACAATTCTTGCTGATTTTTTGTGAGCTCCAGAAGAACGAATACCCAACTCATGCATACCAAATAGTACTCTTCGGTGAACGGGCTTAAATCCATCTCTTACATCTGGTAAGGCACGAGAAACGATAACAGACATCGAGTAATCGATGTAAGCAGATTTCATTTCCTCTTCAATATTTATAGGTATAATCTTTTCTCCGTCAGACATTTATTGTGCTATTATGATTTGTAATCTGTTTCATTTTTTTAAGACATACGAATATAGTGTAAATTGACTACTTAATTACTCAAGTCTAATGGAAATAATTAACAATTTACATCGTTAAAATGTTGAAAAAACTACCAATTATATAAACTTTGTATTCAAAAGGTGTATATCTTTGACTGTAGAGCATTAATAAGATAGAAAATAGATATATTATGGACGATAATTTCTCACCAAGAGTTAAAGATGTAATTCAGTTTAGTAAGGAAGAAGCCATTCGTTTGGGCCATAATTATATTGGTACTGAGCATTTGTTGTTGGGGATTTTAAGAGAAGGCGAAGGGGTTGCCATCGAATTGTTAATCATTCTCGGACTCGACGTAAAATCGCTAAGAAAAAAGGTTGAAAATCTTTGCGCTGATGGGACTTCAAATTCTCAAAACAGCAACACCAATATTCCGCTTACCAAACAAGCAGAAAAAGCCTTAAAAACAACCTTTTTAGAAGCAAAACTTTACAATAGTGATATTATAGGAACACCTCACTTACTTTTATGTATTTTAAGAAATGAAGCTGATCCAACAGCTCATTTACTCCAACAATTAAACATTAACTATCATAATGTAAAAGCTCAATTCGAAGATCTTGCATCTGATTCCAATATCGAGCAACCCTTTAGAGTTGAAAACTTATCTAAAAACGATGATGATGATGATTTCGAGAGTCGAGATTCAAGCGATTTTAGATCTGAAAAAAAGGGTACACAATCTAAAAAATCTAAAACGCCTGTACTTGATAATTTCGGCAGAGATTTAACCAAATTTGCTGAAGACAATAAACTTGATCCAGTTGTTGGTCGTGAGAAAGAAATTGAACGTGTTTCACAAATTTTATCTCGTCGAAAAAAGAACAATCCGATGTTAATTGGCGAGCCCGGTGTCGGTAAATCTGCTATCGCAGAAGGATTGGCTCTTCGCATCGTTCAAAAAAAGGTCTCTAGAGTATTATTTGACAAAAGAATTGTAACGCTCGACTTGGCTTCTTTAGTTGCAGGAACAAAATACCGTGGTCAGTTCGAAGAACGCATGAAAGCCGTTTTAAACGAATTGGAAAAGAATCCTAACATCATCCTTTTTATAGATGAAATTCATACAATAGTCGGAGCAGGTGGAGCTGCCGGTAGTTTAGATGCCTCAAATATGTTTAAACCCGCTCTCGCACGTGGAGAGCTTCAATGCATAGGTGCAACAACATTAGATGAATATAGACAACACATTGAGAAAGATGGTGCATTAGAACGCAGATTTCAGAAAGTATTGGTAGAACCAACTACGAATGAAGAATCTGTTCAAATTTTAATGAACATAAAAGATCGCTACGAAGCGCATCATAATGTTACCTATACTGATGAAGCACTAAATGCGTGTGTCAATTTAACGAGTAGATACATAAGTGATAGACATCTTCCTGATAAAGCTATTGATGCTCTAGATGAAGCAGGTTCAAGAGTGCATATCACAAACATTAAAGTCCCAAAATCTATTATCGCTCTTGAAGCAAAACTTGCTGAAATTCGTTCTCAAAAAGTTGATGTTGTTAAACAACAACGTTATGAAAAAGCAGCTCAACTAAGAGACAATGAAAAGCAAACTGAAAATGAATTACTAGAAGCTCAAATTTCTTGGGAAGAAGATGTGAAATCTAACCGTGAAACGGTAACAGAACAAGATGTAGCTGAAGTAATTGCTATGATGACAGGAATACCTGTCAATCGTATTGCCGAGAAAGAGAACTCTAAGTTATCAAGTATGGCTAGTCAATTAAAGGAAAATGTTATTGGACAAGACGAGGCCATTTCAAAAATTGTTCTTGCAATTCAAAGAAATAGAGTTGGCCTTAAGGATCCAAACAAACCCATAGGTTCTTTTATTTTCTTAGGACCTACAGGAGTTGGAAAAACTCAGCTCGCTAAGGAGTTGTCAAAATTCCTTTTTGACAACGACTCTTCAATGATTCGTATTGACATGAGTGAGTATATGGAAAAGTTCTCTATTTCTAGACTAGTTGGTGCACCTCCGGGCTATGTTGGATACGAAGAAGGTGGTCAGCTAACTGAGCGCGTTAGAAGAAAACCTTATTCTGTTATATTGTTGGATGAAATAGAAAAAGCGCATCCGGATGTTTTTAATTTACTATTGCAAGCACTTGATGATGGAATTCTTACCGATAGTTTGGGAAGGAAAATTGATTTTAAAAACACAATTATCATCATGACTTCTAACATTGGAACTCGGAAATTAAAAGACTTTGGCTCTGGTGTTGGTTTTAGTACTTCTGCGAGAAAAAGCAATCTTGATGAACACACTAAAAGTGTTTTAGAGGGCTCTTTAAAGAAAACTTTTGCTCCGGAATTCTTAAATCGTATTGATGATGTTGTTTTATTCAACTCACTTACAAAAGAAGACATTCATCAAATTATAGATATAGAATTAAACAAACTGTTTTTACGTATAAAAGACATTGGCTTTACACCAAAAATTACGGATGCTGCCAAAGATTTCATTGCGGACAAAGGATTTGATTCTGCATACGGCGCAAGACCTCTTAAAAGAGCTATTCAGAAATATGTAGAAGATATTTTGGCTGAAGAAATTATAGCTAAAAATATTACTGAAGGTGACAAACTTTTGGTAGATGTGGATAAAAAGAAAGAATCCATAAAAATAAAAATAACAAAACCTAGAGCCAAAAAAGTAAAATAATTTAAGATTATACCAATAAAAAAAGGAGCTATAGAGCTCCTTTTTTTTATTTATTTAAATAGAATTTCTAAGATTCCTTAGAGATGAAATTATCCATCAATTCTTCACTTACACCCGTAAACGAAAAGCCTCCATCGTGAAATAAATTCTGCATGGTAACCATACGTGTAAGGTCAGAAAATAACGAAATCACATAATTAGCACAATCCACTGAAGGAGCATTACCTAGTGGTGACATCATATCTGCGTATTTGAAGAATCCATCAAAACCTTTTACCCCACTTCCGGCAGTGGTCATGGTTGGAGATTGAGAAATCGTATTTACACGAACTTTCTTTTTCTTACCAAAATGATATCCAAAACTCCGAGCAATAGACTCTAAATAGGCTTTGTTATCTGCCATATCGTTATAGTCTGGAAAAGTTCTCTGCGCAGCAATATAAGATAATGCTACAATAGATCCCCATTCATTCATTGCATCTAATTTCATAGCTGTTTGCATCACTCTATGAAAAGACATAGCTGAAACATCCATACCTTTCATCATAAAATCATGACTTAGGTTTGTGTAGTGCTTCCCTTTGCGAACATTTACGGACATTCCAATAGAGTGTAATACAAAATCAATTTTACCTCCAAGTACTTCTTGAGACTTGGTGAAAAGATTTTCTAAATCATCCATAGATGTTGCATCTGCTGGTATTACTTCTGCATTACACTTTTCAGCGAGTTCGCTAATTGCTCCCATTCGCATTGCAATTGGTGCATTTGTAAGAACAAACTCCGCTCCTTGTTTTTTTGCTTCTTCGGCTACTTTCCAAGCAATTGACTTAGAATCTAATGCACCAAATATAATTCCCTTTTTCCCTTTTAATAACATGCGAATTTTGTTAAGTTTTTACAAATATAATTTAAATAATTTTTTTCTTACTGATTTGTAAGAAGTGCTTTTGCATTTTCTAAAGCTGCTTTACTAACATGTTCGCCACTGAGCATTTTAGCTAGTTCGATTGTGCGTTGCTCTGCTGTTAGTAATCTTATATTGGTTTGAGTTTTTTCATTAATGTCAAGTTTTTCTACTTTATAATGTGTAGATGCTTTTGAGGCAACTTGGGGTAAATGACTGATCACAATGAGTTGAGTTTGCTTGGACATTTCACTAAGAATAGTACCAATTTTACTCGCAATTTCTCCTGAAACACCAGTATCAATTTCATCTAATACCAAACAAGGAAGTGCTAAATGTTTTGCTAATAAGGCTTTAACAGCTAACATTAATCTGGACGATTCTCCTCCGGATGCTACTTGAGACATTTCTTGTAAAGCAACTCCTTTATTAGCTGAAAACATAAAGCTAACTAGATCATTTCCATTTTCATGAAGTTCGTTTTTTTGACTAAATTGAACTTCAAATTGCCCATTTTTAATCCCTAAATCAATCAGTTTAGAAACAATAAATTCCTCCGTTTTTTGTTTAACTAACTTTCTGTTTGAAGATATTTTTTTGGCTTTTTTAAAGAGTTCTTCTTGAAGTGCTTTTATAGATTCCTCTAACCTTTCTACCGTTTTTTCTATTGTAGAATAGCTAGACAATCTTTTAGAAATAGCTTCGAACTTTACTAAAAGATCATCAAAGTTAAGTGCTCGATGCTTTTGCTCCAATTGATTTATTAAATTTAGTCGATCTTTGGTAAACTCAATATCGTAAGTATTTAATTGAATTTCTGATAGTAGAAACTCACTCTCTTTAGCAATATCGTTTAATTCAATTATGGAGCTATTAAGTCTCGAAGCGATAGTAGAATATTGCTCACTGTAAGTACTGATTTTATCTAAATCTTTAACTAAATCTAGTAGTTGAGAAACTACAGGTAAATTCGTGTGATTTGAATCTAATATATAATTTATCTTTTGTAGAACTTGATTTACTTCATCTTGATTTTCAGCTACTTTGACAAGATCTTCTAACTGCTCTTTTTCATCAGGTAGTATATTAGCTTCTTCAATTTCTTTATGTAAAAAAGAAAGATAATCTAGTTGAGTCTTAGACTCTTCTCCATCATTTAAAGCAATGTTAAGCTCTTTTTCTAAAGATTTTAATTCTGTATATCCAACCTGGTATTCTTTTAGTAGTTTTGCATGAGGTTTAACGCTAGATTGAGCTAAACTATCAATAAGATTTAATTGAACATTGGATGAGTTTAAAAGTAACGTTTGGTGCTGCGAATGAATGTCAATTAAGAAAAATGATAACGCTTTTAAAATAGACAAACTAACGGGCGTATCATTTATAAAAGCTCTTGTTTTTCCATGTTTAGAGATCTCTCTTCTAATATAAGTTTCTTTTGGCTCATAGTCTAAGTCATTTGATTCAAAAAAGTCTTTTAAGTTGTAATTCCCAATAGAAAACACTCCTTCTATAATACATTTCTTTTCAAGGTTTAGAACAGACTTAGTGTCCGCTCTGTTTCCCATTAATAAGTGTAAAGCCCCTAGTATAATAGATTTACCTGAGCCAGTTTCACCAGTAAGAACAGAAAAACCATTCTTAAAATCGATTTCTAAAAAATCGATAATCGCATAATTTTTTATCGAGAGTTGTTTAAGCATACATTACTTTCCTTGTTCTTTTAGCATCCCTTCCCACTTAGAGGAATTTGATGGGTTAACCTGCTTAAGCATTTGTACGATTTCATTCTTATTGGTAATAAAACCATCTGAAAAGACCTTTGTAATTTCGGTTACCTTGGCATCAAAAAAAAGTTTAACCAAGTAAGAATTTTGTTTTTTATCTGCACTTGTTTTTACGTTGTAAAGCGCAGCAGTTATTTCATCTCTACCTGCCTCGGCTTGATCACCTAACACATCCAAGCCATCAATATGGTAACTATACATACCATTTCTTAAAGGCTTAAAATCGTTGTGAAGTAAATTTTCTATCAACCAATATCGATTAAAAGTTCCTTCATAAGGCTTCCATCCAACTGCTTTGTTGTCAGTTTGAGCATTATTAACAACTTTATTCGCTTTTAAAAAGGAGCTTTCTCCACTTAATGCAGAAAACGAATCATTATCCATACCAATAATGATGTAGGCATAATAAGCAAGCGTAGATATTAAATTAGAAGTATGATTGTGTTCGTTAAACTCTAAAGTTTGATTCTCAACATATTCAAAACTAAAATCAGTATCGACAATATTTATTATCGGAGAGTTGTAAGAAGCTCTGTATATTGGCCTGGTAGATTTAATTGTTATAGAACCTTTGTAACCATTAGCTCCAATTTGATCTGTTAAGTTTAACGTTATTGTGCACTCAATTTTTTCTTCAACTGAGTAAATGTCAGACGTCCACTTATTTTCATTCATAAATTCAAAAATAGCGGTTCTCATAGCAGTGAACTTCTGTCTATTCGTTCCTTTTATCTTTTGAGAGTTGATTTGAATTCTACAGTTTAATTCTTGCGCATCTAATTGTAAGCCAAATATGAGTATGAAAATCCCTAAGTAAAATCTACGCATCGATTTCTGTTCTAATAATAGTTACCAAATCATTTGCAACTTCTTTCTTTGATTTTAACTCAAATTTAATCTTTTTATTGCTTTTAGTTAAAACGGTAACCTTGTTTGTGTCAACTTGAAAGCCTGCACCTTCATCATTTAATGAATTTAGTACAATCATATCTAAATTTTTATTTTCAAGTTTTTGAGAAGCAAACTCAAGTTCATTGTGAGTTTCAAGTGCAAACCCAACTAAAAATTGATTTTGTTTTAAAACGCCCATTTCAGCCAATATATCCTTGGTTTTGCTAAGTTCAATGGAACGTATTTCTGCTTCCTTTTTAATTTTTTTGGAGCTGTATTTTTTTGGAGTGTAATCTGCTACAGCAGCAGCTGAGATAGCTATAGTACAATCTTTAAATAAAGGTATTGCTGCATTAAACATTTCTTTTGCAGACTCAACTCTTGTAACTACTATATTAATGTGTGTAACATTGATGATCGAAGGACCTAAAATTAGATTTACTTTTGCACCTTTATTAGCGAGGTTAAGAGCGAGCTCTACCCCCATTTTACCAGAAGATCTATTCCCTATAAAACGAACGGGATCTATAGCTTCGTGCGTAGGACCAGCGGTTATTAAAATAGAATGGTGTTTTAACGGGGCTAGATTTTGCAAATCTTTTAAAATGAACTCGACTATACCTTCGGGTTCTGCCATCCTACCTTGACCTATTAAACCGCTTGCAAGTTCCCCAAACTCTGGAAGGATTATTTTAGTACCGAACTCAAATAGTTTGGTTAAATTTTCTTGAGTACTTGGGTGTTTGTACATATCTAAATCCATTGCTGGAGCTACATATACAGAACACTTTGCGGATAAATAAGTTGCCAGAAGCAAATTATCGCATAGGCCCTGAACCATTTTACCTAAAGTATTGGCCGTAGCAGGAGCAATAATAAAGAGGTCTGCCCACAAGCCTAAGTTAACATGGTCATTCCAACGAGGGTTATCTTCATCAGTTATTAACTCAGATAAAACTTCGTTTTTGGATAAAGTAGCTAACGTAAGAGGCGTAATAAAATTCTTTGAAGCTGGAGTTTGAATACATTTAACGTTTGCTCCAGCTCTAATGAACTCTCTAACTATATGCGCAGATTTATAGGCAGCTATACCACCTGTTATCCCAATTAGGATGTTTTTTCCGCTTAACATATCATAGCCAGTGTTAATCTTCCTTTTTTGGAGTTTTAACAAAAAGCTCATCGTCTAATAATTCTTTAATAGCAATTAACGTTGGCTTAGGTAGTTTTTCGTAAAACTTTGAAACTTCAATTTGTTCTTTGTTTTCAAAAACTTCATCCAAGTTATCGTTGTGTGTAGCAAATTCATCTAACTTACCTAATAACTCTTCTTTGATTTCAGAACTAATTTGGTTAGATCTTTTGTCTAAAGCTACAATTGCAGAATAGATATTCCCGACCTTATCTTCAAATAATTTAGTGTTATTTGTGACTGTTGTCTTTGTGGCATTTGTTTTCTTGTAATCCATAAGATAAGTATCTACTATTTTTGATTTCTAAGTAATTTAACTTCTTTGAGAATCTTCTTTGATTCTGCTTTGTATTCACTCTCTGGGAATGCAATTTTAAATTGATTGAAAGCTATAATGGTGTCTTTAATTCGCTTTTCTTTTTTACGTAACACACTATTTGATGCTAACAAATAATAACTTTTCAACTGCAAAAATAAGATTTCCTCTTTAAAAAAAGAATTTTGATACTCCTGAAGTGCTAAATTAAATGCATGTATGGCTGCTTTGTAATTTTCTGTTGTGTAATACAATTTTGCATTTTCAAAAGATTTCTTCTCTAATTTAGCTAAAAGACTAGTTTTAAGGCCTCTACAAGCGGTTATGTAGGTGCTTTTTGGATATTTATCAAAAAATACTTTCATCTCATCCAAAGCCTTATAGGTGTTTGCCTGATCTAAACTATACTTTGGTGATAGCATATAATGACAATAAACGGCTAAATAAGAACACTCTTCTGCTTTAGAATTGTCTTTATAAGTACTAGCAAAATTTTTAAAATGGTACGCTGCGGAAAGTAAATTCCCTTTTTCATATTCAGCTTTGCAATAATAATAATAAACAGCTTCAGCCTTATCTGTACCCCTGTACAACAAAAGTAATTCATCAAACAATGGGAATGCTTTTATATACTCTTCATCATCGAAAAGTTTAACCGCTTGTTCAAACTTGAAGTCTAAATCAGTACTCTTTAGAACCTTTTGATATTCACTACAAGAATTAAACAGAATTGAAGTAATTCCTAAAATGAATATTAATTTGATTTTTATCATAATGCAAATATATAATTTAAAAGAAAATTTAGTAAGAATTTAGCTACTTATCCTTCACAATTTTGTCTAGACAATATCTATTCGTATTTTTGCCAAAATTCCTAACGAGATAACAATGGATTTATTTGAAAAATTAAGAAATAATAGAGGCCCTTTAGGTCAACATGCTAAGGATGCTCACGGTTATTTCACTTTCCCTAAACTAGAAGGAGAAATTGCGAGCAAGATGATGTTTAGAGGTAAAGAGGTTTTAACTTGGAGTATTAACAACTATTTAGGTTTATCCAATCACCCAGAAGTTCGTAAAGTTGATGAACAAGCATCTAAAGATTGGGGCTTGGGTTATCCTATGGGCTCAAGAATGATGTCTGGAAACTCGGATTATCATGAAGATCTTGAAAAAGGGCTCTCTGAATATGTTCAAAAAGAGGACACTATATTGCTTAACTTTGGATACCAAGGAATGCTTTCTGCTGTTGATGCATTGGTAGACAGAAAAGATGTGATAGTATACGATGGTGAATGTCACGCATGTATTATAGATGGAGTTCGTCTTCATCAAGGCAAAAGGTTTGTGTTTCCTCACAACGATATTGAGAATCTTGAAAAGCAACTTGTTAGAGCTGAAAAGATAATTGAACAGACTGGAGGAGGTATACTTGTAATTACCGAGGGTGTTTTTGGAATGTCTGGTGATTTAGGAGACTTAAAAAGTATTGTTGCTCTAAAGAAAAAACACGAATTTAGGATTTTTGTTGACGATGCTCATGGTATTGGAACCATGGGTGCTCAAGGAAGAGGAGCTGGAGAAGAACTTGGTTGTCAAGATGATATTGATGTTTATTTTGGAACGTTCGCCAAATCTTTTGCCTCTGTTGGTGCATTTATATCTTCTACTGCAGATATAGTTGAGTATTTACGCTACAACATGAGATCTCAAATTTTTGCTAAATCTTTACCAATGCCTATCGTTATTGGTGCTATGAAAAGATTGGAAATTATGCGAAGAGGAACAGAACAAAAAGACAAACTTTGGGCTGTTGCAAATGCACTTCAATCGGGCTTGCGTAATGCAGGATTCGAATTGGGTAATACGCAATCTGCTGTAACACCTGTGTATCTTTCTGGGGGTGTAGGTGAAGCAACAAATCTTACATTTGATTTAAGAGAAAATTACAATATTTTTTGTTCCATTGTAACCTATCCTGTTGTTCCTAAAGGGGTTATTTTACTTCGATTGATCCCTACTGCAGTTCATTCATTAGAAGAGGTCGATTACACTATTAAGTCATTCTCTGAGATTAAAGATAAACTGGCAAATGGTCTTTATATTTCAGAAGAAATTGCTAACGTTTAAGCTTAACATTATCATACATTCATAAAAGTCTCGTGTAATTAGCGAGACTTTTTTTTATACCTTAAATGAAATTAACAAAAAAAATACATTATTACTTCGTGCTCCACTTAACCGTTTTAATTTGGGGTATTACAGGTGTTTTAGGTAAATTAATTTCTTTACCCTCCTTTGCGATTGTTATTGACAGGATGCTTATTGCCTATATAGCTCTTGCTAGTTTACTATTCTTTAGAAAAAAAGAGGTTATTAAATGGAAGTACAGATGGCAAATGTATTTAGTTGGTGTTATTACAGCTACTCATTGGGTCACATTTTTCGAATCTCTTAAAGTTTCTAATGTCTCTTTAACATTAAGTTGTTTGGCTTCGTGTTCCTTTTTCATTTCCTTATTACAGCCATTATTTAACAATTCAAAACTTAAGATTTATGAGCTGGTTTTAGGGCTTTTTGTTATTCTAGGCATCTATATAATTTTTAGTTTTGAGGGTAACTTCACTTTAGGCATTGTACTGAGTGTAATTTCCGCACTTTTGGCTGCTGTTTTTTCTTTATGGAATGCAAATCTAATTAAACACAATTCTGCTTATTCAATTACTCTTAATGAAATGTTAGCTGGTTTTATTTCTGTTTTGGTTTACTTTAGTTTTCAAGACAATTTTAGCATTTACACGATCATTCCATCTGGTATAGATTGGCTTTATATTTTAATTTTAGGCGTTGTTTGTACTGCAATTGCTTTTTTGCTAGGCACAGAGGTACTTAAAAAGTTAAGTGCTTTTACGGTTAGTATAACCGTAAACCTTGAGCCTATATACGGTATACTATTGGCTTTGTGGGTTTTTGGCGAAGGCGAAGAAATGTCCTCGGAGTTTTACATTGGGGTTTTTATAATTTTATCTACAATTATTGCAAATGCGTTCTTTAAATCCAGAGAGGCAAAAGTATGAGTTTTTTTAAATTTAAGCAGTTTACAATTCATCAAGACAAAACGGCAATGAAGGTTGGCACGGACAGCATACTGTTAGGGTCCTGGCTTACCATAAACGACGAATGTCAATCCGTTTTAGATATTGGAACCGGTACAGGCCTGCTAGCTCTTATGGTTGCCCAGAAAAATAATTTAGTTAAAGTTACAGGATTAGAAGTTGATGAAGATTCTTACCATCAGGCGAAATACAACGTTAAACACAGTAAGTGGTTCGATAGAATTAACTTATGTTTAATTAATGCAAATCATTGGGAATCAAAAATTAAATTCGATTTAATTATCTCGAATCCTCCTTATTTTACCCCCTCTTCAATTTCAAAAAATGACGCAAGAAATAAGGCAAGACAGCAGGGAACATTGAGTTTAAACAATTTGATTGATCTATGGCTTAAATTTGGCTCAAACATAGCCGAATATGCTTGTGTTCTCCCTACTGATCAAGCAAATAGATTAATAGATCTGTGTAAAGAATCTTCTATTTATTTGAAAAAACAAACCTTAATTCGGTCGAATAATCAAAGTAAAATAATAAGAAAATTATTACTTTTCTCAAAACAAACACTTCCTACAGAAAAGACTGAAGTATGTATATACAACTCAAAAAGAGACTACACGAAAGCCTTTACAGAACTAACGCAAAATTTCTATTTATAAACTATCGAATTTCTTTTTCGATAAATTGTATTCCATGTTTTTCCAATTCATCTAATACTGGAGTGTAAATATCTTTACTCACTGGAACTTTCACACCACTTCCATTAATGGTTCCGTTTAAAATTAATTTAGCAGCAATTCCTACAGGCAAACCTACGGTCTTAGACATACCAGTATAAACCTGATCTTCTCCCAAAGTTACAAAGGATGAATGCAATTCGTTCTTTTTCCCCTTATGCATGTATTCAAATTGGTGTTGCATAACAATCATATCCCTATCATCTGATTCAAGAAGCCATTTAACTTCTAACAGTTTCTGAAGAACTTCTGCAGGAGAGGCAATTTCAAGATCAATAGATATAGAATTAAGAATACCCAACCATTCAATTTTATTAAATACTTTGGATGAGACTCCTAAATGTTTCGCTAAATAGTCTTCAATACTGAGGTCTGTTTTATCCATAAAAGAACAAAAGAAGTCTTTGTAAGTCATGCCAGACACATCCATTTTAAAAGAATCGTCGGTTAGCCCTAATTGAACAAAAACATTCCAGGCTTCTCCATAGCCTGGCCTTCTTAAAGTTCCTCTAATCAATGTTTGTATGTTGTCAATTTTATAAATTTCTCTGTAAGAAAGAGAATCACGATTGGCATAAGCTTCAAACGTCCCATAATCTAAAACATGTAAAGATTCGGTTCTTTTAAACAACTGACCATAGGGAATGTATTTAAATTTACCACCTTCAATATATTGAGCTGTACCTTGACCCGCTAAAACGACGTTTCTGGGATTCCAAGTAAACTTATAGCTCCATGGGTTGGTATCGAATTCTGGAGCTACTAGACCTCCACAATAAGACTTAAAACTGGTAAGCTCTCCTCCTTTTGCTTTTATAGAGTCAATAATCTTCATGGCAGACATATGATCGATACCTGGATCAAGACCAATCTCATTTAAAAGTAAAACTCCTTTTTGCTTGGCTTCACTATCTAAAGACTTTATTTCATCTGACACATAAGATGCCGTAACTAGGTTTTTTCCATATTTAACGCAATCTTGAGCTACTTTAAAATGTAAATTTGCTGGCAACATTGAAATTACAATATCAGCCTTTAAAATTTCTTCAACCCTTTGCTGATTATCAAAAACATCAAAACTGATCGCCTTTGCTCTTTTATGACCAGAAATCTTTTCGTTAACTAATGTTAAGTCTTTATCACCAACAATTAATTTAAAGTCGTTTGATTCAGCTTCATTGAGTAAGTACTGTATTAATGAGGATGCAGAACGACCTGCTCCTATCATAAAAATAATTTTTGTCATGTTCTTCTATTAAATTAGAGCGAATATAAAGTAAAAATTTTATAGATTTGTAGCCTAATAATTTATTAAAATCAGAACTTATGAAAAATATTTTAGGCGTTTTAATAATGTTTTCAATTAGCTTATCTCTTGTAGCTAAAAATTGTGAAGAGCCTATTTCAAAAGATAGATTCGACTTAATATACAAATCCTTAACGATTAAGAAAAATGATCAACAACGTTATCAATTAGTTCTTGCCTACGCAACAAGGGAATGTTTGTCTGCTGAGCAGATGAATTCATTTTTAGAATTGTTTACAGATTCTAACATGAAATTCGCTGTGGTACAAGACACATACAAACTGCTATTTGACTCCGAAAGTAAAAAGCTACTTCTTGAAGACTTTACGGAACGACAACAACATCTTATAACCGATTAAATTAACTAAACTCTCACATAACTGTGAGAGTTTTTTATTTAGTGTTAATCTGACGCATTTTTACATTTACATATAAAGTATTTAACTAAATAATATACAATGAATATTGAATTAGGAAAAAAACCAACACAACAATCAGTAAATGATTTTGGAATCAAAAATTCAAAAGTTCAATGGAATTTATCCTCCTCAGATTTAGCTAAAATCTCTGTGGATAAAAAACTAGGGATTTACGCTGACACAGGAGCTCTAGCCATAGACACAGGAGAATTTACAGGAAGATCACCCAAAGATAGATTTATTGTAAAAGATGCTACTACTCAAGACACTGTTTGGTGGGGAGATATTAACATTCCTTTTCAAGAATCAAAGTTTGACGCTCTTTATTCTAAGGTGACCGATTACCTATCTGAAAAAGAAATATACGCAAGGAATGCATTTGCATGTGCAGGAGAATCTCATAGACTGTCAATTACTGTTGTAAATGAGCATCCTTGGGCAAATTTATTTTCAGACACCATGTTTATAAGACCTTCGAATGAAGAAATTCTTAATTTCAAATCTGAATGGACTGTAATAAATGCTCCTGGATTTAAGGCAAATCCTGAAATTGACGGAACAAGACAGCCTAATTTTGCCATTTTAAGTTTTAACAAAAAAATTATTTTAATTGGAGGAACAGGTTATACAGGTGAAATAAAGAAAGGGGTTTTTTCTGCCTTAAACTTTATACTTCCTTACCAAAAACAAGTACTCTCAATGCACTGTTCTGCAAATGTTGGTAAACAGGGTGATACTGCCCTATTTTTTGGTCTTTCCGGAACGGGAAAAACAACATTATCTGCAGATCCAGAAAGAAATTTAATTGGTGATGATGAACATGGATGGTCAGATCAGCAAGTTTTTAATTTTGAAGGTGGTTGCTATGCCAAATGCATAAATTTAACTGAAGAGAACGAGCCTGATATTTACAACGCAATAAAAAAAGGCGCTCTTTTAGAAAACATAACTTTTTATCCAGGAACAAATAAACCAAATTATAAAGATGGCTCTAAAACAGAAAACACTAGAGTAAGTTACCCAATAAATCATATTAGAAATATACAAACCCCGTCTACTGGCCCAACTCCAAAAAATGTATTCTTTTTAACCTGCGATGCCTATGGTGTATTGCCACCTATTTCAAAGTTAAGCCCTGGGCAAGCTATGTTCCATTTTATATCTGGATACACAGCTAAAGTAGCCGGAACTGAAGCTGGTGTTACAGAGCCTCAAACAACTTTTTCGGCTTGTTTTGGCGCTCCATTTATGCCATTACACCCTACTTTTTATGCTAAAATGCTTGGTGAAAAAATGGCGAAAAATGATGTAAACTTTTGGTTGATTAATACAGGTTGGTCTGGTGGTGAATATGGGTCAGGTTCACGAATTAAATTAAAATATACCAGAGCAATGATTAGTGCTGCATTAAATGGTGAATTAGATTTTGTTGACTATACAAAGCATGAAGTATTTGATTTGAATATGCCAAATGAATGTCCAAATGTGCCTACCGAATTGCTTTTTCCAAGGAATACTTGGATTGACAAAAACGCCTACGATCGTAAAGCAAATAAATTAGCTACAGCATTTTATGAGAATTTCGCCCAGTATGCTGATGATGCCAGTCCAGAGATTTTAGCGGCAGTTCCAAAGCAGCACATTAAAATTAATTAAACCTAAAAGACTTTCAAATGAAAGTCTTTTTTTTAATTTCGTGCTATGCAATTATTCTACTGTCCAGATGTTTTAAACGATGCCTGCTATTTAAATAGTGAGGAAAGCAAGCATTGTATAAAAGTTCTCCGAAAAACAGAAGGTGATCTTATAAACTTGATAGACGGTCAGGGCAATTTTTATGAAGTTATAATAACCATAGCTTCTCAAAAGAAAGTCTCCTTTGATATCCAAAAAACTTGGCGTGAAAAAGAGTCCGATTATTCACTTCATATTGCCATTGCACCCACAAAAAACAATGATCGCTTGGAATGGTTTTTGGAGAAAGCGACTGAAATTGGTGTAGCTAAAATAACCCCCATTGTATGCCAAAACTCCGAACGTAGAATAATCAAACACGAACGTTTAATGAAGATTATTCTTTCTGCTACAAAACAATCGCTTAAAGCAAAAGTACCTAAACTAAATCCTATACAAACTTTTAAAGAATTTGTATCAACCAAGCAAGAGTCCAACTGTTTTATAGCGCATTGTAAAGAGGAAGATAAAACCTATTTAAAAAATGCAATTTCCACTAATAATGTTGTTTTGATTGGTCCAGAAGGTGATTTTACGAGTACTGAAATTGAGCTAGCTTTAAAACAGAATTACAAAGCGGTAAGTTTAGGCAATTCAAGATTAAGAACTGAAACAGCAGGTTTAGTAGCCTGCACTACCATAGCATTGCATTATGAAAAAAATTAAATTCCTACTCCTACTTCTTCTCCCTTTGAGTTTTGCATTTACCAATTACAGTTGTAAAATTGCAGTGCTAAAATACAATGGTGGTGGAGATTGGTATGCAAACCCTAGTTCCCTTACCAATCTTATTCAATTTTGTTCCTCAAATTTAAATTTAAATATCGACCCAACATACGATGTGGTAGATGTTGCGAGTAGTGAATTATACCAATACCCTTTTGTTCATATGACAGGTCATGGAAATGTTGTTTTTTCTAGTGATGAAGTTGAAAACTTAAGATCGTATTTATTGGCCGGAGGCTTTCTTCATATAGATGACAACTATGGAATGGATGCCTATGTAAGACCCGAAATGAAAAAAGTATTTCCTGAACTTAACTTTATAGAACTCCCTTTTTCACACCCGATCTATCATCAAACCTATAATTTTGAAAATGGACTTCCTAAAATTCATGAACACGATATGCAGCCTTCTAGAGGTTACGGTCTAATTCATGAGGGTAGATTGATCTGTTACTATTCTTATGAAAGTGATTTAGGTGATGGTTGGGAAGACGAAGAAGTTCACAACGATAGTCAAAATATTCGTAGATTAGCCCTCAAAATGGGTGCAAATATTTTGCAATACGCATTTACTAACTAAAAAATTCATCATGAAAAGATTACTGTTAACAT